>ERZ778495.436-NODE-436-length-41026-cov-6.298675_pt1 | contig 41026 bp, 42 predicted proteins | sample MGYA00433100_ERZ778495 | MGnify/ENA primary metagenome ERZ778495 (study PRJEB29527, sample SAMN07138962) | mouse gut metagenome | material: feces | host: mouse | place: China:Nanjing | collected 2016-01-25 ...
ACTTGAACTCTATTCGCAAGGACCTGCATCTGCAACGCATTTATCAGATACTTTTGGCGATATTCCAAAGGCTTTCTTCTAACGGGGGGGGGGGATAAGTTAAACATTTTTTCTATTTTTACCCATCATTCTAACCCTCTCTATCATACTACTTCTTTTTTCTTTTCTCATAATACATCTTATTTCGCTTCTTTTGCTTATCAAACTCAAAGGAAAGCCGTATGAATGAATTATCTATTCAGCAAAATCAAACACTGTGGGAAGAAATGTTTAAAAATAAAGAATGGGGTAAATACCCGAGTGAGCCGCTTATCCGCTTTATTGCAAAACATTTTTACAAAGTGCCAAATCGTAAGGATATAAAAATCCTAAAGCTTGGCATTGGCGGTGGGGCGAATATATGGTATATGGCAAGGGAAGGCTTTAGCGTAAGTGGTATAGAATGGGCACAAAATGGTATCAATCAGTGTATAAGACGTTTTGAAAGCGAGAGCTTAATGCCCTATTTAGATTCAATGCAATGTGGAGACTACCTCTATGCACTTGATAATTTTAAGCCTCAAAGTTTTGACGCTTGGATTGATAGTGCTTCACTCTGTTGTAATGACTTTGAAAAAACGCAGAAAATTATCCACAAAGCCATAGAAAAGCTCAAAATAGGAGGAAGATTCTTTTCACTTACACCATCTATTGGCACATTTGGTTTAGATGAAGATAAGGACTTGGGCTATCATTTATGTAAGCCTACACAAGACTGCTATGCAGATACCGGCATTGTAAGATTCAGCACAAAAGAAGATATAGAGACACTTTATAATGGAGCAAATTACCACATCACGCGCAGCTACGAGGTGCAAACTCTAGATGAGGGGACACTCCTTAATGGTCTTTTTATCATCGAGGGTCTAAAGACAGGGAAATAACTCAATGATAGAAAATATCCGCTCAAAGCACTTTCTCTTTGTAGGCAATCGCCTTGAGGTATTACAAGCTATGCTTGAACACACCCTAAACCTCACAATATGTATTCAAGCTAAAAGCTATGCAGCCCAAATATTGCAGCAAACATTAAGCCCCCCTTACAAAACCTGCTATTATGAATTTTCTAACAAAAAAGAGCTCTTATCACTTATAGAATCTATTCAGTTTGATATTCTTGTAAGCAATGGCTGCCCCTATATTCTGCCTATTTCACAACTTGCTAAGCCACATCATACTTTTGTGAATTGCCACCCATCACTTCTCCCCAATCTTAAGGGCAAGAATCCTATTAATGGCGCGATTCTCTACAAACAGCCAAGTGGAGCTACTTGCCATATTATGACAGATGAGATTGATTCTGGAGCAGTCATCTCGCAAGTGCCTGTATATAATGACTTCAACACGCCATTATCCCTACTCTATCAAATGTGCTTTTTAGCCGAAAAAGAGGCATTTTTACTCGCATTAAAAAGAGACTTTAAGCCCTTAAATGCCCTCCATATAGATTCTAAGCCTAACATAGCATACTACACGCGACAAGATGATGATTTATCACTTAATTTTTCTACCCAAAGCACACAAGAGATTATAAATAACGTAAAAGCTTTTGCTAAACCTAATCAAATGACGCATTTAGCGCACAATCCATCTTTGCACTTCATAGAAGCAATGCTCATCAAAAATGATTTTTTAGAATCCACTTTCCAACAAGCCGCTATCAATGATGTAGTGCTGCATTATGATAATCACATACTTTGCAAACGAAAAGAAGGATTCTTGCAACTAACGGGGGGGGGGGATATGAAAGATTCTAAAATACCCCTTAACCTTAGCTCTCCTCAAGATACTCCCTTAGAGCTAGACATATCTCAAGCGCCTATCTTTCATTCTCAAGCTTATGTGTCATCTCTACTTGATACTCATAAAAAACCTTTTACATTCTCTTTCACACAAAACAATCAGTATTTCTCAAACACCGCCATTATAGAGCCTATCCCTCATACACCCTATTATGATATGAGCTCTCCTTATGGTTATGGCGGCTATATGAGTAATTCCTCTTCTTTAGTATTTCTTAGCACTGCGCTTAAAGCACAAACTCAAAAAGCACACGAACTAGGCATTATCGCTGAATTTATACGTTTCCACCCATTTCTTCCCCTCACGCGATATTTTGCGCCATTGCTTGATTTTTTCACTAAAGAAAAAGATATTGTTATCGTAAGCACCCATTTACAAACACGTTGGGCGCATTACTCCTCACGTCTAAAAGGCAAATTGCGCAAAAGTCAAGCATTACTTGATATTAGACAAAGTGGTGATATACACACTTTTATTACTCTCTATACTCAAACTATGCAGCGCAACAACGCAGATAGTTTCTATTTCTTTAGCCCCTCTTATTTTCAGTCCCTGCTTGATATGCCAGAATCTATTATGCTTGAAGCACGATATAAAAATGAGGTTGTGGCAATGGGAATTTTCTTGTTTGATAAATTATGTGGCTATTATCATTTAGGAGCGAATGCCCCTTTAAGCCTAGATAGCAATCTTAATGCGATGGGAGCGCTTTTTGAAGCTTTTTTTGAAATCGCTTATAGCAAAGGGCTTCAAACTTGTATCCTAGGAGGAGGGAGGAGCAAGGATAGCGCAGATTCGCTTTTTACCTTTAAAAAGCAATTTGCCACTTCGATTCGTCCCTTTTACATCGGAGGATACATTTATGACAAACTCGCCTATCAAAACCTAAGTGCAGATACAAAACATCTGCCTTTTTTTCTCTCTTATCGATTTAACACACCATCAGCCATAAAGCTGCGGGGGGGGGGGATAGAGTATATTTTTTTACATATTCCTCGTGTAAAGCTTTATCCTACCAAGAGGAGGAAGTATGCGTGAGCTAACTCCCCTTAAGATTGGATATTTTGCCGATGGAATCTGGGCGCACAACGCCCTTAAAAAGCTTATTCTCTCTCCATATTTTGAAATTTGCTTTATTGTTCCTCGATTTAATAGCACTGATACCATCTTAGAAAATCTAGCACTTACATATCATATTCCCTATATCAAAACGCAAAATATCAATTCACACGATTTTATGGAGCAAATCGCCCCTTTTTGCTGTGATATTTTCGTCTCAATGAGTTTTAATCAAATTTTTAAAGAACCTTTGATTTCTCTGCCTCCTCTTAAAACTATCAATTGCCACGCGGGCAAATTGCCATTCTATCGCGGGAGAAATATCTTAAATTGGGCGCTCATCAATGATGAAAAAGAATTTGGCATTAGTGTGCATTATATCGATAGTGACATTGATACAGGAGATATTATTTTACAACGTAGCTATCCTATCAGCGATTTAGATGATTATTCTACTCTTTTGCATACGGCTCATATACAATGTGCGGAAGTATTATTTGACGCACTTATGCTTTTGTATAATGGCACTGCTTCGCCCACTCCACAAGATTCTATACATCAAGTTGGATTTTACTGCCCCGCTAGGTGTAAAGGAGATAAGTGGATTATATGGAATCAGCCTTCAAGAGATATTTTTAACTTTATTCGCGCACTTAATACACCAGATTTAGGGGCATTAGCCCAAATAAAAAAGCAAGATGAGATTATCAATATCCGTATTTTTAAATCCCATCTTATAGAGAATGCCCCCTCATATATCGCTACTCCCGGGGCTATCGTAGGAGTTATAGCACACTCAAAGGATATGCCAACGCTTATTGTAAAGACACAAGATTCTACCCTCGCGCTTACACGTTATGAATCTTCTTATACACCAAGGCTTGGCGATAGATTTTTAAATACGCAGCAATTAGCGGGGGGGGGCAGTAACACTCTTTCCCCTCTCTTATTTCCTTCTTTTTCTCTACCTCATATTTTTTTATACCCAGCTTCATCTTTTCACAAGGAGTTTTTATGCAAAACGTAAATGAAAGAATCTATGCCATTTTAAAGAGCATACTTGAAGTGCCCATAAATGAGCAAACCTCCATTAGTATGCAAAATTGCGAGCAATGGACTTCTCTTGCTCATATTGATATTATTATGAGTATTGAAGAGGAGTTTGGCATAGCTTTTGGGGCAGATGATTTGCCAGACTTAAACACACAAGAAGCATTGATTGATAAAGTAAAGGAACTCCTTTAATGCAATCACTGCCTCTACTTAACCTCCCTATCCATCACATTGGTGTAGCGACAAAAAGTCTTGAAAGCGAAAAGCGCATATTTCAATCACTTGGATTCACGCAAGAAGCTACCTTTAGTGATGAGAGACAAGGTGTGCGTGGCGTATTTATGACGCTTCATCCTTGCAAATCCTCTTTAGCATTTCAATGGAGATTTGAACTCTTAGAAAACTTAGAGAGCAGCAAAAGACTTGATAACTATCTCAAAACGCATAACAAGCTCTATCATATCGCCTTTGAGACACATAACATAGAATTAGATATGCAAAGCATTCTTAATTATGATTTCTCATCTCATAATGCTTTAGATTCCCACACTCACAGCATAGAATCTTATGAAAAAGCAGCTAGTAGTAATGCTGTGGGGGGGGGGTATATGCAAATAAATAATACCCTCCCTAAGGCTATGCAAAAACCTATCGCTTATGGTAAATCCCGTTTGCTTATTCCCCCTATGGAAGCAGAATATTTCGCAAAACTTTGCTTTATTATGCTCCCCAATCGCCTTTTAATAGAGCTTGTTGAACCAAAGGATACATAATGCAAATGACACAATATGATATTTTAGTATGGAGCTTAAGCGCACTGCCCTCCTTTCTTTAGCCAAGCATATCCCGCTAGAAACATTGCAATCCATACATATCAATATCCATAGAAATCACGCCTTTGAGCCAATACAAAGCGTTATCGTACCATTTTTACATTATGCGGGTTTAAAAGCACATTTTCATTATAGCGATTATGATGATAGCCTTAGTTTTTCATCTCTTGCATCTCAATCCCACAATGCCGACCTTGAAATCATCTATATTGATAAAACCCGCTACAACTTAGATAATGTAGCCTTTATGCACTTCATTAAAGAACGCTCCCTTGCATTACGCACCCTGACTAAAGCTCCTATTATGATAGCCCTGCTTGATGATAGCACTTTTGCCACTCTCTTAGAATCTCAATACTCACACGATATACACTCCCTGCAAAATCAGCATATTTTTTGCTTCTCTCTTTATGCCCTCTATACCCAAAGAGAGCAGTTCATCACCCCAGATCAGAATCTCATTGATGAAGCCAAAGAAAGCATAAGTGGCACACGATTAAGCAATTATAGAAGTCTTGCCATAGCGCAGATTCTAGGCTTAAAGCTTATACCCGCTCTCACACTGCCTACTCTTAAGGCAATTGTTTGCGATTTAGACAATACGCTTTATGGTGGAATCTTAGGCGAAGATGGTATCAACTCTTTACAACTCACATCATCACATATTGCCCTACAAAAGCAGCTTTTAGAATACAAAAAGCAAGGCTTTCTCATCGCCCTATGCTCAAAAAATGAATCTAAAGACGCACATAAGCTTTTCTCCACACGAAAAGATTTCCCTTTGTCGTGGAATGATTTTGATAGCACGCAGGTAAATTGGAAGCCAAAATATGAAAATCTTTTAGACATCGCTCAAAGCTTCAATATTGGGGTAGATTCCCTACTCTTTATTGATGATAATATTGCCGAGATTGAATCGATAAAGCACATAGGGGCAAAACATATTCACGCCCTAAGCCCACAAAATGTGCTATGGAAACTTTTTTTATTCCCTCAAATGACTAAACTCCACACAAATAAAGAAGATAGCTTACGAGCTAATGACATAGCAGCAAATACTGAGCGCAAAAATTTGCAATCTCTTGACACAAAAACATACTTTGAGAATCTTGCTATCACGCTTAGCTTTTCTCTTAATAACACACAGCACGCACAACGCATCTATGAGCTTATGAATAAAACCAATCAGTTTATCGCTTCATACACACGACCTACACTGCCTCAAGTGCAAGAATGGCTAGATTCTAAACATTTCTGTGTGCTAAGTATCGCTATGAGCGATAGATTAAGCGATAGCGGGATTATTGGCATTATTATAGGTGAGTATAAAGAAGCACAAAAAGAAATACATATTATTGATATTGTTGTGAGCTGTCGCGCACTTGGGAGACGTTTAGAAACTCTAATGTTAAATTATGCCTTCTACCTCATCGCAGAAAATCTAAGTCCTAGCATTAAAGATTCTAAGAAGAGAGAATCTACAAGCCATTCTGTATTTTTACATTATCAAAAGGGTGAACGCAATGCGCCATTTTTACAAACCCTTTCACAACTTGCACATCTTAGCGAGGAGCATTACACACACTTACAGCCTATGGCTGCACAGATTATCTCCATACCCATCACTAAGCCCGATATGCAAGGGCTTCATATTCATCTCATATAAGGAGTAGCTACAATGGAATCTTTTAGTAACCCTATTATGAAAGCGCAATACAATACGAGCTTTTATACACGCAAGGAATTAGAATCTTTTGGCTTTAAATATTTAGGTGATAATGTGCTTATCTCTCGCTTAGCTAGAATCTACGCGCCAGAACGTATGAGTATTGGTAATTGTGTCCGCATTGATGATTTTGCCATTTTAAGCGGTGCTATAAGCTTAGGACAATTTATCCATATTTCCGCACATACAAACATTACAGGAGGGAATGGCAGAGATTCAAGTGTGAGTATGGGGGATTTTTGCTCCCTTTCATTAGGAAGCAGAATCTTAAGTGTAAGTGATGATTTAAGCGGGAGTGTGCTATCAAATTCCTGTGTTGATGCAAAGTATCGCCATATCATTGCTAGTCATATCCATTTACCCGGGCATAATCATATCGGGGCTATATCGCTTATTTTACCACGCACGATTTTTAATATAGGGGCAAACCTAGGACCCCAAAGTCTCGTGTGCGATACTACGCTTAAAGCCTATGGATATTACTTTGGCTCACCGGCACGATTACTGAAAAATCTCGATTCAAAGCAAATTCAAACCCTAGAATCACAATTTTTACGTGATATAGCAGCAAGTAAGAATGTAATGGGGGGGGGGGGATAGAGAAACTCTAATTTACCCTACCTACTCCTTATCCCAAAGGAGGGTAATGCCCTCTGCAGTATCTTGCCCTACCCCTTTAAAGGAGGCAGTATGAAAGCCTCTTTTAGCAATGTCTCTTTAATAGGAATCCACACACTTGTGCCAGATCAGGTAATCAATATAGATTCCGAGCTTCACACTATCTATAAGGGTGATATTAAAGCCTTAGAACGTATCAAAAAAGTGATTGGCTTACAAACACGCCATATCGCTCCGCCGCATATTACTGCAAGTGATATAGGCGAGTTAGCAGCAATACAACTTTTAGAATCTTTGCAAATGGCTAAAAAAGATATTGATGCACTCATTTTTGTAACCCAAACGCCTGATTATATCCTCCCAGCAAGTGCGTGCTATCTCCAAGGAAAGCTAGGGCTAAGCACACAATGCCTGTGTTTTGATATAAACCAAGCTTGTGCGGGATACATCTATGGGCTATATATCGCTCATAGCCTTATACAATCACGCGCTGCACGAAATGTCTTGCTTCTATGTGGTGATACTCTAAGCCATTATGTCAATCCCCTTGATTCTAATCTTGCTCCTGTAATTGGTGATGGAGTGAGTGCTAGTCTGCTCACCTACACAGAGGAAGCACAAGAAGCCTATTTCGAGCTAGGAAGTGATGGGAGCAGATTCTATAAACTTATCATACCAGATGGAGCGAGTAGGAAGCCTACACGAGAGATTATCTCTGAATCTAAAGTATGGGATATAAGTGAAAGCAGAAATTTAAAGCAGCTCTATATGGATGGAGCGGCAATCTTTAGCTTTGCTATTAGCTGCGAACCAAAAGCTTTTAACTCACTTTTTGAATATGCAGGGTATAGCATTAAAGACATAGACTACTTCTTCTTTCATCAAGCAAATAAATATATCGTAGATAATATTGCCCGAACTCTAAAGCTCCCTCAAGATAAAGTCCCCAATACCACGACAAACAAATATGGCAATCTTAGCGGCTGCTCTGTCCCTGCTACTATTTGCGATACATTAGACGAAATAGCAAGTAATGGCTTAGATTCTCACCTTAAAGTGCATTTAGCCGGGTTTGGCGCGGGACTAGCGTGGAGAAATGCCATCATTAGCCTAAAAAGTGGATTTAAAGCCCAAAAGGTGGGCTTATATAGCTGTTTATAAATCATCACAAGGAGAACATTATGACTACACAAGAGTTTTTAACACACTTAAGCGATGCAATGCAAAGAGATGAGGCTTTAAGCCCTGAAATGAGCTTAGATTCACTTGAGGAATGGGATAGCCTAGCTATCATCTCTCTTATCTCTTTATACGAACATCTCTTTCATATAAGCCTCACAAGCAATGCCCTCAAAGAATGCAAAAATGTAGCCGACCTCTTAGCCCTTGCTAAAGATAAATTAGAGGATTAATATGAATTACACAAGATTCTCAAGCAAGTATCTTGCATAGCCATATCTTTAAACCTCAATGTTTTGCAAACAAATGCTTTTTGGTAAGTGGAGGCAGTAGCGGTATAGGCGCAGATATAGCCTTAAGTCTTAATGCGCTTGGTGCTAAAATCATTGCCATAGGGAGAGATAGCGCTAAATTAGAATCTAAGCGCAAAAAGGCTATCAATCCTCATCTTTTTATCCCCCATCAGTAAGGATATTAGTCAATTTTATGAGTTGGACAAATAGGCTTTAAATCTCGCTAAAGAATATGGTAGCTTTGATGGTGCGGTGCTATCTGTGGAGAACGCGCTCGAAATTTTTAATATTAACTATTTTGGCAATTTGCAGCTCATAAAAGGCTTACTTGATAGGAGGGCAAAAAGCAATATAGGGGCGAGTTTTATATGGATAAGCTCAAATGCAAGTATCAAGGCACAAAAGGGCTTATGTAATTATAGTGCGTCTAAGGCAGGAGTGAATGCAAGTGTGCGGAGCTTAGCTCTTGAGATCGCACCTAAATATCGAATCAATGCCATAAGTCCGGGCTTTACAATGACAGAAATGATAGAAAATTGGAGTAGCATATATGACAAAGATTATATAGAATCTATGGATAAGTCTTACCCGCTAGGCATTGGTAAGCCATCGCAAATCACGCCCTTAGTATGCTTCCTCCTTAGTGAAGATTCTACTTGGATAACTGGACAAAATATTATAATTGATGGAGGGGGCAGCTTATGAAAGCAGCACATACGCAAACTACCCTTATGGAATCACAGCGAAACAATGGGCATTACACACAAAGCGAATTAGAATCCTTTGGCTTTAAAAGCCTAGGTAAATGCGTCCTTATCTCTCGCCTAGCACAAATCTACACCCCTAGCCTCATAAGCATTGGCGATTATGTGTGTATTGATGATTTTGTTATCTTAAGCGGAGCGATACACCTAGGAAGATTCTTGCATATTGGGGCTTATGCGAGTATCACAGGAGGAAATGGCAAAGATTCAAGTGTAAGTATGGGGGATTTTTGCGGTATGAGTAGTTATAGTAAGATTTTTGCTACTACTGATGATTTTGCCGGAGGCTATCTTGTAGGTCCTTGTGTGCCTTTTACCTTGCGTAATGTAAGAGCCTCACATATCCAGCTAGAGCGGCATTGCCATATTGGAAGTCATAGTCTTATTTTACCTCAAAGCCATTTTTGTATAGGAGCGAGTTTGGGACCTATGAGTCTTAATATGGGGCGTAAATTTAAGGCTTGGCATTACTATTATGGCAATCCAGCAAAGCCCATCTACAAGATAGATTCACACAATGTCTTAGATAAAGAGACAATCTTATTAAACTCAACTCTAAAGGAGCAATTATGCTAGAAAAAATGATATGCACACAAACTTACCCCGATACGTATGCAATTCTCTCACAACTAAAGGCACAAAAGAAAGATATTTATCTTTTTGGTGGCACACACGGAGGGCATTCTCTAGGCTCTATGGTAAGAGATTTTTGCGATAAAGAGGGGCTTGAGATAAAAGGACACATTGCTAATAAAGCCTTTATCAAGCAAGATTCATACAAAGGCAAGCCCATTTTAGCCATTGAAGAATGGAGTGGAAGCAAAGATATATGTATCATCATTGCTATGGCAGATGTAAAGGCAAAAGCACAGCTTTTAAAAAGCTATGGCTTCAAACATTTATATTTTATGAATACCTTTCGTGATGTGAGCTATATTAGCGGCTGCACGAATGGATTTGAATCCTTTTTTAAATCCCATCTTAGTGAATTTGAAAGCACATATAATCTTTTAAGCGATGATTTAAGCAAAGAAGTGATGATAGGCTACTTGCAAGATAGAATCTATAATAATTACGCCACACTTACACGTACACAAGACAAAAAGGGCTTTTTAGTGATATTTTAGGGCTTGGTCAAAATGAGATAATGATAGATTGCGGAGCTTATGATGGCGATACTTGCTTAGAATTTGTCCGCTATGTCCCTGAATATGAAAAAATCTATGCCCTTGAGCCAGATTCAAAGCTTGTGCCACAACTCATAGAAAACACCAAGCACCTACGTTGTGAAGTAATACCCAAAGGTGCTTCTCATACAAAAGAAATTATCTATTTTGCAGAGGAGAATTCTGGCACGTCGCGCATTAGTGAAAATAATGGCATAGCTTTAGAATATGATAGTATTGATAATATTTTAAAAACAAATAGTATGAATATGGGGGGGGGGCATAAGAACAACTCTAAACCTGTAAGTTTTATCAAAATGGATATAGAAGGAGGGGAGCTAAACGCCCTCAAAGGCGCAAAAGAAACGATTACTACCTATCGTCCAAAACTTGCTATTTGTATGTATCACAGACGTGAGGACTTTATCACCTTGCCACAATTTATACTTTCGCTTAATCCGCACTATAAGCTCTATTTGCGTAATCGCAATCCTCTAGCAGAAGATACTATACTCTTTGCCATTAATGATACTTAAAGTTCAAACAAGATAGAATCGCTCCTTTTTATTTTAAGGACAAGCTAAAAGGATAAATATGACAAAAGTTACCATTATTGCTGAAGCGGGAGTAAATCATAATGGTGATATGGCTCTTGCAAAACAGCTTATTGACGTAGCAGCAGAAGCTGGAGCGGATATTGTAAAATTCCAAACAGCCAAGGCTGAAAATGTCGTAAGTCGCTTTGCGCAAAAAGCAGAATATCAAATAGAAAATACCGGTAATGCAGAGCAATCTCAACTTGAAATGATACAAAAACTCGTGCTTGATGATAGCGCGTGGCAGCCCCTTATGGAGTATTGTGATAAAAAGGGGATAACATTTCTCTCTACACCTTTTGATATCAAAAGTATAGATTTACTGCATAAGCTTGGATTACAAACCTTTAAGATTCCAAGTGGAGAAATCACAAATCTCCCATATCTCCGCCGCATAGGTGCTTTAAATAAAAAAGTAATCCTCTCTACAGGTATGGCGAATCTAGGAGAAATAGAGTTTGCTATTGATGTATTAACACAATGTGGCACCAAACGTGAAAATATCACACTTTTGCAGTGCAATACTGAATACCCCACACCATTTTGTGATGTCAATCTCAAAGCAATGAATACCCTACACAATGCCTTTCATTTGCCCGTTGGCTATTCTGATCACACACCGGGTATTTCAATCCCTCTAGCCGCTGTCGGTATGGGAGCAACGATAATAGAAAAGCATTTCACTCTTGATAAAAATATGGAGGGTCCTGACCACAAGGCAAGCCTTGAGCCACACGAGCTTAAGGCAATGGTGCAAGGCATACGTGAAATAGAACTTGCCCTTGGTGATGGTATCAAAAGAACAAGCCCAAGTGAAGCAAAAAATAAGCCTATTGCGCGTAAATCTATTGTCGCAAATTGTGCGATTAAAAAAGGTGAGATTCTAAGCGAGGTAAATCTCTATGCTAAACGTCCCGCGGGCGGTATCTCTCCGATGGAATGGGATAATGTAGTTGGCAAAAAAGCTATCCGTGATTTCGCTCCTGATGAAATGATAGAGCTCTAAAGGATAATTATGGAAACTATAAAGACAATGGGGGGTGGGGATAATGTAAATTCCCCGCTTAATACTGCCTCACAAAACTCTTCTATATGTGATAGATTCTGCGCATTTTTTACCCCTACAGGTAAGCTTAAACACGACTTCATACTACTTTTTATCCCTTATTTTATAGCCTTTTTCCTTATGCTTTTAAATACTAAGGGATACTATTGGGACGATTGGGGGCTTATTGGTGGATTTAGCTTTGATGAGATGAATCTTCAATTTAAGCAAAATGCTAATATATGGTATGGCTATTTTGAATGGATTTTTATCTCTTTGCAGCCCTATGGTATCCCGCTTTTCCGCTTTTTTACATTTGTGGGCTTTTTTATATGTGGCTTATTGGTATATAAAATCTCTCAAAGATTAGAAATTCTAACCCCCATAGAGATTGTCTTTATTACCCTACTCTTTTTGCTCTTGCCTTTTAATATTATCTCACGCAATATTCTTATCAACTCCCCTTATACATTATGCTATATACTCTTTTGGCTAGGGTTTTATATCTTAAGCCTTTATATGAGAAATAGCCATTTCTTGCTTCGTATAGCTGCCCTATTATGCTTCTTTGTCTCTTTTACTATGAACTCTTTGCTTGTATATTTTGCTCTGCCTCTTGCATATATGATATATGTAAGTCGCGCTTATATCTCGCTCAAGGCATTCTGCCAATGGAGCATAAAGCATATTGATTTTATTATCTTACCTATTGTATTTTATGTTTTAAAACAACTCTATTTTAAGCCTTATGGTATGTATGAGGGCTACAATGAAGTGCATTTAGACGCCTTCTTTAAAGCTATTATCAAAACACCTATTTTTTCTATACTCCACTTTGGAGAAATGAGCTATATACTCTTAGGAGCTATAAGCTTCTTTTTACTCCTTCTCATTCCTGTGTCTTTTTACTATGCTTATAAACATAATAGAATCTATATGCGCGATATAGTGGGCGTAGGATTGGGGCTACTTATCCTATGGTGTGGTATGTTTAGCTATGTTGTTGTATATAAATATAATGAATTTCTAAATGCAGAGGATAGATTTAGCATTTTAGAATCTTTGGGTGCCGGGATTGTGATTGTCTTTTTACTCAATATACTTTGCAAAAGTCAAAAGCTCAAAACAGGCATTTTGCTTATACTTATCCTCTGTGCTATTAATGTCAATATCAACGCTCTCAATCAAGTTTTTACAGCCTATATAAGACAAGTAGGTATTTTCGAACATCTTAAAGAAAATCCCACATTTTTGCAACACGATACTTTTAGAGTATATGGCGATATGTGTGGTAATAAAGATATTTGCGGAGAGAGCTTCTACCAGCTCAATGGTATTTATAAAAAAATATTCAATAAAAGTGATAAATTTATCAGTATGGAAATTCAAGCAGAGACAGAAGCCACAGAGTATTGCCACAAAAGCCCTACCTATAATTGCACACAATACAAAGGCGATATTAATGTCTATGGAAGCATTTATGTCATACACAGAATGTTTGTGCAGGATTACACTCGATTTAGAGGCTTTCTCTCAATGGGCAAATTATATATGCTTAATATTTTTGCACCCCAAAAATTTGCGCAAAAGGCAAAAGAACGTTATGATGTAGTTGTCTTCCCGCCTACGCACACCCCAACTCTGCCTTCTACATAGAGAGTTTTGCTATAATGCGCATATTTCTCCTCAAAGGAATAATATGCGTAAAATTTGTATCATCACAGGCACACGTGCAGAATGGGGGCTGCTCGCTCCTCTTGCGCATAAAATTTATGCCGACAATGAATTACAACTCCAGCTTATCGCCACAGGTATGCACCTAAGCACAGAATTTGGCTTAACTTACCGCGATATTAATCTCCCCATTGATAAAAAATGCGAGATTATCCTTAGCGCAGATACACCCACTGGCATTTGTAAGTCAATGGGATTAGCCCAAATCTCCATTTGCGAGACTTATGAAGAATTAAAACCTGATATTATCGTTGTGCTTGGTGATCGATATGAAATATTTGCCTGTGTAGCGAGTGCGATGATATGCCGTATCCCTGTGGCTCACTTGCACGGCGGAGAGGCGACACAAGGATTGATTGATGAAGCCATTAGACATAGCATTACTAAAATGAGTCATTTGCATTTTGTCGCCACAGAAGCGTATAGAAAACGAGTAATTCAACTTGGTGAAAGTCCAAATAGAGTATTTAATGTCGGTGGCTTTGGCATTGATAGTATTAAGGTATTAAACTTACTAGATAAACCCGCTTTAGAGGAATCATTACAATTTCAATTTGCCACTTATAATTTTCTCATCACCTTTCACCCTGTTACCCTTGAAAATAATTCCTCCCAAGAACAATTTCAAGCCCTTCTAAACGCACTTGAGATATTCGCTCAAACCCACCAAGTAGGCTTTATCTTCACTAAATCAAATGCCGATACAGATGGACGTATCATCAATGAAATGATTGATAATTTTATCCATTCTCATCCGCATTCAATCGCCTTTACCTCTATGGGGCAATTACGATACTTAAGCACAATGTGCTATGTTGATGCCCTGATAGGTAATAGCTCTAGTGGCTTAGGAGAAGCACCAAGCTTCAAAGTCGCTACAATCGATATAGGAGATAGGCAAAAAGGGCGTATTAAGGCAGATTCTGTGCTTTCGTGTGCTCCTGATACAGATGAAATCCTCTCTTGTATCAAACACGCCATCTCTCCAAGCTTTAAAGCCATACTTAAAAATGTCAAAAATCCTTACGGAGAAGGCGGTGCGAGTGAAAAAACAATAGAGATTCTTAAAAGCTATCCGCTTGAGGGTATCTTGAAAAAAGCCTTTTACGATATAGAATTTTAAAACCTTGTGCTATAATCACACATAAGAGCAAGGAATAAAGGATAGGGCTTGAATATCTTTTTTATTGGTTGTGTAGCATTCTCTCACACATCACTTCAAACACTCATTGATATGTCAGCTACTACTGATATACACATCGTAGGCGTAGCAACAAAAGCAGAATCCTCGTTTAATGCTGATTTTTGTAATCTTGCTCCATTATGTGAGGAAAATCATATCCCCTATATCTATGCGCCTGATATTAATGCCCCGCATATATTTGATTTTATAGAATCTTGTGCTCCTGATGTGATATATTGCCTAGGCTGGAGCTCACTTATTAAAGAAAAGTTTTTAACCTCCTATCCTATCATCGGTTATCACCCCACCGCCCTACCTCATAATCGCGGACGCCACCCTATCATTTGGGCATTAGCCTTAGGATTGGATAAAAGTGCTTCAAGCTTCTTTCTAATGGATAAAGGTGCTGATAGCGGAGATATTATCTCGCAAGTGCCTTTTGATATTGCCTTTACAGATAATGCCGCAAGTGTATGTGAGAAAGTAGAAAAAATAGCCCAGCAGCAAATCTATGACTTCACTACAAAGATTCTTGCTTTAAAAGCAAAAAATATTGTGGGGGGGGGGGCTATACACATATCGCTCCATCATTTCCTCAATGGCAACCCCTCAAGAGCATACCTATGCCAATCTTTGGCGAAAGCGAGGTATGCGTGATGGCATAATCGATTTTAGAATGAGCGCATTGGGTATTTATAACCTTATCCGTGCTTTAAGCAAACCCTATGTTGGAGCAGAAGTACTTTATAATGATACATATTATAAAGTATGGGAAGCAAAAATCATAGAAATAGACCTACCTCATATCGAATCGGGCAAGATTCTCAAAGTGGATTCTCAAGGCATTTTAGTCAAAGCCTATGACAAAGGGCTTCTACTTACCAAACACGAATTGAATCCATTGCCAAAGGAGGGTAGCTACTTCTAATCCCTCCCCCTGCTCCTCAAAATAAGTAAAAGGAGCAGAAATGACACAAACAGCCGCCTACAAAACGTATTTTCACATTCAGCAATCATTAGCAAGGCGATACATTTCTTTGCCCTCTTTTTTTCAAATCTATCCATACACCTTACCACAACTGCAAAAATCACACCAAATCTTTTGCAACATCTTTATCAATCTACCTAAGGAGCAAAAATGAAAGATATGAAAGTTACACAATGGAATGAAAGCTACGCACGAGGAGAAAATGCGATTTTTTACCCACACGAAGAGGTAGTGCGCTTTCTCAATCGCTTTATACGCAAGAGAATAGATTCTCATCGCTTTAGCGATGTGATATATCGTGGAGATTTTTACCGCTCTGGCATTGGTATTACGCAAGGTGATAAGCTTATAGAAGCTGTGGGGGGGGGGGATAATGCACTTTATCCTATCAAAGCACTTGATTTTGGCTGTGGTATTGGGAGGCAGAGTATGTTAATGAGTGAATTTGGGATAGAAACCTGTGGTATTGATATTAGTGAATATGCTATCTCTCAAGCTAAACGCTTAGCACAAAATGCAAATTTAGATATTGATTTCAGAGTGTATGACGGAGAGCATATACCTTTTAAACATAATACTTTTGACTTTACTATAAGCTATGGGGTGCTAGATTCCCTCCCTTTTGATTTAGCACAAAATTTAGTAAGTCAAATTGCCTATGTGAGTAAAACCTACTTTTTTTGCTCGCTCATTGGGGAAGATTCTACAAGTGGCTTTAGCAATATACAAGAATCTACCTTTACTGATGAAATAGAAGTGCAAGAATCCCACGAAAAAGGCACTATACAAAGCTTTTTTGATTATCCCAAAATACAAAGATTATTTAAAAAAAGCACTTTTGAAATCATTTGGGGTGAAAAGAAATCATCAGTAAATCTTATCGATGGCAGTATTCAAAGCCGCTATTACATCGTATGTAAAAAGGCAGAATATGAGCAATAAAAAACCTTTGAAAATCTTAATTGAAGCAAGTGGCTGCCTCACAAGCTCATATATGATAGAAGCAATCAAAAATGCAGGGCATATCGTATGCGGAAGTGATATTGATAGCTTCAATACTGCCTTTATAGAATGCGATGATTTTATCATTATGCCAAAAGTAAGCGACCCTCATTTATGTGATAAAACACTCCATCTATGCCGCGCTCATCATATCGATATAGTCATTCCCACACTTGATGAAAGTCTTTTAGGCTGGAGTGAGCAAAAAGCACATTTTGCACAATATGGAATCCTAGTTATCATCTCTGCACCTCATACAATACAAACATTCTTAGATAAATGGCAAACATATCAATTTTTTTGCCAGATAGGAATCCCCACACCCAAAAGCAGCCTTTATAAACATTATGGTGTCTTAAAACCCCGTTTTGGACGTGGAGGTAGTGGAATCGAGCTAGCACAAATAGATAGATTTTTTAACGGGGGGGGGATAATGATGAAGATTCTCTCTCATTTATCACACAAGAGCATATCATTGGTGAAGAATACACTATCGATTGCCTCTTTAATGCACAAGGTGAAGCCATATATATCATTCCTCGTCGCCGTATTGGTGTGCAAGGAGGTAAATCCACTAAAGGCGAGGTGTGTGATGTCAAGTGCTTAGAATCTCACATTCAATACATAGCCTCACATATCCATTTTATAGGGGCTATCAATATACAAGCATTTATTACCAAGGAAAATAAACCCATATTTATCGAGGTTAATCCCCGATTAGGTGGTGGTTCAGCCCTAAGCTTTGCAGCAAGTGAAAATTGGGTGGAGGCGATGATAGAAATGTTTGTCTATCATCGCACCATTACACCAAAACCTATTCGATATGGGCTAAAAATGGCAAGGAGCTATAAAGAAATCTACTTCTAGATCTCTCCTTGCTATAAGCAAGGAGAGAATATGCAATACATCTTAGTAACAGGAGCAAGCGGCTTTGTTGGCTCAAGCCTTTGTGAAGCCCTCTTAACTCAAGGCTATAAGGTGCTAGGTATAGGGAGGAAAAATCCCTATAATGCGAATTTAAGCCCCAAAGAAAGAGGTTTCTTAAGTGCCGATACACTCGCTCATAAAAACTTCAAATATGAGCAACTAGAACTAAAGAATCTTGATAAAGATTCACTAAAAAATTATGAGTTTTCTCTTGCCTTTCATCTCGCTTCTATGGTAGAATACGCTAGTCTTGAATATACTGAATATACTGAATATACGATTAACGCTACAATTAACCTTATTGATTTTACCATCACTCGCCATATTCCAAAAATCATTTTTTCATCAACCGCCTCAGTATTTGCACAGCCAGATTCTAAACAGAATTATATTATTACAGAACGCTCCCCTATCTCTCCTATGAGTTATTACTCACTTGCCAAATATACTTGTGAAAAACTCTTAGAAATCGCTACATTTAAATCAAATCAGCTTCAAGCCATTACATTGCGCTTTCCTGCTCTTTTTGGGGTCAATCACCTTGGTGGTGTCGTCTATGAGTTTGCTAAAAATGCGTGGCAAAATAAAGATATTGTGCTTTTCAATAATGGTCAAGTTTTACGCAATATTTTATATATTAATGACGCTATCAAGGCTCTTATATCCGCAGCACAAGCTCAAAATCTACAACAATATGAAGCATTTGTGATAGGGAGTAAAGATTCTCAAAATACAGCCTTTATAGCACAACAACTTATAGAATCCCTTCATTCACGCTCTAAGCTTATCCTAAGCCCCAAGCCATCGCCAAATCCCTTTAATGCAATCCTTGATACTACCAAAGCACAGCAGCTACTCCACTTCACTCCCCCTAGCATACAGGCGGGATTAGAATCTTATGCAAAAGACATCATATTACAAGGAGGTATACTATGAAAAAATATTTTAGCGCGTGTCCATACTTTACCCAAAGACAAATTCATCATATTCTTAAAGAGACACGCTCTATGCTTAGAGGGGATTCTAAACTTTCTATGGGAGAGGCTGTAGTGCGCTTTGAAAATGAATTTGCCGCATATTGCAAGGCAAATAATGCCATTGCTACAAATTCCTGCACAAGCGCATTAGATGTCGTCTTTAAGGCATTAGAGCTAAAACATAATGATGAAGTTATCGTGCCAACACAGACATTTTTTGCCAATGCAAGCAGTGTGTTGGCAAATAACATTAGACTTAGACTAGTCGATGTAGATAAAGACTTTATGCTAAGCGCACACACCATAGAATCCGCCATCACCCCACAGACTAAAGCCATAGTTATCGTGCATTTTGCCGGGCTTATTAGCCCTGATATTTTTGCCATTGCCACATTATGCAAGCAAAGGCATATTACACTTATTGAAGACTGCTCCCACGCACACGGCGCAATCGCCATAGATTCTAAAGGCAAATCACACAAGGCAGGGAGCATTGGTGATATCGCTGTGTTTAGCTTTTATAGCACCAAGATTCTTACCTGTGGCGAGGGAGGAATGATAGTGTGCAAAAACAAAGATTTTGCCTTTACTTGTCGCTCATTAGCTAATCGCGGATTAAAACCCTATGAGGAACAAGAGCAGTTTATCACACTTGGTAGTAATTATAGATTGCCTGAATTTAGCGCTATTATGGGGCTTAGCGGATTAGCAGCTTTAGAATCTCAACTTGCCTATCGTCAAAAACTTAGCCTTGCATACAAACAATATCTGCATACTTTTATCAAAAATAAAACTATCAGCCCACAGGCAATTCCATCGGGCTTTAGGCATAGTTTTTGGCGTTTTATTATTTTCCTCCATAAGCATAGCCCAGATAATATCATCAAATATCTTAAATCCTATCATATTTATGCAGACGCACCCTATAAACCACTTTTGCATAAACAGCCACTTTTAGCAAATCACCCTTTAGTATCTTATGTCCCCTCTACTCAACCCACCATAGAAAATCATATATCACTCCCCATACATATGGGTATTAAGCTTAAAGATGTGCGCTTTATCACTTCAAAACTCAAGGAGGCATTCAATGAATAAACTAAGAATTTTCATTACCACCATAGGGGGATTAACCAGCCCTGATTGTCTATTAGCTCTAAGAAACAATGGTGAAAGAGAAGTATTTTTATACGGAAGCGATAGCTTTAGCGGAGCTTGTGGAAGAAAGTTTGTAGATATATTTGAGCAATCTCCAGATAGCGCAAAAGATACAAAAGGATTTATTGATTTTATGCTAAGTATGGTTAAAAAATATCAAATTGATGTCATTATACCCTGTGGCAATGATGATAATCTCGCACTTTCTCAATACAAAAAGCATTTTGATATTCCTATTATGGTAGGAGAATATGAGGATTTAGTTATTGCTTATGATAAGCTTGCCGCATATGAGAATCTCAAAAAAGAGCTTCCACAATATGCGCCTAAATATCATCTTGTATCTACTTTTGAAGACTTCTTGAAGGCTATTTTTTCACTCGGCTATCCGCATAAAAAATGTGTTATCAAACCACGATTAGGGAGAGGTGGCAGGGGCGTATATATCTTAAGTGATTCATTACTTCAAAAAGAGGTTTTTAGCATTAAGCCAGCCAATGAAATGCCTCTGAGCTTTTTTGAATCTATCTTAAAAGATAAAAGATCTTTTGATGACCTTATCATTATGGAATATTTACAAGAACCCTTTGTTTCGGCTTATTCACTTTGTCAAAAAGGTAAGAATATCATTACAATGGAGCATATACGTGAATGGGGTAATGCCTCTCAAACATATCGTGGCTATGTCCGCTATAATGAGTCTCTAGAAGAGCTTTGTTCTCATATCATTCAAACTTTTTCATTAGATTACACAAATAATATGGAACTAGCGCATAATGAAAACGCCTCTCTTGTGCTTTTTGATTTAAATCCAAGACTAGGTGCTAGTAGCGGGGTAGATACATACTTTGGGCTAAATTTTCCCTACTTTGCTTTAAAACTTGCATTAGGTGAAAACATACATATAGACAAAAATCTCTACAAAGATAAGCAATACAGATTCTATCGCTATTTTACTCAATGGTGGGAAAATATGCTATGATGTCAAACTCACTAAAAGGATAGTAATGCGCTTTGAAGCTTTCATTTGTGATTTAGACAATACACTCTATGATGAAAATATCTTTCTAAAAGCCATTTGTGAAAGCTTTTGCCACCGCTATGGGTGCGATATACAGCTTATTAATACTATTCTTGATGATAATTTTCGTCTGCACTCAAAAGATATTTTTGGCGATTGGCTCAAAAGCTTTGATTTTTATACCTCACAGAAGCAAGAAGAATTATTTTCACTCTACCAAAGTATGCCAACCTCTTTGCAACTCTATGATGACGCTAAAGATTTTTTGAATCTGCTTCAAACAAAAAATATCAAATATGGCATTTTAACAAATGGCGATATAAAAGCGCAGTCTCATAAGATTAGCCTATTAGGGCTTAAAAACATTCCTATTGTCTATGCTAGGGCTTATGGGAAAGAGTATGAGAAGCCACATATAAGCGCGTTTCACAGGATTCTAGAAATCTTGCAGCTTAGTCCTCAATCTTGTGCTTTCATAGGGGATAATCCAACAACAGACATCAAAGGGGCAAATAATGCAGGCATATATAGCATATGGCTCAAACGCAGATATGGGAGACTTATCCCGTGTGATTATGCTTCCTTAAGTATTACAAACTTTAAGGAATTACGGGAGTTGCAAATATGAAAAAAATTTTAGCAGTCAGTGGAATCCGTAGCGAATATGATATTTTATATCCCATTTTAAAAGCTTTTGAAAAAGAGGGCTTTGATGTGTGCATAGCCGTAGCTAACGCTCATTTAAGTGATATACACGGCAATACATATAAAAAAATAGAATCCGATGGATTCCGCATAGCCGATAAGATTGATTGTCTTTTAAGCACTGATAGACTTACCCAAAGAAGTAAGGGGGTGGGATTGCTCATCACTGCCCTTACGCAAACAGCCGAAAGAGAAAAGCCTGATTTTCTACTCGTACTAGGCGATAGGGAGGAAAGTATTGCTACTTGTGTAGTTGGCAATTATATGGATATTCTTACGATTCATTGTGGTGGAGGCGACCCCGTATATGGGAATGCTGATGATCCTATCCGCTTTGCTTGTTCTAAATTAGCCCATATTCATTGCACTACCACCGAGCAATACGCACAGAATCTGCTTAAAATTGGTGAAGATGAATGGAGGATTGTATGCAGTGGTAATACCTCTTATGCTAATATTGCCAACACTCCGCATTTATCACGCAAAGAATTAAGCGATTTTTTACATTTTGATATAGCTACATCTAACTACATCGTGCTACTTAAACACCCACTAAGCTCGGAGGTATATGATGCCTATTCTCAAATGCAAGTTGCCATAGAATCCTGCGCAGAATTTGCCACAGCACATAACCTTAAAGTCGTAGGTATTTACCCTAACACAGACCCGGGCAGTTATAAAATTCTAGAAGCTATACAAGAAGCAGAGCAGAAATATTCTCATATCAGATTCTTTAAAACCCTCCCGCGTGAATTCTTTATAAGTCTTATCCGTCATACACTTGCACTTGCTGGTAATTCAAGTATGGGAATCTTAGAAGCCCCATTTTACAAGCTCCCTGTTGTTAATATTGGCAATCGTCAAAAGGGACGTCTCAATGCAGGAAATGTATGCTTTGTCCCGCATAAAAAGCAAGACATTATACAAGCTTTACAAAAGGCGTGTTTTGATGAATCTTACCGCACACAAATAGCCAATCTCCCCAATCCCTATGGTGATGAAAATGCGTGTGAGCGCATTGTTCATTTTGTCAAAAATATAGACACGACACAAAGGAAGTGGTATGTTAAAACACAGCTCTGCTAAAGATATTGTAGTGATTGCCACTCACCCCGATGATGAGACATTGGGCGCTGGTGGGACACTTTTAAAGCACAAGGCACAAGGTGATAGAATCCATTGCATTTTTTGCACTGATATATTTGAAGAGGAGGGATTCACCCCTCAAACAATTGCCAAAAGAGAGCAAGAAATAAAAGCTGTAAGTGCCGCATATAATTTTGATAGTGTCCATAGGCTAGGCTTAAAAACAACCAAATGCGATGAATATCCAAAAAGTATGATTATTGCTCAATTCTCTAAAATCTTTTTGCACATCTCTCCACAGATTCTTTATCTCCCCTTTGCATACGATGTGCATAGTGACCACCGCATTATTTTTGAATGTGCTTTTGCCTGCACAAAGTCATTCCGCTATCCAAGTATAGAAAAAATCTTAATGATGGAAACATTAAGTGAAAGTGAATTTGCCCCTGCTTTAAACATACAAAGCTTTGTGCCAAATGTATTTGTAGATATAAGTGAGTTTTTCAAACAAAAATGTGCCATTATGTCCTTATATGAAAGCGAAGTTGGACTTTCCCCTTTTCCACGTTCCCTGAAAAATATAGAATCTTTAGCCATCTATCGCGGAAGCACTCGCGGTGCAGATGATTCTAGCTTAAAAGATGCAAAAATATGTAGCGGGGGGGGGGCATAAGTGAAACTCCTCTCTACGCTGAAGCCTTTATGCTCCTCAAAGAAAAATGCTAATGTTTCTCAAACCATAGCTATTGTTACAGGTACACGTGCAGAATGGGGGCTGCTCTACCCTCTTGCAAAAGCGATACAAAATCATCAATATTTGAAACTCCATCTTATTGTTACCGGAGCACATTTAAGCCCATCTCTTGGAAATACTTATCAAGAAATAGAAAATGATGGATTTTCTATAAATAAAAAAATCCCTATCTTGCATAATGACAACACAAATGCCCTTAACACAGCGCATACTCTAGCAAATACCATTATAAACTTTAGCAAATATTTTTCAAAAAATAGACCCGATATGGTTATACTTTTAGGAGATAGATATGAAGCATTTGGAGTAGCTATAAGTGCTGCTAATCTTAATATTCCTATTGCTCATATCAGTGGTGGAGAAAGCACGCAAGGTGCAAATGATGAGTATATGCGGCATTGTATCACTAAAATGAGTTATCTGCACTTTCCTAGCACTCATTTCTATGCTAAACGTATTATTCAATTAGGAGAGGATCCACAAAGGGTATTTAACGTAGGTTCTCTAGCAGTAGAAAATATCCACAATGCCCCCTTTATGAGCAAAACAAATTTAGCGCAAAAAATTCAGGTAAAAAAAGCGTTTTTAGATAGATTTTGCGTCCTTACTTTTCATTCTACAACCCTAGATAACACAAATCCATCTAAAGAAATAACACTTATCTTACAAAGCCTACTTCAAAGCAATTTTAATATCCTTGCCACAAAAGCAAATGCCGACGCAGAAGGGCATAGCATTAATCTTATTCTTGAAGAATATGCGAAAAAATATCCTGATAAAATTACGCTTTGCGCGAGTTTAGGCAGAGTGATGTATCTCTCAAGCCTTAAATTTGCTGCTTTTGTGATTGGCAATAGCTCAAGTGGCTTGAGTGAAGCGCCGATTCTAGGCATACCAACGATAAATATAGGAGATAGACAAAAAGGTCGTTTTATGCCTCAATCTGTTGTATCTATCACACCAAACCAACAAGAACCACAGCAATACACACAGACTATCTTAAACACTATTACTTATGTAACAAATAATGCCTTTCTATCACAGATGACACACTCTCACCCATTTGGTGAAGGGAAAACCACAGAGCACATCACAGATATTATAGAATCTACACTTAAAAATAATACAATTAATCTCAAGAAAGCATTTTATATGCTAGAAAATCCTAACTTCTAGCACAATCTAAGTCTTAAGATACATCACAAGATTTTATACCTCCATAGAGTGCTTCAAAAGCTTGTTTGTCTTTAATATACACATCGCCGTGTTCATCTTTAGCAATCAAACCCTGTGTCATCATTTTTTGCAAGATTCTGCTAAGCGTTTCTAGCTTGATATTTAGCTCGTGAGCGATTGTTTGCCGCTGCACTTGATTAAAATACTTTAAACTTGTGCCAAGGATATATGCTACACGCGATGTGCTATCATAAATCTCATTAAAATTAATAAAATTCTTAAAAGTAATCATTCGATTCATTACTTCGCTTAATATAGCATTACTGATTTCAATATTTTTCGTTACAAGCTGATGGAGCTGCTGCAAATCAAGCAAAACTATCTCGCTTGGCTCCACCCCGCGCACACTTGCATTTGCTTCATAGGGGGCAAATGTCCCAAACGCATTAATAAGCCTACCATCACTTAAATGCGAATCCACATAGCACAAAAATAATTCATTATCATTCTTATCCATTTCATATACTTCAACCTTGCCTCGTGCTAAAAAATAAGCAGATTCTATATACTCGCCTTCATAATGCAAAATGCCATTTTTTTCGATATATCGTAATTTCGTGATAGCCTCTAAAGATTCTAAACTCCCCTCACTGATATTTGCAAATGCTCCAATGGAACGCAAGGCTTTCTCTTTCATCGGTTATCCTTTATTTTATCCCCGTCATAGTAGCAAAAAAATAACCAAATAATAATAAAATGCGCTCGTTTTTCTCCTAAAACACTCTTATGGGATTTTTAACACTTTTCTTAAAATTACAATATCAAAAGCAAATAAGGAGTGCAGGGTATGGAATATGATGTCTTAGTCATTGGGGGCGGACACGCGGGATTAGAAGCAGGTATCGCAAGTGCAAAAATGGGCGCAAAAACGCATCTTATCACCCTCCTTATACAGAATCTCGCCCTTGCAAGTTGTAACCCAGCAGTAGGCGGACTAGGCAAGGGACATCTCGTCAAAGAGATAGACGCGCTTGGGGGCGTTATGGGAGAAATTACCGATAAATGCGGGATTCAGTTTAGAATCTTAAATGCCTCAAAAGGTCCTGCTGTGCGTGGCACTAGAGCACAAATTGATATGGATAGATATAGTATTATCGCTAAAGATATTGCTCTTCACACACCTAATCTCACCCTCTCGCAAGAAAGCGCCCAAAGCCTCATCTATGAGCAAGATTCACAAGGGCGATACATCGCAAAGGGTGTGAAAACAAACATTGGCAAAACCTATTTTGCAAAAAAGATTATCCTCACCACCGGCACATTTCTTAAGGGCTTAGTGCATATCGGGGAGACTAAGCTAAGCAATGGACGTTTTGGCGAGATGAGCGCAGAACATTTAAGCACATCGCTTAAAGAAATGGACTTAAAGGTGGGGCGGTTAAAAACAGGCACTTGCGCGAGGATTGATGGGCGGAGCATTGATTTTAGCGCACTTGAGGTGCATAATGGTGATAGCAATCCACCGCATTTTAGTCATAGGACGCACTCCTTTGCCCCCGTGCAGTTCCCCTGCTTTGTTACTTATACCAATGAAAACACACATCGCATTATACGTGAAAATTTCCATCGTGCGCCACTTTTCACAGGGCAAATTGAGGGTGTGGGACCACGATATTGCCCAAGTATCGAGGATAAAGTCAATCGCTTTGCTGATAAAGAACGTCATCAGCTATTCCTAGAGCCACAAACACGCGAAGCAGTAGAATACTACATTAATGGACTTTCTACTTCTTTACCAATTGATGTGCAAGAGCAGCTAATCCACACGATTAAGGGCTTAGAAAACGCCCGTATTACGCGATATGGCTATGCGATTGAATATGATTATGTAGAACCAACCGAGCTTTATCATACATTAGAGACAAAAAAATGCGCTAATCTCTTTCTAGCCGGGCAAATCAATGGCACAACAGGCTATGAGGAAGCTGCAGCACAAGGCATTATGGCGGGTATTAATGCCGCACTCTCGCTTAAGGGTGAATCCTTTTGTCTTTCAAGAAGTGAAAGCTACATTGGCGTGATGATTGATGACTTAGTAACAAAAGGCACGAAAGAGCCTTATCGTCTCTTTACCTCACGTGCAGAATACCGCCTCCTTTTGCGAGAGGATAATGCCCCTTTACGTCTTTGCCATTATGCGCATTCCTTTGGGTTGATTGAAGATTCATATTACAAGCAAATAATGCGTGATAAGGCACATATAGAGCAGACTTTAGAGCATTTGCAAAATCGATACATCACGCCAAGTATGGAAAATCTCACTATGCTACAAGCCCTAAACCTCCCTCCCATTAGCGATAAAACACGTCTTATACATATCATTGGTAGGGAGGAGCTGCCCTTACACACTTTACGTGAATTGCTTAAGCAATGTCAAATCCCGCATATAGAGGAAATGAGCGATTATGCACTTATGCAAATTTTTATAGAATCTAAATATTTTGACTACATTCACAAACAAAAGGCGCAAATCGCACAAATGGAGCAAATGCTGCAAGTGGAGATTCCAAGGGATTTTATCTTTGACAATATCCCGGGGCTAAGCCTTGAAGTGATTGAAAAACTGAAAACTTTCACCCCCAAAAGCCTTTTTGAAGCAAGTGAGATTAGCGGTATCACACCAGCAAGTCTTGATGTCCTGCATTTATATATCCATTTACACCATAAAAAAATGGCAAAGATTTGATACAATTTTAAACATTTAAACAGAGGAGCAAAGCAATGAAACATATCCACACAATTAAGAATTATGCGATGGTTGGGGGGCTTGGCGTGATGGCAGTTTTTGCTCTCAATGCGTGTAATCAGAATGATAATGAGCTTAACACCACCTTGCAAAATAGTCAAAAAAATGGTGCGTTTGTAGTTATCGAAGAGCAGCCCGATGGCACTTATAAAGTGCTTGAAGAATACCCTAGTGAGCAAACCCGCGTAATGCTTAAAGATATTAATGGACAGGAGAGAATGCTCTCTCAAGCCGAGATTGATGGACTTATTAAACAAGAGGAGATAGCAATTAATGCCGGGCAGAGTGAGCTTACTAATCCTAATGGCGGAGGATTAGGACTTGGTGGGGCGATTCTAGCGAGTGCGGCAGGGGCGATTCTAGGGAGCTATATTGGCAATAAATTATTCAATAACCCAAACTATCAAGCTAACGCGCAGCGCAACTACAAATCCCCTCAAGCTTATGAGCGAAGTAAAAATAGCTTTACTAACAAATCCACCACGACAAGTAGGAGCGGCTCTAGCGCGGGTAAAACTGGATTCTTTGGCAATACAGGCAATGCCTCTAAGCCTAGCACAAGTATGGGAAGCGCGGGCGGCTGAAAAAACACATTCACAAAAACAAAAATAAAGGAGATATGATGACTATCACTAGCCTTTCGCTGCCCGATAAAAATGCCCTAGAATCTATGGGGCTTACTTGGCATACCGATATGGATAATACCTCTTACCTAAGCGATGAGCTCATACACATTAGCGAGGCGGAGGCGGAGGCATACTATGAGGCGGGAAATACGCTTTATGATATGTTTGTAGAAGCCGGAGAATATGTGATAGAAAATGATTTATTCTTCGAGCTTGATATTCCTCCAAGCCTCATTGGTGCGATTAAGCAAAGTTGGGAGGAAGATATACATTGGCACTTATATGGGCGATTTGATTTAAGCGGCGGACTTGATGGTAAGCCTATCAAGCTCCTTGAATTTAACGCCGATACGCCCACTATGCTTTATGAAAGTGCATTGGTGCAATGGGCTTTACTCAAATACAATAACCTTAATGAGGAAGCACAATTTAACAATATCCATAATGCCTTAAGTGAAAATTTCAAACGTCTTATCACGCTAGAGGCAGATACTTCACGATTTGATGAACTCTATGAGGGCTGGAAGATTCTATTCTCTTGTATCACAAGCTCTAATGAAGATCTCACTACTACGCGATTTTTAGAGTATCTCGCTAGAGAATCTGGCTTTACGTGCGATTTTGCACCTATTGATGAAGTGCATTTCTCGCCCACAGAGGGTTTAAGCCACAATGGTGTAAATTATGAATTTTTATTCAAGCTCATTCCATGGGAGAATATCGCTATTGATGAGCCTGAACTTGTGCTTTTAATGAGTGAGATGATGCAAAATCATAATACGATTTTTTTAAACCCCGCTTATACGCTACTCTTTCAAAGCAAGGCAATGCTAAAGATTCTATGGGATTTGTTTCCTAATCACCCCTTATTACTTCCTGCTTCTTACACACCTTTGGCAAATACTAAGCAAGTCTGCAAAAGGGCATTTGGGCGTGAAGGTGCAAATATCGATATTTTAGATACCAATGGCGGTATTATAGAATCTAAGAGTGGCATATATGGCAATCATAAAAGTGTCTATCAAGCCTTTTATGAGCTAAATAGCCATAATGGCGCATATTATCAACCTAATGTATTTTTTGCTTATGAATCTTGTGGCTTGGGATTCCGCAAAGGAGGATTAATCATCGATAATTTTTCAAAATTTGTAAGCCATTGTATCAAGCACTAATTTATATGCCTACGCTACTGCTCTTCCACCAAACCGCACTTTGGTTGGTTATCAAGTTAGCTTCTAAGGTAGAGATTCTCTAGTCTATTATGCCCTTGCTGTTGCGATGTAATCGCCGTATTCGCACGAAGTGCTAATCCACACTTGCAAAGGGTCTTGCTTTGCAGATATAAAATCTGCTTCGCACCATTCAATCCCGAAGGGATTTAATCTCGCAAAGGGCGATAGCCCTTGAGGACAAAAGGACGCACTTATGACTAAGACGTTGTCTTATTCATCAAGTTAGTTTTTAAGGGTTAGATTCTCTAGTCTATCTTTCTCCTAGCAAGTGAGGTATATCCTCGAACCGACTTTTTCAATCCTTCCCCTTTATAAAAAAGAAAGAAATTTGAATAGAGAATCTATATCCCATTGTTCCTAAATTATAAGGAGAGTTTCAGTTTTGACTGCCCTTCCACCGCTCAAGGTTATGCCTCACTTGTAGGATATGTGTAATTTTAAACTTTTTAAGATTTTAATAGCTATTTCCCCTCCCCACGAGGGGGGGGGCTATAATTGCTTCCTCCTCCCTTGCGGAGGGGGTGGGGATTAGATTGGCGATTCTATACCTTAAAACTCACTTATGAATAAAGCGTTAGCTTTATTCATAAGTGCGTCCTTTAGGTGCATACGAGAGGCTTTACCTTAAGTGTATAAGATACGCGGTGGTGAAACCACAATAGAGCATAGGCATAAATAGATTCTCTAATCCACTCGATAATGTGCGCCCTTGCTTTGAGTGCGATTTAAAGCTGATTGCACGATTTTACGCGCTACAAGCAGCCTCAATCGCAGCATACGCCCGATATTAGATTCCAGCATTACTTCAATCCCACCCAACGCAGAATCTAAGCCACTTTTAGAGCGGATAGTCCCCACCTTGTCCCACATAATATCACGCAACACATTCTTAAGCTTACTATCGCCATCTTTTTCAAGTACCTCATCACATAATGGGAAATGCGCTATACGTGTGCGTGTGGGATTTTCCACAATATGATGTGCGACACTCCTTCCAAATACAAGACCCTCTAAAAGTGAGTTAGATGCAAGGCGATTAGCCCCGTGCAAACCATTACAAGCACATTCTCCCACAGCATAGAGATTACTCATACCTTTCACAAGCCCATTTGTATCCACCGCAATACCGCCCATTGAATAATGAAAAGCCGGTGAAATGGGAATAGGCTCAAAAGGAATGTTAAGATAAGGGCTTAAATCACGATAAATATTAGGAAAACGATTTTTGAATCCACCATCAAAGGCACTCACATCTAAAAATGCCTTTCTTTGATGTTTAGCGCAATAATCCATAATCCCACGTGCCACAATATCACGCGGGGCAAGCTCTCCACGACTATCATAATCAAACAAAAATCGCTTCCCCAAATCATCGACTATCACGCCTCCCTCTCCCCTCACAGCTTCAGAAATAAGATATTTCCTAGCCTGTGGATTATCCACATAGGCAGTAGGGTGGAATTGCAACATTTCCATATCCTGCAAGGCAAGATGATGCTCTAAGATGATTCCGTGTAGGTCGCTACTAATCGTATAGGCGTTGGTATGGTATTTAAACAATCCTCCCACGCCTCCACTTGCAATAACGATATGATGGGCATAAAGATTATGTGTGCCTAGCTTTGTCTGCACACACACACCATAGCATTTATCCTCCTCAATGAGTAAATCCACTACCTCTGCATTTTTCCACAGCCTCGCGCGGAGTTTGCCTATAAGATATGTATGCAGACTTCTCCCTGTGGCGTCCCCTCCTGAATGCACGATACGAGCCTTACTATGCCCTCCCTCTTTAGCATAGAGTAATGCGCCATTTTCATCTCTATCCAGCATAAAGCCGCCCTCTATCAATTCATTTAGCACTAAAATGCTATTGTTTGTAAGCGTCTCTACACATTCTTTATTATTTAACTCTGCTCCGGCTGAAAGAGTATCTTGCGTATGTGAGGATATATCGCTCTCATCTCTTGCCACGCTAATGCCCCCTTGCGCGTAGAATGTATTACACTCCCAAGGTTGAGCCTTGCACAAAATCAACACCTTTAAATGCGGAGGTAAGGCAGCCGCACAATACAGCCCTGCCACTCCCGCACCGATAATTATCACATCATATTGCCTCATACCCTACTCCCCATCTGCCTCATAACTCGCTGTGGGTTTAGAATCTATCTCTTCAAAAAGCACTTTTTTCTTTTGATTTTGGGCTGCATTTACACTTGAGCTTGTATCAACTTGATTTGAGGGCTTATAAAATGGGTCTGCCTTATAGCCACAACCGGTATTTATCCCCATACCAACGATGGCAAAAATAAACGCTAAATATGCTAAAATATGCCTATGAAAACAACTACTATGGCTCATATACTCTCCCATATCGGGCGGGAATTTCCATCTCTGGCTCACAGACTGCAGCAGCAAAGTGAAATCACGCGCTTTAAAAATACCTTTCTTACGCCACTTGAAAGAGATCAGATTCTCTTTATTACCATTAAAAATAATCGATTGCTTTTTGCCTTTAAACACAAGGCTTTGTGCGTAGAATTTAATCATTATAAGCATAAACACATAACAGAGAGTTTAAAAAGCCACAAAGCACTTTTCCCTAGGCTTAGTTCTATCCAAAAAATACACGCTTATGTGCCAAGCCACATTCTTACTCCACCATTACCACCAAGCACCAATCCCGCCTTTTATGAGCATTCCAATGGAGAGTTTGAAAATCGCGCCACCAATAAAGAGATTTATGACAAAATCGAAGCCTTACGTTTAAGCATTAAGCGACAATGGGAAGCTCAAAATGCCACCTGAAAATCCCTCTCTCCTTTTCACATTAAAGCATTTGCCTACACAATCAGGCATTTATCAATACTTTGATAATGCGGGAAATCTCCTCTATATAGGCAAGGCAAAGCATCTTAAAAATCGCATTAAAAGCTATTTTAGCATTCATAACGAATCTATCTCCCCAAAGCCCAATCTTAGCCCCAGAATCGCGCTTATGGTATCCCAAATAGCGCAGATTCACACGCTTTTAACCAATAACGAACAAGACGCACTTATACTTGAAAACTCCCTTATCAAAAGCCTAAAGCCTAAATACAATATCCTTCTGCGCGATGATAAAACCTATCCGTATATTTATATTGATAAATCCCTCCCCTACCCCCGCTTTGACATCACAAGACAAGTGCTAAAATCGCCTAAGATTCAGTATTTTGGACCATTTGCAAGTGGGGCTAGAGAATTGCTTGATAGCCTTTATGATGTGCTACCGCTTGTGCAGAAAAAATCCTGTGTGAAAGGCAAAAAAGCTTGTATGTTTTATGCGATTAATAAATGTCTCGCCCCCTGTGAGGGCAAAATCTCCACAATAGAATATGCTAAGCTCATCACGCAGGGCATTGCATTACTTGAAAATAAAAAAGAACTCGCACGTATTTTAGAATCAAAAATGCAAAAACTCTCTACTTCCTTGCAGTTTGAAGAAGCTGCTAAAATCCGCGATAGAATCCGCAAAATCACACAGATGAAAAATCAATCCATAATCGACATACGAAGCGGAAATTATGATGTATTTACCCTTGTTAAAGATGATGAGAGCCTTAATACGCACATTCTTATGGTGCTCTTTATCCGCAATGGACGCATTGTCTCTAGCGATTTTTCACTGCTCCACCAAGATATTTATGATGATAATCTCCCTGAACTCTACACACAAGCCCTGCTTAATCATTATAAAAATATAACGCCTCTAATGCCTGATGAGATTCTTATCCCCCATTTTGCATTTGCAGACTTAGTGCATTTGCAGCAGCTCATTAGTAGCCAAACCCAAAGCCATATTAAGATTATCCAGCCCCAAAAAGGCAAGAAAAGAGAGCTTCTTACCCTTGCCTATCAAAATGCCCTTGAGATATTGCGCCTCCATAAGCAGCAGCATAGCGATGAGCCAACTCTCATAGCCTTAAAAGAACTCTGCGCCCTCCAAAGAGTGCCCTACAGAATTGAGGTGTTTGATACCTCTCATCATAGCGGGGTGCATAATGTAGGCGGTATGATTGTGTATGAAAATAATGCCTTTCTCTCATCGCATTATCGGCGATATACCCTCGAAGGTAGCGATGAATACACGCAAATGCGGCAAATGCTTGAACGTAGGGCAGCTAAGTTTGAATCTAATCCTCCGCCGGATTTATGGCTGCTTGATGGCGGAAAGGCACAAATTCATATCGCGTGTGAGATTCTCCAAAGTGTGGGTGCAAATGTCGATGTGGTGGCGATTGCAAAAATGAAACATAATGCTAAAGCCTATCGGGCAAAGGGCAATGCACTTGATATATTGCGCACAAACCAAGCGGAATTTAAACTAAAAGCAAATGACAAAAGACTACAATTCTGCCAGAAGCTACGTGATGAGGCGCATAAATATGCTATTACCTATCATCGCTATAGGAAAACAAAAGACACAAATAAGGTGCAAATAATGGGAGAGAAGCAATACAGCAAGGCACAGATAAAGCGACTTTTAGAATATTTTGGCTCATTTCAAACATTGCAAAATGCCTCACAAGAGCAGATTCAATCCGTGCTAAAAGCAGACAATTCCACACTAAAGAATCCCTATGAATAGCCATACGCTCTATGATGAAGCCTTGCAAATACTGCAAAAATATTTTAGTGAATCTGTGAATATTACAGAGGCTAAAATGAAGAGTGAAAAGGCGCTTTTTACACTTTTACAGGATAATCCTAGCGCGGAAAATGATATTCGCTTAGCGATTTTGCATTTTTATGATCAAAAAGGCTTAGGCTGCTTCGTGCATTATGATAAAAAGCAGCTTCAAATCATCACGCGGATTAAAAACTACACGCATAATCTTTATGTGCAGAGAATCTGCGATTTTCTTAAAATGCATAAAAGCACTCTCTACACGCAAGAGCCTTCAAAAGCGGATTTTGATGAGCTATTTAGCTTTGTAAATTCTATGCTTGATTTGCAAAATCAAAGCACAAAAAGAGATATGATAAAAGTGGCTTTGAGAAATGTCTTTGGCATACAGCCGCGTGATGGGCTATTTTTCAAAGATGGGAATATAAAGCTGCGTAAATTTGATAATGAAATGGTGCAAATCAGCAATGAAATACGGCAAATCAACAATAGAATGCACATCAATGTTCTAAGCAATGCCGATAAACAAAGTATTGATGATATGCTGCAATCAGTCAATATTCAAGATGTGATTATGCAAAACACCTCACAGATATTGCAAAATGATATTGACCTCACACATATTGATAATATTCTTTTTAACCAGCGATTTGGGTTTTTTGCCATACAGAAGTTACGACTATTTTTAGAAAAGCTGCCGCTTAAACGTGTTGATTCTATTGCAAAAAGTATGTATTGCTTGACATTAGTTCAGCAATATTCGTGGGTGATGTTTGAAATAGTGGCAAAAGAGCTCCTAGACCTCTGCATAAAGGATAATGCCAATGCGATTAGCTTTATTGAATTTTATAATGGTGGTTCGATTGAGCTAGGGGGGAAAATCTACACAAAGCCCCTTATTATTGATAAAAATGGCAAACCTTGGACACTAGCACTCATCAAAGAAGCCTTACATAATAAAATCAGTGTAGAATTTGACATACAAAGTATGCAAAAACAAGCCAATAAGCTTGAGGAGCGCATTCATAACCTCACAAATCAAATCGCACAAGATAAATTGCGACAAAAGGGATATGAAGCAGACGCACAAACCTACAATGATATATTGGAAAATAAAAATAAGACATTGCGATTACTTGTGGATAAAAAAGCCCCTAAAGTAGAGATTATCGCTCTAGGCAGTGAGATTAATAAGCTGATAGTGGATAAATCTCATACGCTCAATACTCTAGAAGAAACACAAAAAAATATCGCTACCCTACATAAAGAGCATAATACACTCCTTAGCTCACAAAAAACGCTGCAAGAGCAGATTAGCTATTCCCTTAAGAAACATAAAGAACGATTTTTGCAATATGATTTACTTTTGCGTGCTTTAGGCGATGCAATTGCTAATGGAAAAGAGCTTGTATGAAACATATAATGTCTTCTTTAATGAATAATATCTCCTTTCGCGCAAAAACTACAATTTTAATGTGGATTATTGTCATAGGATTTGCACTTGTGGCAAGTGTGGGGATACTTGCACTAATGGGGCTAAAAAGTGAGTTTGATATAAACTCACTACATAATCACAATATCCACACGCTTATGCTCCTTACAGAAAGTGATGCACGCAATAAGCAGAATCTCCCGTATTTGCTTGAAATGTGGGAGCAACACAAGATTCACGATACGAGTAGAAATATAGAATCTGCTATTGTGCATTTACGCCGATGGTATGCCAAAACCTTTATGCCTAATGAATATTGGCAGATTCAAACTCTTTTACAAGCAGAGAGCGCTCTTATAGAATCTATTGATAGAGCCTTTATCAATAGTGATACCCTCTCGATGCCCTCTTTACTTAAAGAGCAGGTTTTACTCTCTTTTGACATTGCTTTTTATGGGAAAAAGATTACAGATTCTCTTTACAAAAATACTTATATTATCTTAGCTATTTTTATGTTTATCGTGATTGCTACGATTATTATCCTTGCCCTATCTATCGGGCATTCTATCAATACCAATCACTTGCTTTTAGAACAACTTGTGCAATCTAAGACAAAAGAGCTTCAAGCACTTAATGCCAATTTACAAAAGTCCATTGAATACGAGGTAGAGCAGAATCGCAAGAAAGATTTGATTATGTATCAACAGGCTAGACTTGCCTCTATGGGGGAGATGATACAAAATATCGCTCATCAATGGCGGCAACCACTTAATTCTCTAATGATGCTGATACAGAGCTTTAAAAGCAAGGCTATGCAAAATAAGCTTGATAATGAATTTGTCCTGCAGCAAACGCAATATGGTATGAAAATCGCCACTGAAATGTCAAATACGATTGAAAATTTCCGCAATTTCTTCCGCCCAGAGACAAGCACCGAAGTGTTTGAACCTGCTACAAGCATTTGGGATTCTCTAGAACTCCTTAAAGAACAGATTAAAGAAAATCATATATATATTGATGTATTAATCAAAAAAGCAAATCTTAGTGTAAATGGCTATCAAAACTCTTTTATGCAAGTGATTTTAATCCTTATTAATAACGCCATTGACGCCCTAAAACTCAAAGCACAAAGCAATGAGGACTTTAAAGCACATATAGAAATTTTATTAGATAAGGTAGGATATAATATTGTCCTTTGTATCAAGGATAATGCAGGAGGCATTGGCTTAGAGGACAAGACAAAGGTGTTTGAGCCTTATTTTACCACTAAGCATAAATCTGTAGGCACAGGTGTTGGGTTATATATGGCAAAGCAAATCATTGAGAGACATTTTAATGGTAGCATTGATGTATCAAATACACAATGGAAAGAACACTTTTTTGGAGCAGAATTTAACATTCACATACCAACACAAGGCAGCGATAATGAAATTTGATACTCTTAATAAACTTACTATTCTTTATGTAGAAGATGATATAGATACCGCTAACCTCACAAGTATGGTGCTTGAAGATTATGTAGGGCGTCTATTTGTGGCTAAAAATGGACAAGAAGCGCTTGATCTTTTTAAACGACATAAAATTGATTTAATATTGACAGATATTCTTATGCCTAAAATGAATGGAATTGAGCTCATTAATGCCATACACAACTCAAGCACCCACCCTGATATCCCTGTAGTCATCACTACTGCGCACACAGAGACAAAATACCTCCTTGATGCGATACGTTTGCGCGTAGATGGCTATATCTTAAAGCCTATCAATATTGAAGAATTACTCCATACGCTCAATAAGGCTATTTTGCCATTTTTGCAAGCTGATGAGATTGCCTCAAAGAATCTACTCATTAATGCTATCTCCACCTTTGTAGGAGGCAAAAAAATTGCCATTATTCAATTTTTACTCGCGAATTGCGATGAGGATAATATCTTTTATGGCTCTTATGAAAACATTATCGCTCATCTTAATGTCAGCAAGCCCACGATTGTAAAGACATTTAAGCAACTTATTGACACGGGCATTTTGATTAAGATTAAAAACAAAGTATATAAGATTCACCCTGATTTGAACAAAAATGTTAAAAACAATATTGTTTAAAGCATGTAAGATATTGACACACAAGGAACTTTTCTATAAAATCGACTTTCACTTTTTCACAAAAGACTTCTTAGAGAAGATAAGATCTTATAGCACAGATTTTATCTTCTTAACTTTCTTAAATCTTCATTTGAACTAAGGAATTTTATGGCAGATAATAAACGAACTCACACGCCTGTGGAAGGTTACCAGCTTGAAGAATTACGCACCAAAAGCATTAAACAGCTTATCAGTATTGCCGAAGAGGTAGGAGTAGAGAATCCTAGCGATTATCGTAGACAGGATTTGATTTTTGAGATTCTCAAAGCCCAAGTCAATCAAGGCGGCTATATACTCTTTTCAGGTATTTTAGAAATCACCAATGAGGGCTATGGATTCTTACGGGCATTGACCGAAAGTCTCGCAGATAGTCAAAATGACACCTATGTATCGCAATCCCAAATCCGCCGTTTCGCCCTACGTAATGGCGATATTGTAACCGGGCAAGTGCGCCCCCCTAAAGACCAAGAGCGATATTATGCACTTTTAAAGATTGAAGCGATTAATTATATGTCGCTTGAAGAGATTAAGAATCGTCCGCTTTTTGATAATCTCACGCCTCTTTTCCCACACGAACAGCTCAAACTCGAATATGAGCAAAGCAAAGTTACAGGCAGAATGCTAGATTTATTTAGCCCTATTGGCAAGGGGCAGCGTGCTCTTATTGTCGCTCCTCCGCGCACGGGTAAAACAGAATTAATGAAGGAATTAGCCCACGGCATCGCCAAAAATCACCCTGAAGTAGAGCTAATGGTGCTTTTAGTCGATGAGCGCCCAGAGGAAGTTACAGATATGGAGCGAAGCGTGCGAGGACAAGTCTTTAGCTCTACTTTTGATATGCCAGCGACAAACCATATCCGCGTGGCAGATTTGGTTATTGAAAGTGCCAAACGTAAGGTAGAAATGGGTAAAGATGTGGTGATACTGCTAGATTCTATCACGCGTCTAGCTCGTGCCTATAATGCCGCTACGCCATCAAGTGGCAAGGTGCTAAGTGGAGGGGTTGATGCAAATGCTCTGCATAAGCCCAAACGCTTTTTTGGTGCAGCACGTAATATCGAGCAAGGCGGCAGCCTTACTATCATTGCTACCGCCCTCATTGAAACAGGCTCAAGAATGGACGAAGTGATTTTTGAAGAATTTAAAGGCACGGGCAATAGCGAAATCGTCCTTGCACGTTCCATCGCTGACCGCAGAATCTACCCTGCCTTTGATGTATTAAAAAGCGGCACACGCAAAGATGATTTACTCCTTGGCAAAGATAATCTTACAAAAATATGGATGCTACGTAATGTAATGCACACGATGGATGATGTCGAGGCACTTACATTTATTTACTCAAAAATGAAACAAACGCAGGATAATGCAGAGTTTTTAAATATGATGAACTCTCAAGAATAGGATTTTAATGCGTGCGGGTGTCTTTGATAGCGGTGTTGGCGGCTTAAGTGTGTTAAAAAGCCTCATTAATGCTAAACTTTTTGATGAGATTATCTACTATGGCGATACCGCGCGTGTGCCTTATGGTGTCAAAGATAAGCAAACAATTGTGCGCTTTTCCCTTGAAGCCCTTGATTTCTTTGCTCCACATCATATCGATATTCTTATTGTGGCGTGCAATACTGTGAGTGCTTACGCTTTAGCCGAAATGCAGGCAAAGAGCAAAATTCCTATTGTTGGGGTGATTGAGCCCGGTGTCCTTGCCGTACAAAATAAGCTTTCAAATACAGATTCTCAAATCCTTATCATCGCCACACGTGCGACAATCAATTCCGGTGAATACGAAATGCGATTACGCAAAATTGGCTTTTGGAATCTCAAAAGTCTTGCCACAGGGCTTTTTGTGCCTATCGTGGAAGAGGGGCTGCTAGAGGGGGCAATAGTAGAGGATATTTTTGAATACTATTTTAGCTCCCTTAGTAATCCTCCTAAGGCTATTATTCTAGGCTGCACGCACTTCCCGCTTATCGCCCCCGCGCTTGATAAATATTTTAAACACCAAAGTATTCTAATCCATTCAGGCGAGGCGATTGTAGAATATTTAGAATCCCGCTTGCACCTCACTTCAGGCGATTCACTTAAATCTTTGCAATTTTATGCAAGTGATAATCCCGCAATGCTTACAAAAATAGCCCAAAAATGGTTGAGCTAATCTTAAAACTTTAAGGAGAAAAAGTATGGATAAAATAAAACGAAAGATTAATTTTGATGTTTGCACTTTCTGCAATCATAAGTGTAATTTTTGCTCAAACCCAGACAAACGCACCAAAAAAAATAAAACAAGCTATGAGGACTTTGTAAAATCTATGGATAATGTCTTAAAATATGTGCAAACAGATGAATTAGGTTTGAGTGCTAAAGGTGAAGTATTATTAAACAAAGACCTAGAGGCTATTATTTGGCATTACAAAAATATCTATAAAATTCCTTATGTGTATATAAGCTCTAATGGAGCACTTATGGATAAGACAAGGGCAGAGTCTCTGCTGCAAAATGGCTTAGATTCTATAAAATTTTCTATTAATGCTTTAGATTCTACAAATTACAATGCCGTGCATGGTAAAGATGACTTCCAAAAAGTAATTGAAAACTTTGCTGCCCTCCTAGAGTTAAAACAAAAGCATTATCCGCACGTTAAGCTGCTCATAAGCTCTGTTTTAACGCCACACAATGTAGAAAATCCACAAGAATCTTTTAAAGATATTTTTGGTTCTAAAGCGTATTTAATCAATGCGATTTTGCCATACAAACGTGTAATTACACATAAAGAGCATATAACGGGGGGGGGGGCTAGAACAAGAGCTGCCTAAAAACACACCTCTCAAATCTCCAATCACACACTCTAAACCCTTATGTCATAGCCCATTTGATGAAATTTGGATTAATGCTGATTGCTCACTTATTTTATGTTGCAAAGATTATTTTGATAGTATCAATTTTGGTTCATTGCTTACAACCGATTTTTTAGAAATTTATCAAGGCATTGAGTTTGAAAAAATTAGAAATATGCACAAAAATGGCATTTTTCCACCATATCATCTTTGTAAGCAATGTTTGGGAATATAATTATGAAACATCATATAAAAACCCTAACAATTATTACTGATTCTTTATCTTTAAGCAGGGATTGCACTCCTATAGAATCCACTTGGGTGGATAGATTTATGCAAACAATGGGGGGGGGGGCTAAAAAGTACTTCTTTCACCAAAGGGGCAGACATACCAAAGACATTATAC
>ERZ778495.441-NODE-441-length-40831-cov-5.405827_pt1 | contig 40831 bp, 36 predicted proteins | sample MGYA00433100_ERZ778495 | MGnify/ENA primary metagenome ERZ778495 (study PRJEB29527, sample SAMN07138962) | mouse gut metagenome | material: feces | host: mouse | place: China:Nanjing | collected 2016-01-25 ...
TAATCGTCCACACTGTTGTACAGCTTTTGCAGCTAACACTTCCATAACGTCTAGATAATCTATTCCAATAGGAAGATCTTTTTTAATCAACGACAATTCTGTACATGCTAATATGATCACCTGCGCTCCTTTCTTATTTAACTCTATAGAAACATATTCAAATTCCTCTATATCTACAGTATTACCTGCTTTTATTTTATGGTAAATAATATCCGTAATTATTTCCTGCATTCCTCTGTCTGGGATAACACTATTCACTTTATAGTTTTCCAATACCCTTTGAAATATTTGGCTTTTTATTGTTCCCTCTGTTGCTAAAATCCCCACATTCTTAATCCCTCTGTTCCAAAGCCCAAACGCCGTTTCCTCAATTGCATTAATCACAGGCAGCCCTACTTCATCTTGCAGTTCATCATGAAAAAAATGTGCTGTAACACAGGGAATTGCCAAAATATCTGCCCCCATCTGTTTTAACTGCTTTCCAACCTCTACCATTTCTGGTAGCGGTGATTGTCTAGATTTCCCTAATATATAGCTTGTCCTATCTGGTATGGAAGGTTTGCTAATCATATAAATCTCCATATGTTCCTGATCAAGCCTAGCATCACTCATCTGGGTTAATAATTGCATGAAATATGCTGTAGCCATAGGGCCCAATCCACCTATTATTCCTAAATTTCCCATGTTTTTCACTTTGCCTTTCATAATTGCATTACTATACAGACAAATGAAACTGCTCACATAACATGGTAACGGTCATTACAATAAAGAGATAATCAATCTCATAGGCTCCCATCAATTTAAAATCATTTTGGCTGTACCTATGTTTCATTTCATTTATATAGTTTATATCAAATATATTATATTTCTTTATTATGGTATTATTAAGAAATTCTTCATTGTAAGATTTTTTTATCATAGCTGACATACCCGGCGTTTGAAATGGGAATTTTTTCCGCTTTAAAACTATATCTGGTACAATCCCTTTACCTGCTTTCTTTAAAATATACTTCTCATTCACTCCATTTAATTTATATTTATCTGGAATATTCAACACAAAAGACAATAGTTCCATATCTAAAAAAGGATGACGCCCTTCCACAGAATGAGAAAAAAACATACGATCTCCATGCTCTCCCAACAAATGATCCGAAAGCCGAAGTTTGTAATCAATATAAGAACGCCGTTTTTGACTACTAAGACCTTTGACACGTTCTACATTAATAGGACTCTCAGCAATAGCAGAAAACTTTTCTGCCTCTAAGCGAATATCTGCACTATATATCCGACTATGAATTTTCCATAGTTCTGAATGATTACGTTCATACCGAAAATAAGGATCTCCCCACAGTCTCTCATTCACTTCACATTCTTTTACAGACATAGTATCCTTCCTCATACCACGAAATTGATCTACCATATATCCTACATAACCGCTGAAAAATTCATCGGAACCCTGTCCTGTTAGTACTGCCTTTGCTGGAGAATTTTTTACCAAAGCAGACAACAAATACGCTGCCACATCATAACTTTCTTTTAATCCCGACTCTGCATGATAAATAACTTGTCCCAAATTCTCCCATAAGGTTTCTTCAGTGATTCTTACACTATAATGTGTCGATTGTACACATTCACAAATAGTTTTTTGGAACTGACTTTCATCCAACTCCTCAGATTCCATTTCAGCCGAAAAGGAATAATAGCTGTTCATCATATATAGTCCTATAAAGCAAGCCACCATAGAACTATCAAGGCCTCCAGAAATATAGAAACCAATCGGCACATCCGCTACCAATCTTCTAGCAATGGCATTTTTTAATAATTCCCGTAATTTTTCTATATAATAAGATTCTCCCTTGTCAAATTCTTGTGTCTGATACACCAAATCCCAATATTCAATATCCTTTAATTCCTGATTTGACTTACAACAGAGCATATGACCTCCCCGTAAAGAATAAATGCCCTCAAAAAAAGTAGTAGGAGAAACAACACCCGGATAGTTCATCAACTGATCCACCGCTTTTAAATTCAACTTTTTGTTCACACCGGGGTACTGCAAAATTGCTTTAATTTCAGAAGCAAATATTAATTTACCATTGGATATCGTATAAAATAACGGTGCAATACCTATTTGATCTCGAACCAATAGTAATTGCTTTTTCTTATAATCATATAGCGCAATCGCAAATTGACCATTCAAACGACTTGGAAAATCCAATCCATATTCCTCATAGAGATGCAATATAACCTCTATATCCGTTTTAGTCCGAAAAAAATGTCCTTTTTCTTTCATTTCAGCACACAATGTTTGAAAATTAAATATTTCACCATTACAAATCATGGAAATTGTTTTATCCTCATTCCAAATAGGCTGCATTCCACTATCTAGATCGATAAAACTAAGACGATTAAAACCAAGAGCAATATTATCCATCATTAAAATATCACTGCCGTCCGGGCCTCGATGAAGCACTACTCGCAACATATTTTCCAAAATATGCTTTTCGATCTTCTCTCCATTCGTTAAGTTAAATATTCCGCAAATTGCACACATTTCCTTAATTCCCTTCAAAATTGATTATAAATAAACTGACTTGCATCATACCCAATACCATATTCCCCCATAAGAAGAACAATCAAAAATAAACCATACCACAATATAAAACGAACAGGATAAGGCATACATAAAATTTTAGTTCTAGCACTCCCACCACGCTGAATCAGACTTACAATAATCATAATCAATACACCTATTGTCAAAATTACGTAATCATAGAAAGATAATCCCAACTTTTCCAATCCCCCCTCTAACAAAACATTCCAATTGTGAACGGTTAAAATTGAAACAAACACACGAAGTGTATCCAACACATTATCATAGCAATCAAAGAGGTTCAAACAGCAAACCAATATAAAAGTACGTCCCACTTCAAACAATTGATATCCCTTAAACCTTCTAATATTAGGAAAACGCTTATGGAAACGTGCATAAAGAGGTTCCAACTCCTCCGAAACCATTAATACAATCCAATTTACTATCCCCCACACAACAAAATTCCAGCTTGCTCCATGCCAAATCCCAGTAGCAGACCATACAATAAAAGAAGATATGTACACAGGCAATCTCCTACCAAGTTTTCCTCCAAAATAAGAACTTGTAAATTTGAAAATCCTCCGCATCATCTTACTAGACGAAACAGGATAAAAAATATAATCTCGAAACCACGAACACATAGATATATGCCATCTGCGCCAATATTCTTTCAACGATTTAGAAAAATAGGGACGGATAAAATTTTCTTGAACACGAATCCCCATAACCTCTGCAACACCGATCGTTATATCAATACCCCCTGTAAAATCAGCATATAATTCAATTGTATAAAACAACATTCCCATAAAGTAATATACACCACAATAATCGTTCGTATTTTGAATAATCGTATTGACACCTACCATAATACGATCTGCAATCACCATCTTTTTAAAATATCCCCAAAGCATTCTCTGCAAACCTCGACAAAGATTCTCCATTTTAAAAGAATGTCCACCGTATAGTGTTTTGGACAAATCACCAAATCGGCTGATTGGTCCTTGGATAACCTGTGGAAAAAATGATATAAAAAGAGCAAATTTAAATATATTTTTTTCTGCATTTATTGTCGTATGATATACGTCAATCAAGTATCCTATTGACTGAAATGTATAAAAAGAGATTCCCATAGGAAGAACGACTTTAAAAAAAGAAAGACGTTTACCATTTCCAAACATATTTAAAATACTGTTACAGTTCGAGATAAAGAAATTGCCATATTTGACTACTGCAAGAATCCCAATATTCAGTATTAAACAAACAATCAAGCAGTGAAAACGTATTTTCTCCTGTTTCTTTTTATAAATCTTCCTATCTTCTTTTGTCATCACTGATTTATGTACATCAAAATATTTTTTCTGTTGTAACGCATTGTGTTCTATATAAATCGCAGTAATATAAACAGTAACTGTTGTCAATATAATATAAATTAAATTTTCAATACCTGAAACACTGTAAAACAAATAACTTGCTGCCAGCAAAACCTTCCACTGAAATTTTGGAGGAACAAAGTAATATACACAAAATAGAACAATCAAAAAACCCAAAAAAGCATAGGACACAAAAAGCATAGCTTTAGTTTTCCTCCTCCAATTTCTGGATCAGAGCAAATAATTTCTTTGCCGAATTAAAATTATCAGGTATAATATCTTTTGCCGAAATCATTACATCAAACACCTCTCCAATCTCTGCAATCAATGTCACAATATCAAATGAATCCAATATCATATCATTAATCAGATTGTCTTGACTCAAAAAATCTATATCTGGATGCAGGTTTTTTAAAATTTCTATTAACTTTTCCATAGTTTTAATCTCCTTATTCATCAAGTATTGTTGTTTTATATTCAATAGAAGATATAAAATCATCTTCCAAAATAAAGCATAGTTTCATACCAGCTTTGCAATATACTACCATTCCGTTTTCTTCTATTAAATTTTCCCCATAAGTTTCTATCAGCTTTTCCAGAGAATCACCAATCCCTATTCCTTCCATTGTGGTAATAGAATCATCCTTAAATAATACCGAAGAAATAAAATCTTCCCCCTCTATAGGATATGTATCCAATTCAAAACTGTTATAGGTGTATATTTTATCAATTCCATTAAACGCACAACTAGGAGCTTCAAAATAAGAATTGGCATCTCCTAACTGCTCTAAAACAGAATCTGCCGGAGAATCAATTTCTATCACAATATCCTTATAAACAAATATATATCCTTTATCATCTTCTGCTTCTTTTACTATACTTTGCTTTTCCGATAACTCCTGCACTGTAACTTGCTCACTTTCAAAAGATTCAATAGGAATTGCCACATCTCTATTCTTACTACAACCTGATACTAACAAAGGAAAAAATAAAAATATCCATCCCTTTTTCATTCTTCACATATACCCCTTTCCTTTAGATTACTATATTGTTTCTGTGCATCCATATCATACAATTTTCGCTTTTCCTTCCAGCTTTCAACCAATTCGTTTTCACTTCGCCTATCGCTGACATTGGTTTGCTCTAACAAATACTTACCTAAGTATCTTGTCAGCTTTTCTGCACCCGATAAATTCATATGAAGTCCCCCGTCATAAGTATCCATACTATAATCAATACCTATTTCTTCTATATATTCTAAAAAATTGATATATAAAAGTTTCTTTTCATTCGCATATTCCTCTATCTGTTCTTCCCATTCATCATACCAAAAAGGATATAATGAAGGCGCCTTAACAAGCACCAACTGTATATTATTTTCTGAACAAAGTTTCACGAGTCGATCAAGATATTGATATGCATTTTCACCAAATTGATAATTTCCCATAGGTTTCGCATCTGGTATATTTTCTGCTGGTTTTACATCTACACGCATATAATACCCATTATGCGATACCAAAGGTTTTTTAAACATATAGTTTATGTCATCTTCAGATAATTCACTCCATCTAGAATGATAACGCAAAATGGGAAATATATAATCCAAATAACTCTCCCTGTCTGTCATAGAAGCCTTAATCGATTTCACTTTCGCCAAAGACCATTTCATTCCATCCAAAGTCATTCTGTTATAAGCCTCTCTTTGTGGTTTATCAATATGCATTGACTGAACATTAAAAATAACCACTTTGGGTGTTTCATATCGCAATGTATCTTCCAATAAATAATAGGACTGCCATATCAATTGCTCCGCACTTCCTCTAATATAACTGTTAATCCCAAAATCATCCCATAAAACCTGTGGCGAAAAATTCTCGTATACCTCACAATCCCCGATAAAAATCACATCATGTTTTTTATCTTCTTGATAATATTCTGCAATCATCGCCCCTTCTACAATTTCTGATACATATTTCGGAATCAAAAGTTTTTGCAACAAATACAAACTTATCAAAACAATAAAACCACTTCCAAAGAATTTTATCATCACTCTTTTACTCATTTTCTGCCTCTTTAATTAATATTCTTTTCTATCCCCTCCAACCCACCACCACAAAACACACAAAATTTATTTCCCAAAATATTCTCTCTTCCACAAACAGGGCAAGTTATTTGATTCTTTGTCTGTGCAGGGGGCTCTTTGATATCTTTGGCAATTTCAAGGTCTGCCGTTCTCTCTATCGTTCTCTCCATATGCGCAATCGTCCAAAACCCAATTACATAGAAAATACCGGCTGATATTAAAAATATCCCATAATATCTGCTTATTCTTCCAATCCAGACATCCACCGTTAAAAGCCTAATCCCCCATGTCTGGCGAAAGAGCCAAATGCCTGTTAACAGTAACACTACACCACAAAAGATTTCAATATATCCGCTTTTATTTCCTTTTTTGTTATTCTTCTTCTTTTCTTGATCCACCAATTTCTCTAAAATAATCTGCTGCTGGTTTTTTTGTTTCTTCTGTTTTAATTTCATTATAATCAACTCCTACATGATATTTCTTTTCAGCCAAAAGATTGTTTTGTTCTAACAAAACGGAACACATTCTTGTGAAATTATTAAGTTCTGTCACAGCTTCAAATGTAATTAAGTATTCATTTACCATATAAGAGCCAATTTCAGCATAAATAGCCCCAAGCATATCACTCGACTGTGCTTGTATAAATTTACCTTCACAACTGTTCGCAATATAGCTAAGATATTCTGTATCTGCCCCTCCAAAGCCTATGGTATATACATAAATATTGTTTTGATGAAGCTGCCTTAACACTTCGTCTATTCTATCAGGATCCCCATCTGCTCCATCCGAGAGAAGAATAATAATCTTTCTCCCTGTTTCAGAAATCAGTTCATCACCAGCCATCTGAAGCCCTGCCCAAATACTTGTCCCACCACCAGATTCAATTGCACGTACTCCTTGAAGAGCTGCACTACTATTATCTGTTACTGATGAAACTAACTGTGCAGCATCGTCAAAAGTAACCAATCCTACCCTAATATCAGAACGCATATTTCTGACAAAAGAAACAACCGCCTTTTTCGTATCTTCTAATGGTTCTCCCTCCATACTTCCACTACGATCCACAACCAAAACAACAGATGGTGCATCCATATCTTCTAATTCCTCTGTGCTAGTAACAGTGAAATCGTTTATCTTTGCCTCCATATCTTTTAATAGGAAATCTTCTTTCCTTAATTTTTTTTCTGTTTCAATTGCTACGTTCACTGTAACACGTATTTCCGGATATAATGACGCATCTATATTCCTAATAATCAATCCATTATAAAGTTCATCCATCACGCTCAAAACAAATTCGTAAAACGAGGTGTCCTTCTCTATCAAATACAATGTTTGCTGAATCCTTTTCCAACTTGCAGCTAAATCGTGCTGCTCTAGCGCAGACCCATTTATCACCTTATATTGATATAAAAAGTCACGAAGCAAAACTGCAATTGTTTCGTCATGATCGATTGACTTTGTCAACATTGTACGCAATATATCCTTTGCTTTTTCCTCCTTATTTGCATAAAAGTATAAATACGCCCGTTCTAAATTATAAGCTGCCACGTTTTGTTCTCTAAGCGGGGTGACCGTTTCTATAAAATTAATTGCTCTCTCTGCATAGGTACTTTCTTCTGCATTCTTATCATCTCCCAATTCCAAATTTTTTCCATTTACAGCCGTAATATTAGCCAATAATGCTTTATTTTCAAATGAAGGATCCTTTTCATACAATGTCTTTGCATTTTCAAAAGCATTGATATAATTTCCGCTCTGTAAATTACTAGAAACTTGCACTTTCACACTTAAAAGAGAATCATCCTTCTGCAATAATTCAAGTGCTTCATAATTAACCATATCCGATGATGCCATAATCTCAAGCATAATTTGTAACGTTTCATTATCCACCTTCGTATGGATCTTATTTTCTATACGAAATAACAGTGCCATTAATCCTTCAAAAATACGATCGTTAACCTTCTGTTTTTCCTCTTGATATGCCAATTCATCATCAGACGGCAGTTCTTTAATTTCTGACAAACATTTCTGATATAACTGCATTGATTCCTGCAAAATCTCATCGGACTTTTCTTTTAAGAATTCTTCTGCATTGCGGATTCCAGATGCATAATCGGCTTGAAACCCTGCTGCCAAAACGATTAATTCCTGCGCAATTTCATTTTCTTTCATCTGATTATTTTGAATTGCTAAAATTCTTCCCTGTTCATATGCTCCCATTTCAATTAATCTGGAAGCCATATAATTTTGCTGTTCTTTTAATTTTTCTATGCTGCGCACTCGAATCAAACATGTGGCAGTTAAAATTCCTATTCCAATAATTAGTACAACTGCTGCCGCTTTCAAATAAACTCTATTTTTTTTCATGATTCTTTATCCTTTAGGTTTAATGCATCCACATCAATCCGCTTCAGTCTGGGATAAATACTGCGGATTTGCTCCATGTTTTTTATAGGATTATCATATATCATCAACACATTTAGTTTTGACAAATTTGTAACACTGCTGATATCCTCGATCCGATTAGAATATAACCATAATTGCTGCAAATTTCCCAATTTTTCAACGGGTGTTATATCTGCTATTTCATTGTCCGAAACATCCAAATATTCCAAAAGTGCCAAATTTTCAACTCCTTGTATGTTCTTAATCTGATTCCCCCATAATCCCAAAGATGTAAGCTTCTTAATATTGATTACTGCTTTTATATCACTTATCATATTCCAGCCAAGATTTAAAATCTGCACCTCCTCTAAACCAGATAACACCAATATATCCTGACTAGTAAGATGATTACCAACTAAAGACAAATCCTTTAAATATTTGTGCGAAGCAAGTCCTCTGATATCAATATCTGGCTGATATGCAACTACGACTCTCTCCAAAAATGGCATCATTTCTAAATCCTGCAAAGAATGAAGAACAGGCTGCGCTCCTGACATATAATGATATCCGTCAACGGTATATGTATCTGCCTCCAAAAAAACATTGTGCAAATCTTCACATTCTGATACGATTTCACCAATAATATATAACTCCGTTATACGTTCAATATCATCATTATATATTGCTTCGTCATACGGAATTTCCATCTTTTTACGAATTATTTCTTCGATGATTGGTTCACTAACCTCTACGACCTCATCCCGTATCGCAATATTGTATTGATTCTCTAAAATATCACTTTGAAATCCTAATGAATTAACCACGATAGCCTTTACATCTGTTTCTCCGTTAGGCAAAACAATTGGTCTGTCATATACTTGAGCTTCTGTATCAGGTATTGTTCCATCTAATGTATAGTAAATTGTCTGCCGCGGATTATCCGCTGAAATCTCTATTCGGATTCTTTCCTGATAGGTTCCCGATGCATAATTCATTGTTGGCATAGAAGGATGTGCATCAACATACAACTGTTTAATATCTTCATCATTCGTTTCTTTTACTGCCTCCTCCAGCAAAGCACCTGCCTCCTCATACTTACCTTGAGTAATATATAAATTGGCAAGTTTATAATAAATATCCGACTGGTCTGTTGTTGTTTTTAACAAATCTTTATATGTGGCTTCTGCATAAGTGTACATACGATTTGATTCATATGCTTCTGCCAGCCCCATTCCAGCTTCTTTATTTTTGGGATCAATATCTAAAGCATTCCTATAAGATACTATTGCCTGCTCATAATTCAATTCCGTTAAATATCGATTCCCCAATTCAATACTTTCATTCGTTTTTCTGACTTTACTGCCTTGCAGATAACCTCCCACACTTAGAACACTTACACAGATCACTGTTAATCCTATCATAAGCAATCTGATTTTTTTATTCCACTTCATTCTCTACTCCTGTTTACTGCCACAGTTCCCGCAAAATACCGCTCCCTCAACGAGCGGTGCCCCACAGTTTTTACAGACATTTTCATTTTCTGTTATACCTAATAAAATGTCCCTGTTCATTTCTGCTCCGCATCTATCACAAAATTTGCTGCTCCTAGACACCTCGCTGCCGCATACAGAACAAATATTAATATTTCTAATTTCGTTTACTTTATCTGTGTCCAACTGTATACTTACTTGAAGTGTTTCAATTTCTTTTCTTTTATTGGCAACTTCTTCATCCTCAGGCAAAAGACCTTCTTTTATTACATATTCTCCTACTTGTGTATATAATTCTTTCATATTTTGTGTATATGTACTAATTTCCACATTTAAACGGGTAACTTCTGCCATCTCTTTACTTTTCGATATTGCTGCCTGCGTTGCTCTGCTAAACTTTTCGCCCCATTTTGCCATTTTTGTTATCTTCCTTCCTGTTATTTATTGATCTGTAGTGATTTTCGGTAACATTGATACGCCAAATATCCAAAAACTAACAGATTCATAATACTTGCCCAACTCATTATTTTATACTTCAAAAGAAAGCGAAGTATTGTATACACGTGCATTACAGCGTAAACTCCTAATCCTATAAACGCCATTTTAAATCTGCATTCAGACAATACCAAAATTACCATAAAGAAAAATCCCAAATAAGATACTGCTTGTATAAAACCGCCCAATTCAATAAAATTTCCCAATACTTGAAATGCTACACAAAGCAGCATCAATGGAACACTAATTGGAATTAATATCCTGATCACTGGATTTTGCTTAAAAAATGTGTTTATTGTCTGACAAACCTGCTCAAATTTCATCTTATTTCCTCCAAAATATTTAAGATTCTATACTGCCAATTTCATTTCTCATGCGACGCCTTTGCACTGCAAATACTTTTGACAATATCAACACTAGAATTATACCTAATACAGCACCGACTGCACCTCCATAGTGCATTATCATTCCCATTGTCATTCTTTTATCCCCCTATCCATCCTCCTGATAACAATTGCTCATAAATTTGTTGAAGCCATTGTATTTCAACATCATTTGTTTCTAATTTTGTATTGTTATACATTTCCATCGTAGTATTGTAATATTCTAAGAACTGTTTATAATCTCGTTCTTCATTTGGTTTTGTACCCTGAATATCTGCCTCAAGGACAGCCAGCCTTTTATAATATATATAATTTTCAGGATTATTGCCAATCAACTCTTTCAGTACAGCTTCTGCTTCACTCAATCTGCCTAATTTTTCCAGCAGAATTGATTGGTTTATCTGTGTTGTATCATTATCCCAGCCATGTTTTTCAATCTCCTCCAAAACAGATAGTGCATTCTCATCATATTTTTCATCCCCTGTAATAGATGCCAAATCCATATAATCCTGTGCTAATCTCTCTAATACTAATATTTGATCGCTTAATTCCACATCTGTTTCAGCCTTTGTCAAAAGTTCTGCGGACTCCAATAAAACTTCTTCTGTTTCACCTTTCTTCCTTAACGTTTTGTCACACAGAATATAAGCGCGCAATTTCATTGTCTGATTCTGTGTTGTATCAATACATTCTTTGAAATGAATTATAGCCTCGTCATATTTTCCTTTTGCAGATTCTATCTCAGCACTGACAAGTAACACATAATCCGATCCCATACCACGTTCCCGACCTTGCCGCAGCACTTCTTCCGCATTATCTATCCTTCCACAATAGATTAGTGAAATCGCATAATCTCCATAATACTGGCTGACTTGCCCATTGCGCTCTACTGCCGCCTGATAATATACAACTGCCTCTTTATATTTTTCCAACTCAAAATAACAGTCGGCAATCAAATAATAGGTATCGTCTGCAAAATCCTGCCCTAAAAAAGACGCTTTATTCAGCAGATTATCTTGTATAAACGCTATATTTTCTTCATATCTGCCTTGCTCCGTCAAATAAACCGCCTTTTGATAATATGCATCCAATTTTTCCGGCATAAATGCACAAGCTTTTTCATATAGTTCCTCAAACGCAGCAGAATCATTATCTCTCGCTGTTGTCAATTCGGTAATTATTGTTTCATATTCTTCGATCTGTTCCAATTTCATTCTTTGTTCACCGAGAAAAAACATCAGTACGGATGTCCCTATAAAAAGTACCACTGCAAAGTATGCCAGTTCCTGTTTCAAAATCAGGGCTTTATATTTTCTATCATATTTATGGATTTTTTCTACAGCTCGAAGCATTTCCACAGCATTGGCAAAGCGCTTGCTGGGATCTGCTTCCATCGCTTTATTGATTATAATGCTAAAACCACTACTATATCCTTCTGCTATATTTTCAATCGGAAGATTCTTTTCCGGCTTTGTACTGGGATGTATTCCTGTAGCAAGATGATACATCGTCGCTCCAATGCTATAGACATCTGCTCTTAAATCAATTTTGATTATGGAATTGTCCAGCGTAATGCTCTCCCGTTTTTGAAGTGGAGATTTTTTTTTATTATCTTCCGGATAAGCAGACATTTTTGTTAAAACTTCTTCCTGCCGATTGGAAAGTAATGTTACATCCTCATCAATATTTACAGGTGATTGCTGTAATACTGTTTCTTCTTCCGTCTTTTTAGCCGATTGCCTTGTATAAAAATCACTGTTTCCCAATGATTGAACCGCTTGACATTGCTCCGGTGAGGCATATCCCGCCGAATACCCCACTGTAACCATTACACCATCCGATAAAAAACCGGCTATATTAAAATCGATTAAACATATATTATCATCTGGTTTTAACATAATATTAGCTGGCTTAATATCCCCATGCAAAATAGGCGGTTTCTGTTTATGTAAATATGCCATTACTTCACATAGCTGCCTTGTATATTTCAATATCTTTTCTTTTGTAAAAGTCTTTTTTTCTTTTATCATCTGTTCAAATGATTGCCCCTCAACAAAATCCATTACAGTGTATACATCATTTTCGATTTTCAAAAAATCAATCACCTGCGGCAGATACTCATGATGTAAATTTTTCAAAATATCTGTTTCTATTCTTTCATCCAATATCCCATTAACCTGCGAACGCATTTTTTTCAAGACAACATACTTTTCAAGTCGCTGGTGATATGCTTTAAAAATAACGCCGCCACCACCTGAACCAATCTCCGTTATCTCACTGTAAACACCCCTAAATTCTTCCTTTGAAGTTCCTGTCATGGTACACTTCTCCTTAATTTTTTTCTGACTTTGCTGCCACAATAATCATTGACAAGTTATCCTTTGCTCCATTTTGGTATACTTGCTTTCTAATTTGTTTTGTTACAGTTATACTTTTTTTCCACATCAAACTTCGGATTTTGGAAAAAAGATATTGATTTCCACAATATTTGTAAATGCCGTCACTGCACAGAAAAAAATACGCCTTTTTTCTGATAATACCTGTATGAATATTAATTGATAATTCTTCTTGAGCACCTATTGCCTGCGTTAAACTATCACAGTCAAAACTCCCTTGAACGTTTACCCACACATCATCTATCGTCATCAATACGCTTGTCCATTCCTGACATCTATAGAGCCTGCTATCTCCTACATTGAGGACTGCATATGCATTCTTCTGAATTAGCAACAGGCACAGTGTCGTTCCTCCAAGTTGTTCCATTTCACAATACATTTGATAAATATTCTTATTTATCTCTCTAATTTTCTTTTCCAAAATAGAAACAACCTCTGAAAATGGCATAGAAACAATACAGCCCTCAATTTCCTGCCACCATTTTTCTAACAGCGACACAACCGACTGACTTGCTAATTCTCCCTTATAATGACCGCCCATTCCATCGGCTACTGCAAATAATCCAGCAGCTTCTGTATTAACTGCAAGCACTGCATCCTGATTACTTTGGCGGCATAATCCCGTTTCAGACGATGCTATAATATCCAATATCAAATCTCATCTCCTGTTAATTATCTATCAACTCTACACTATACTGATATTGCCCCATCTTTATCTTGCCGCCATTTACAATTGGTACCTCATCGCCTTCATGTACTAATACATTCTCGTAATAAGTACCATTACTCTTACTGTAATTTTGAAGATACAATAATCCACCTCTTAACGTTATCTTGCAATGTTCTCTTGATACTTCTGGGTCATCAATCATAATATCTTGTGTACTTCGCCGTCCAATAGATACGGTTTCCGTAATCGGCACTTTAAAAAAGATATTTGGAACATCCAAATTTTTTAATATCAAGTGCTTGTTCCCCCATAATTCTTTCTCTGGCGCTGAATCAAACCTCGGCTGGAAACCCAAACGAGTAGAATCTTCTATAGGTTCTGGCTCTGGCGGTAGTACAGGATTAGGAGCATCGCTCGTTTTTTTCTTTTTCAGCAAAACAAAAAATACAAATATAATAATTAATATTGTAATAACGCCAGCCAACAAAATAATAATCCACAAAAACGGAAAAGCTTCCTTACTGCTATCTTTCGTTTCCATTTCATCTGTTTTATTTAATGGCGTAGGGATAATCATCGGAATCGCAGCTTCTGATTCAGGCTCTTGCTGAATTGTTGACATAGGTTCTGTCTGGATATCCTCCACAGTTCCAAACGGCATATCTACATTTGTCTTAAACTCAAATGCACCTTCTGCTGTATTAAGTTTCAGCAAAATACTTTTATTACTACCATCTTTTAAACTTTCATCTGGCGTTAGCTTAAAACAAACACCATTCTGATCTGTGAAAAGAGTATTTAATATATTTTCACTCGTGGTATTCCCGTCCATTAGAAAAAAATCTGTTTTTGCTGCTCTAGAAAAGGAAAACATGGTTTCTAATTGTGAAGCATTATTTTTTTTAGGGAATCCAATCGTATAAATAGGATAGGGATTACTTTCTATAAATCTTCGCACTTCATCATTTGTGTACCCGATATAATTATCATCTGCCCCGTCTGACAGAATAATTATCCTTGTACAGATATAAGTATTTTCCAAATTTAATTCTGATATAATATTGTATAATACATCGCTTAAATAAGTATCTTGGTCTTTATATGTAATACTATCAATAATATTTTCTAAAATTACATGATCACTTGTATAATCGCACAAATACGCAGCTTCCCTTGAAAATGTCCCTATCTTTATCTGTTCATTCTCTTTGGCATTCGATACAATACCCTTTAGAATCTCCTGAATTTCCGCATGATTTTTCTCAGGAATAGATTTTGAGTTATCAATCAAAATCAATGTTCTCATAAATACATCCATCTGTTCAAATGGTGATGCCGATATCTGCTCCGGCTGACAGACTTTATTTCCTATCTGTACAGTCGAATCTGATGTTACTCCAGAAATACCTTTTATAAAAATATATATTTCATCATTATATACATTTGTTTCCAAAATCTTGGCATCTGCAGCATATGTTGTCAAAGAAGTCACTGCAATAAAAATAACAGTTAAAAAAAGTGCTAATGCCTTCCACTTTCTATCTACAACAACCATACTCATCATTTATATCCCTCCGACCGTCTTTTATTATCTCAAAAAAACACTTATGCATTTCTATTATTTTCATTTTCAACAGATTTATATTGTTTAAATATCTCGTTTACAGACAATTCTTTTTTTATCCATTTTTTAATTAGCTTAATTCAAGGCTGCATTTTTGCAGCCTCGAATCTAAATAGTTCCGTACTTTATAATTACAACACATATAATTATAATGATTGAAACCCTGAAGTATCGTTATATTCCATTTCTACAATAACGCCTACATACACGCTAAACTTTCCATCTGGTGTAGAAACTTTCAAAATCGTACTCCCTGGGCTGATTGCCTTCACGGTTCCCCCACTTACACTGCAAATAGACGCATTTTCTGACTGATATAATAATTCACCTGTAGTATATCCATCAGGAACTGTAAGTATTCCTATAGCCATTGACTCGCCTTCTGAAAGATACAATGTTTGTGATGCTACTTTGATAAAACCAAATACAATTTCTTCAAAGTCAAAGATTTTGTATTCATCATATGGTTTTCCTTCCTCATCTACAGGCTCTGTTTCTACCTTATCTTTTCCTCTTGTACATGATTCTACTAATTGTCCATCTTCCCAATGATATCGCTGATTAATTGGGCTGTTTTCAGAATCCCATACAACCCCTGATGCCTTCAGCTTATTGCTTATATCCGCCATAATACATCCATCTTCGTTAATCGCCCAGCGAAGCGGAACATACATATATACATCAATACAATTGGGATCATTCCCTAATAAATCAAAATCTACATTAGCAATCGCAACAACTCCGGATATTACTTTTGCATTCGTAATCCCCCTGCCCAAAAAGCAAAGTTCTGCTTTAAGACATGGCTCCACTGTAACGGTTGCATCTGCATGAAAGTCGCATTTGGGATTGTTATTGGAAACAGATTTTCCAAGTCCTTTTCCTTTCTCATAATTCACCATTAACGACATTTTTGAAGAATACGTAAGCGTCACTTTACCATCAAAGCCAAGATTTGCTACCAACGAAATTTTTGCCGTTAATGGTGTAGGCCCTATTCCCATCTCGATTGTCCCTAAAGGCACCTGCTTCGACATATGTTCTGCCTGATATTCTGCTTTCACACTATCATCAAAGGACATTGTGACATTTGCCTTTTTCAATCCTTTCAAGATACCAAAATCAACATCAGGACTTACTGTGATATTTGAAATCGCCACATTCAAGGTAACACCATCACCCAAATTTGCATTGAGTTTAACATTATTCCCTTCTTTTTTAATTCCTGTCAATACCACACTATCATTATTTTTGGCATACACAGGATGTTCCGCTTTAATTTCTGACGGTAAACACAAATTATTATCTGCATATGCTAACAACGGCTTATCGGACACCGCTCCCATACTGATTGTCACACCTTCGGCAGGTTCTATATTAAAAACTGTAGCTTCATATGTGCCAGATACTTGAACTTCTTGATAGATATCTTCCATTCCTACCTGTTCATAAGTAATCTCATTCCCTGATACAGCATTTACCCGTACTGCATATGCTGGGCTTTCTTCGGAAGGCTTAATATAAATCATATCTCCTGCCTGATAAGATGTACTATCACGTACAATTGCAGTAACACCATCACCTTTCAAAGTAACTGAATCTGCTTCCGCTTCCTTTACACCTTCATTGTATGTATAATCAAACTTTTGCGGAAGTATCAGATCTACAGCATAATTGTAGGCATATGAGAGTATTAGAACAGAATCATCCATTGTTAAACTTGTATCAAGTACAGCGGTGTCTACATTGGCAATTTTATTTACAAAAAAGTCAATAAGATTATCTTCTGTTATCTCCATACCTACATCACAATTGTTTAACTTTTCAATTCCAATTGCACGTACAGATGTTTCTATTGCGTATCTCCATGTTGCCTGATCATCTGGTTGGAATGTTCCTTTCTCTGGCAGAATTGCCCATTCTGCACATGCCTGAATTTCATTATAATAAGCACTGTCAGAACTGACATCTGAATAAAAATCTTGTGTATTTTCATATGTATTGTATCCAAATTTATCTCCTAAAAGACCTGCCCACTCTCTTTTGGTCAGGCTGCCGCCCATTTCTGTTGTTTCAGAAGACTTCTGACAACCACATAATATGGTTGCCAGAAGCAGCATCACTGATAGAAGAAAAACGATTCGTTTTCTCATAAATGCCCCTCTCTGAATAAATCCTATACAAACTGTGATGCATTCGAAGTATTCGTCTGTTCAGTCGTCTTATATATTTCTGCTGTATTGCGAAGGAATTTGGCATAATTGTCTACTACATCGTAATAATCCTGAAATCTTGGCTCCATACCCTGTATTTTACTTCTTATTTCTACGGCCGCATTACTTTCCCAATCTCCCTCAAGACTTTTAATTAAATTCTGAATATCATGCAGCTTATCCAACAACTTTGTATTTCGGCTATCAATAGTACCTGCCCATGACTCAAAACTACCATAATTTATAACTCTTTCTGACATATTATCACCCTTTCTTTCAAATCACCTATTGACATTTCTTAATTAAATTAACGCAGACTATTAATTGTATTTATAACATTTTCTTGTGTATTATCGTAATTATCAGCCGCCTGACGCAGAAAATTAGCATACTCATTCATAAGCTCTTTCATCTTATTAAAATCTGGTTCAAAATTATAAACCTTGTTTTTAAATGCTTCTGCATCTGCCCCTTTATAGTCCTTTGATGTCAAATCGTCCACATCTCTAAGCAGCCCTTGATACTCAGAATAATAATTCTGCGCCTCCTGATCCACCTTTGCTGCCTGCGCCCGCAACGTCTGTGGTGTTACTCTAATGTACTCCATATTAATCTCCTTTCTTGTTTTAAATAACTACGTGCTGATATCCAGATTTATACTGTGCAGCCGTATATGGTTAACAGTTACATTTTAAATTAACATCAGCTTTGAACCATTTTTTAAATGCAGGTCTTCCACTGAAGAATTTACATTATAGATTCTGCCATCTTCCATACTGCATAACACGGTTGTTTCATCTGGTATATACGCCCCTCCTGTCATCCCTGTAAAAAATCCTGACAGCAACTGTATCACCTGCATTACCGAGAGCGTCCGTGGCAGCAGAAAATCATAGCTTACCCCTGTTACAGGAATGCAAAGTTGGACTAACACTTTGTTTTTATTCATCTTCCTCCTCTACCTCCTTGCCTTTGCGTCCCGATACCAGCAATTTTACTAGCTGCGCATTTGCTTTTTTAATATAAAATCCACTTGTAAAATCAATATTTTTTGAAAATGCTGCATTTTTCTTGCTATACTTCATCCGTATTTGATCACCAATTCCATTTCCAATCCAGATTCCATCTCCATTACACCAGCTTTCTGCGTTATAGCTATTAGAAGAATGATAATCATCAAATACCCAATAAAAAAGACCAAATTTTCCACTCGTTTTCTCTAACAGCACTGTTAATTTATCTTTTCCATCATCACTAAGACTCCTTCTAAGCCGCCCCAACCCCATCAATACAACACTCACTGGATGCATATCCACAGTTTCTGGGAGATTTCCGTTAAATTTCTTATATGCATTATGACGATCCCGTGTTATTTCAAATAATCTGATTACACTCGCTTCGATATCTTCCGTAATATAATGATCCGAATCTTTTACTTCCGGAGATAACATTTTATCTGGATCAAGCACAAAAGTTTCACAATCAAAACTTTGCATCAACATATTGGCAAGACCTTCCGCGAATGCGATTGTATCTTGTCTGTCCAAAGCAAGAATCTGTTCTACATTGCCTTTCCTACAATTAATACAAACGGGTTCTGCTGTTGTAGCGTTTAATCCAATTGGTATATTTTCAAACGCAACATTAACTTCATTAAAATGTTTCCTATATATCGCCTTTGGCATAGACGGAATTGCCTTTGCCTGATTCTGGTCAGATTCTGCAAGTTTCTGACAGAATTTCTTTATAATATCTGCACTTTCTTCTGGAACGACTGCTGCACAAGCTGTCTGGAATTCATAAACCAGTTTTTCCCGATAAATTCCTCTCCCCTGTATACGAGAAGGATATACACCACTCGTATTTCCAAGAATTGCCGTATAGTCTGACTTATCATTCATCTGAAGAACATATACCTGCGCAAAATTCTGCTGTAGCTTAAAGCGGATTCCCGCCTGTGATAAATTCGTAACAATAAAATAGATTCCATATTTTGTACAATCTCTTGTCAATGAAGCCATTCGATCATCTAACGCCTCATACTGTTCCGCAAAGTTTGCATATTCATTGATAACAACAACGATTGCCGGAATATCCATATTTCCTTGCTTCCGGTAAGATACATAATCACCACCAGCAGCAACAAATTGTTTCTTACGCCTCTTTACTTCACGTTCCAACATCTGAAATAAATTATTGATCTTCTCATCCTCACCCGAAAACACGACTCCGCCAGTTTGTGGAGCGTGTTCAAACATTTGAAGTGTTTCAGAGCCAAAATCCAAAATATATGCATTAAGTTCTGCACTTGTATGTGCCCGAAACAGTGAATACAATATTGTAGTAAGAAATTCTTCTTTACCGCTTCCTGCTGAACCATAACAAACCACATTTCCTCTTTCTGTCAGTGGCATTGTAAGAAGCCTCTGATCCTGTTCAAATGGATCATCCAATTCCCCTATAATTGGATTGAGTGTGTAGTTATCCTTTCTGTTTTGCCAGTATTGATATTTATCTTCCAAATGCTCTACTCTGATTCTCGCTGGTATCTCTGGAAGCCATAACGGTTTTGCATGAAAACTTTCTTCCTGTGCGATCTGCGTAAGATATTCCACAATTTCCACAATCTGTTTTTTGGCATTTCCCGCATCGACTACTTTTTTCTGTAGTTTTGCTTCCTCTACTACATTCCCCTGATGATCCAGCATTTGCACCCGTTCGTCCAGTTCTTCCACTGCGATATCAGAAGGCAGATATGGCGCTCCACACCATGCAGACTGTCCCTGCTCAAACAATTCATTGTATCCTACTTGTAAGTAAAAACGCCCTGTTTCCACAAGTTCAGCAGCATCTGGGCGCTTTAACATTTCCATACTGTCTGCCCTATCCTGCACTTTCAGACATACCTTGAACTTGGAATTTGCCCAAATTTGATCACTTACAACACCGCTAGGCTTCTGTGTGGCTAAAATCAAATGTACTCCAAGACTCCGTCCTATACGAGCTGTACTAATTAACTGCGTCATAAACTCCGGCTGCTGACTTTTTAGTTCTGCAAACTCATCCGAAATAATTAACAAATGCGGAACTGGCTCAGAAACTACATTACTGCGATATAGTTTTTGATATTTATAAATATCCATTGTTCCTTCATTCGCTATTCGTCTGGCATCCGCAAATATTCTTTGACGTCTTTTTAATTCACTTTGAATCGACAATAGAGATCTTGTGATAGCAGCACCATCTAAGTTTGTAATGGTTCCAGCTAAATGCGGTAAATGATATTGCTCACTCTCAAAAGCACCTACCAGTCCGCCCCCTTTATAGTCAATTAATATAAACGCCACATCCTCTGGGCTATAATTAACTGCCAGCGATAATACATAAGTAATAATAAATTCCGACTTACCAGAACCTGTCATTCCTGCAATCAATCCATGCGGTCCATGTGCTTCTTCATGTAAATCCAAATAAAATAATCCACCATCTGTATTAACGCCTATTGGTGCTTGCAAGGAAGATACCGGATTGCTTGTCTTCCAACGACTGATTACATTCAAATGTTCATACTTTCCAACTTTATACATATCCAGAAATGTCAACATATCTGGCAAGGCATACTTTCCTCCTTGAAGATCCAGCTTATATTCTGCAATCTCCATAACCGCTTTTCGAGCTTCTTCTTGTGTTACAACATCTTGTACAAAATTGACTGGTGCACCGCCTGACATCTTATAATTAAACATCATCCCCTGTGTATGGTTCATTTGTAGAATCATTGTACATTCTTTTGGCAAATTGCCAAGAACATCATATGCTGCCAAATAACTAAAATACTGGAGAGAATTATCCTTTAACAGTTCTGCAAGAAAAGCACAACTGTCTGAGAGTGCTTTGCTCGTTGATACAACGATGTAATAAGGCGCACTTATCGCATACTCCTTATATCTTTGTATTTCTCGCAAAAAATACGCTGACATTTCCCGCACTTCCTCCGGATTCGTAATAAGAAAGCGCATCCGAAAATCATTATCCCATATATGGGGCATCCATTTCACATAGCTATATTTCTCCAAATTAGACTCATCACAAAGAAATATAAGTTTTACTTCATCATAACTGTGATATGCAGCAATCTGAACAAGCAAATTGTTTAAGATACCATTTACCGATTCTCTATCCCCCACTATTCCAGATACTCTATGTTCTACAAGAGAATATACAACGGGAACGCCTGAAACAATTTGTTTTTCTTCACTAAACCGATTCACTTCCTCCCGCATAACATCATCATCAATACTAAATCTCTGCTCCGGAAATGATAACTCTGCGCAAAGTGGAATATTACCAACTCCCACTCGTACTGCCAAAAAGCCTTGATGCCCAATCACACGATTCCAAAGCAACATATCATAAAAATCATTCTGCATCATCTGTAACAATACAAATGGGTAATTTTCCTGCAAAATTTCCTGCTGCTTTTTTGATTCTTTATATATTTCAGCACGAATATTTTCCAAATACTTTAGATACTTTTTACGCCTCTCAATCTCCCTTTCTTTCTTTTTCCTCCGATCCCGTTTTTTCATAATAAATGGAAACAAAACCATTCCGGTTAACATCGACAAAGACATAATAAAGGTCGGAACTGCACTTAAAATATTTCCGTTATTATGTAATGATGTTGATATTGTAAAAATTCCCGATGAAAAAGATGCTACACCCATTACAAGAGAAGGAGCTATCACTAATGCCAAAGGTGTATCATTTCCTTTTTCCTGTGCAGAAGGCGCATCAATTTTTAGAGCTAATGGTACAATTACTCTATTGAACTTTGGCGAACGGTAATATATTTTTTCCTCAATTTCTTCAGGCACTTCATATTCCTGCTCTGCTTCCATTTGATATTGTTTTAAAATACTGCTATTTATACTAACCATCTGATCAGGATTATTCAACGCCAAAAACTGATTTCCAAATACAATTTTTACTCCAAGAATATACAAAACATCCCCAAAATGCAATGTTGTCGAATGTAATACACGTCTTCTATTAACATAGATTCCATTTTTGCTATTATTATCTATTAAAGACCATGTTCCATTTGATAGAGATATTTGTGCATGAATAGGTGATACATACGGACTATTTATCACAATTTGATTATCCTGCTGTTTTCCGATATTAATTGTACTATTAGAATCAATTATATATTTTTTCATGGTACAGCGATCTTGTGTATAAGATTCCGTAAAAATATAACCTTTCTTACCAAAAGAAAATTCAATTGGATAAATTTTTTCTACTTCTAACAACAACTGCGAAACTTCCTTGTTTGTATCTGGGGCAAATAGTTTCACTTTTTTATTTGCTGTTATTTTCCAAACATCTTTTTCTCCCTCAATACTAACAATCTTTTTTCTTTTATCTGTAATTTCCAAATCAGGGTCTTCTATCCAATAACATCCACGAATTTTCTCTGGAAGAAGAACGTCATACAATTTATCTTCGCTCATTAAGGTTACAATCATGTTTTCACTCCATTTTTATCCGAAATCTCCACAAATTTCACTAAAAATTTACATTATCATTATAAACGCCTTATTACGCGTTGTCAACTCTATAGAGTAAAATTATATACTCTATAGAGTATATTTGTAAAACTTGGATATTGTTATACTAACTATAAATAGACAAATTTTAAAAATTACCCAAACGATAGTTTATATATTATTAAATCAATCCCCCTTACCTTTTTTGACAAAACCTAAAAAAACATTTCATTTAACAAGTTATCCCATGAGTCAATTCAATTTGTATTTTTATAAAAATTTGCTCATCCGCAGATACTAATTTTAAAATATTATTCTTATTTAATTATATAATTTTGATATTTATGAACATCAATTTGGAGAATTATAAATCATTCAACATTTTTCTTTAATCTTTAGGGAGTAATAGTATGACAATAGATATAGATAAAGATTACAATTTATTAGTAGGATTGCGTATTCGAGAAATACGAGAATCCATGCATCTTTCTCGAGAAAAATTCAGTGAGAAATGTGATATTTCGCCCAGCTTTCTGTCAGATGTAGAAAGAGGGAAAAAAAGTTTAACTTCAAAAACCATTTTTAAAATCTGTACTGCATGCAATATTTCAGCAGATTATATAGTTCTTGGACATAAAGAAGGTTTTGACAAAGATGTTGGAATAGAACTTTTGAACTCATTTAACGATGAAGATATGGAACATATTATAAATATTCTTTATGAAATAAAAAAACTCTCATAAAATATAAGACTTAATTACATTATACTATTTTATAGCAGCTTTTTTATGCTGCCTAAATCAAGTAGAAAAAAATATTTTTTGACAATCTTCCCTTGAGTATCCTTGCGCATAAAAGAAAAACGCAAGCCTTCCTGCCTGCGCTCTCTTGATTATGTCTTTTCTTATTCGCTCTTTACCTTCTCTACTGCGGTCTTCGGCTTCCAAACTTTAACACCGATTACACCACCTACCCCTGCGACAACAGCGATTACCGCAAAGGTCATAAGATAAGATAACACCATTCTTAAAAACTCAATTAAATTTGCCACAACCATTACCTCTCAATCCGCCGCCTGCTTTCGATAAAATATACCCCAAGCCGCCGCTTTTTATTTTTCGTAAAACTTACATATTTATCATACCACTTCCCCTATAATATCGTCAAGTAAGTTCTGCGAATCCGCCGCTGTTGTCGCCAATTTATCGCAGCGCTCATTTTCCGGATGTCCGGCGTGCCCCTTTACCCATGTAAATTTCACTTGATGCGGCTGCTTTGCACGCAGCAGTCTTTGCCATAAATCAATATTTTTCACTGCCTGATTGGCGCTGTTTTTCCAGTTCCGCTTTAACCATCCCTCTATCCAATGCTGATTAAACGCATCTGTTACATATTTAGAGTCGGAAATTACTTCCACATCACATGGCTTTGTTAACGCTTCCAATCCTACAATCACTGCCATTAATTCCATACGATTATTTGTTGTTTTTTTATATCCAGCAAAAAATTCCCGCTCGTGAAGCTGCCCCTTGCTGTCAATATACTGCAAAACTGCACCGTAACCACCCGGGCCTTCCGGATTCCCTCGTGCTGCTCCATCCGTAAAAATTTTAACAAACATATTTTTCGCCATTCCTTTCCAAGACACTAACAAACAGACTTTCTACTTTATTTTTACACTCCACTCACCAGACTTTAAGAAACTTCCCGCCAACTCGTCCGCACGCTGAATTATCTCCTTAGAAAATCCAATAATTTCCAACAATTTAATTGCATTTCGAGTATGTGCTCTTCCTTTCAGCAGATGATAGGAAAACAGCACATCGCCGTCTTTTACTTCCTCCTCAAAATGGAAATTGTCATAGCAATGTTCCAGCAAGTGTGTTAATTCAATATCGTGTGTCGCCGCAAAACAACGAATTCCTTTCTGCGAAAGCTGCTGCAAAATCTGCACCGAAGCGGCTATCCGCTCCACTGTATTTGTACCACGCAGTACTTCATCTACAAAGCAAAGCAGCGGAGTTGTACGAACCGCGGCAGCATCCATAATGCGCTTTAACGCCTTAATCTCTACAATATAATAGCTTTCGCCGTTATCAAGATTATCCCGCAATGCCATTGAAGAAAAAATACGAAAATAGTTTCCGCTATATTCTTTTGCTGCGCAAGTGTGAATAGTCTGTGCTAAAATCGCATTGATTGCCGTCATTTTTAAAAATGTCGACTTTCCCGAAGCGTTAGATCCCGTAATTAGCATTCCTCTGTTCTGCACAAAACTATTGGGTACTGGATTTGTAATTACAGGATGATACCCTTGTTTTATATAAAACGGTGCCTCCATTCCCTCTGCAAGCTGCGGAACGCTGTACCACGGCAAAGCTGCCCGAAAATAACAAATGGAAATCACAGCGTCAAGGTACCCGATATCCTCCACAAGCGCAAAAATTTCTTTCTTATTTTTCTGCACTACATGGAGCATTTTATTAAATTGAATCAGGTCAATATGTGTCAGCATTTTAATATAGTCAAACAGTAGTTCGTCAATATTGCCGCCAGAAGCATTCATTTTCAGCACCATGCCAGAATTTTTCTCAAACGACTGAAACTGACTGCGCTTTTTTTTCAAAGAAGATATAAAATCCCCCATTTCTTCAGAATACGTTTGATTTATTATGCTGTCAGCACAGTTTACCATACGCATAATATACGCAAATGTCGTTACATAGGGGGACGCCACGCCTTTTTCATTCATATAAGTAACAATATTAAAGCATATAACGGCAATCACAAGCGCAACGCCAAGTGATGTATTAATAAAAAGGATACCAATAGCAGCCACCAGCAGCGCAATACAGGCATAGTGCTTGAAATTGCTCCGAACCCCAAGCTGGTCTAGGTACTCCATATAATCAAACAGAGAGTGTTTTCCTGTCCTGCCCAAATCGCTTAACACCATCATCGTATCCAGCCGCTTGTCCTCATGCGTCATCATATAAGAAATATGGCGCTCCATTGCTGCCAGACGATTCTCCTTATCATGCAACTTTGGCTGCCGCAGCATTGCATACAGATATTCCTCCCCTGATGAGGACTGTGTATAGTTCATCAAAGCAAAAATATTGTCCATGTTTAAATCGTTCCAAGTAATATCATCCACAGATTCCTGATTTTTCTGGTGCAAATAATAGCAGGAAATCCTCTCTAATTCCTCCGGCGTATAACGCTCTTCTGCAAAATGCCCATAAGCTTCCTTTAAATAATTTCTATACTTCTTTTTTTTATGCTTCTCCTCTATCGCACCCCGTATCATTACATAGAGAAAAACAGCAAACACTACTACTAAAAGTATTACTAATTCCATTCTTATACTCCTATCTGCTGCCGACGAACTGCCAATCAATTATTTTAAAATGCTTTACTTTACACGCTTCCTACAGCTTACACTGACAAGCGCTTAAATTTGCCAAGAACACCGACTCACGGACGTAATTATACTATACTCACGAACGATTAGATTTTCCTTTCTGCACAACACATATTGCCCGCGTGAGTATCAAATACAAACACCTGTCCCTGTTTTGTTATCTTCACAATGTGATCCGCATACGCTTTTCCTTCATTTGCAAGATATCGTTCAATATATGAATATTCTTCCCACATATGCATTGGGAATACATAGTCTGCGCCAACGGCTTCCATAAAATACGACAACCCCATCCAATAGGTGCTCTCCAAATGTGGGTCTAACGGTACAAAGGCAAAATTAATTTTTTCTCCTCTCATTGTATCAATTTCCGCTTCGTACTCTCTTTTCATCTTTGCATTGTACTCCGCGCTTTCCTCTGTCCAGCACCAACAGTTTAAATCACCCGCATGATACAGCTTATGCCCCTCACAGTCGATTAAATACGCCACTCCTGCATCAGTAGAGCGGAGTGTACGCACATGGATATCACTGTAATCACATTCCTGCCGCTTATACAGATTTGTAATATATGCGTCACGGTCTATTGTAATTCCATTTCTGGCAAGGTATTTCTCATTTAAGCGAAGCCCTGCTCCCAGGAAAAAATGAATATGGGGATACTGCTGTGCCAAATGCAGAATCCCCACATGAAAATGATCCGAATGCTTATGTGAAATAAACACCAATATCTCTTTCTGCGGGTCAAATTCCGGAAGATTCCCCTCCAAAAAATAATCAAAAAGTAAAATATGTTTTTCCAGTTCCACACAAAAGGAACTGTGCTTAATATAAGTAATTTTCATTTCCGTTCTCGTTTCTGTTTTTATAAATTTTTCGGTCCAAAACCATAGGGAAGCATTTCCTCCAATGTTTTATCCAAATACTGATCCGGCGAAACTGCAGTAATCACCCGAAACTGCTTCGGATCGCAAAACTCCATCATTACCTGTCTGCATACCCCACATGGATATGCATAATCAACTGGTGCTCCATGATATCCGCCCACAATGGCAATCGCTTCAAACTCCCGTTCTCCCTCGCTGACCGCCTTAAAAAATGCTGTCCGTTCCGCACAGTTTGTCGGTGTGTAGCTGGCATTTTCAATATTGCAGCCTTTATAAACTTTACCGCTCTTGGCAAGCAGCGCTGCGCCGACCTGATATTTTGAATATGGCACATATGCCTGTTCACGTGCTTCCAATGCCGCTTGAATTAATTTTTTGATATCCATATCTAAAAAAGTTCTCCTCTCTTATAAAATATATCTGACAGTCACAGTAATCGCAATTATTTTACACTAAACGTCAAAAAAACTAACGCTAAGTGTAACAATATGCGCACAGCTGCACAAAGAAAAACTGTCACTTTGCGGCGTGCGGCTGGCACAACTGTAATATCGACTCTGTTACAAGCTTCTGGAATTTCGGCGCTGCCTTATCTGCTGCTTCCTGCACTTCCTTATGTGATAAGGGCGTTGGGTTCATACCTGCTGCCAAATTGCAGACGCAGGAGATGCCGCATACTTTCATTCCGCAGTGGTTCGCTGCAATTGCTTCTACCACAGTACTCATCCCTACAGCGTCCGCAAAATGGGACAGCATTTTAATTTCTGCCGGTGTTTCATAGCTTGGGCCCGTTAACTGGACATAAACGCCTTCTTTTAGATCAATTCCGTTCGTTTTTGCCGTATTTCGGATAATTTCTTGTAAATCAGTACTGTATACATTGCTCATATCCGGAAAGCGTGTGCCAAGTTCATCTATATTGGCACCCATCAGCGGATTTGGTGCAAAAATGCCGATATGATCGGTAATAAGCATTAAGTCGCCTGCATGAAAGTTTTTGTTCATACCTCCGGAAGCATTTGTCAAAAACAAAATTTGTGCGCCAAGCAGTTTCATTAATCTTGCCGGAAGCACAACATCTGACACTGGATAACCCTCATAATAATGCACACGCCCTTTCATGCACACAATTGGTACTTCGCCGACATAACCGAATATAAATTTGCCTGCATGACCAGGAACTGTGGAAACGGGAAAACCGTCGATATCTTTATATTCGATTTCCGAAACAATCTTGATACTGTCCGCATAATCTCCCAATCCAGACCCCAGCACTAAGGCAACTTGAGGTGTGAAATCGGTTTTACTTTTTACACTGTCGCAGCATTTCATTAATTTATTGTATACTTCATTCATTGAAAAGTCCTCCTTATAATTTTCTAAAAAGCAATATCCATCAAATAATCCCCAAATCCGCTGTTGTCAATTGCTACAAAACCAAGCATCTCATCTAATATCTCTTTCCTTACAATCCATGATATTTCATTATCTTCCAGTAATACTGTCATCTTCTCAAGCATATCACATACTTCATCCTCATCTGATTCAGGGCCGCCGCCATACATATCAAATTCTTCAATAATCTTATTCGCTTTCTTCCAATATTGTTGTAATTTTCTTTCAATTATTAATGCTTGGTTATCTAATTTTGTATCTTCCTCTCTTTTCTGGCAATACTCAAGCAGCAGCTCCTCGGCTGCTTCATTTACACCAACAATATATGTAATAAGCTCCAGCAGCTGTTTTTTATCAAATTTCCCGATTAAACTGTTTATCAGTTTTTATCCATTTCCTTTTATTCTCCCAGTTTGTATTTAATAGAAACATATACCATGATACAATCTTTCGAGTTAGGCATCTAAACCTCCTCTGTAAGAAACATTGACTGTATTCTTGGATTGCTCGCCTTTCAATTCCCACTTCTTAAAATCTGCTCTTTAAGAATATCTAAAACACTCGCATAATTCGTGCAAAATACCTTCATTAGCAAACTTCATATTATCCCTTATTCATTTTTTGTATATCGTACACAAACTGTTTTTGAAAATAAAACGCATGGTTTTTATTTGAAACATATCTTCTATATATATTTGAATATATGGGATGATAATTTCCGTTGCTGTCCTTAGCATCCTTGCTTCTTACTTGAATATGTTCTCCATTAGATGTATGTATAAATCCATCGGAACTTGTTTCTATATGATTTCTCAACTGCCCGCAAATGGAATAGTAATCCGATTCCCAAATTTTTTTAAGATTTGAAAATTTACTCTTGTTCAAATTGATGTTGATGCTAGGTAAAAACATCCATGTCTTAGGATCACCGTCCTTACATACCGGCACATAAAGAATATTACTGATTTTTTCGTAAAGATGCGTTTCCTCGAATGTTTTCTCTTGAATAAGTTCATCAATAACACTGCTGATTTGGGTAATAAAAACCGTTTCCTTTGGTTTGCCGCTGGCATCACATTTGTTCGTTTTTAATTCTCCATCTTCAAAATCTAAATTTGTACTCGACAAATGCATTCCGAGAGCCAGCTCCAGAAGTTGTCCCGTTTTACCCTTATTAACAATTATAGACTCCATATCTGACGGAGAGAAAAGATTTCCAAAACGAATCCCTGATATTTCATTAAACCGCTCACACGCTTCTTCTAACTTCATATTACCTCCATAAAAAAATATACTATATTTTGTCGATTAAATATAGTATATTTTATCACACTTTTGTTCGTATGTATATAAACTTTACAACTTTTGTTTATTCATTTTGCATCACCAAAAATAAAAAAACATAAATATTCTGGCATAATACCTTTCTTTCGTAAATTACTTACTTTTTTGTGGGTATCTCAATCCCATTCCAAACCATCTTCATATTCTATCGCATCAAACACCATCTTACACAAATCTTCTTCATCTTCCACCCAATATCCGATGAGATCCGCAAGCCGTCCTGCCCTTTTCTGATTCTCTAGCGTATTTTCATAAAAAGCCGTATAACATCCCTCCTCACAATCCGTTTCCATTCCTTCCAGTAAATCCGGCAGTTCCCTTTCAAGACTGTATTCTAAAAGCACTCCCCAGTGATAGCCGTTCATCTTCGCATTCAGGTCTATTTCTTTTAATTTCTTTCCTAATGCAAAAGGCTTCGGTGCTTCCACCATAAATTTTACTTCTACGTGATTTTGTTCCTCCAATGTCGAAATCTTAATATAATCCGGCAGCGGCTGTTCTCCTTCTTTATTGCGTGTAAATATTATTTCTTTGCAATCTTTAAGCTCTGCGCTGTCCTGATCAGAGATGTAGATTTGTACGGTCTGGGATAAATCATTACCACAGAACCTTTTTGTTTTTAAACAAAAAATCACATCTTCCACCTGTGCGGCGGCATCTTCAGCATCAAGCCATACAGCAAGTTCTGTGCCGCTTTCATTTACATAATCGTATCCGTTATCTGTTATTTTTCCTTTTGTGTACTCCTGAATATAATCTGGTATAGTGTAACGCATATCCAAATTGGGATGTATCAGCTTCTGTGAATCCATTTTTATAATAATCGTTGACATCTTTATTTTCCTCGTTTCTATTCAATAAAAAGAAATAAAACTATTTCTACTGCACTATGCAAGCGAAAACATCGCTTTTGCTTCTTCAATCGCTTCTTTGGGAAGATATTGTTCATATTCTTCTTCTGCCCAATCATCCATATAGCCGCTTAATATTTTATCAGGACATTCCAGTCCCAAAAGATGCGCCATTGCAACCGCAAATCCATTAAAATTACTTCCTCCGGCAGTCACAATATTATTAGAAATAACAATCGGTGCAGGAACAAAGTTTCCTCTCTCTAAAAATGGACATAAATCGAAAAAATCCATATAAATAGAACCTGTATACTGCTTACCTTTTAAAATACCTGCACGTGCCAAAAAAAGCGGCGCGGAACAAATTGCTCCAATTGCAAACTTATCGTTTCCACAAAAGGAAGCTAGAAATTCAAATAATTTCTTATCTTGAAATGCTTCTGTAAAATCACTGCATCCCGGCATTATCAAACACATATAATCGTCTACGCAAAATGTATCCACTGTTTTCTCAGGCAGAACAAGTATTCCCTCTTCACTTTTCACTGCATTTTTACTTGTTGCAATTACTTCTGTAAAAACATTATAATTCCATCGAAATAATCTGGATAAATTCATTACTTCCTGTAAACTAAATTCTGGATAAACAAGCAATGCTAATTTTTTCATTCTCTCTTTTCCTCCCTGTATATGTTAATCCGTTCAAATAAAAGTATAACAAGAAATACCATTATCATCAATTATAAAATATAAAAATATTACACCACTTTACAACTTTTTAAAATAAAATAACACACAAGGCACTTTCATGGCAGGCTCTATTCCGCAAAATTCGTATATAGATTTCTTTTGTAAATTATGCTATACTGTTAAAAATGCAAAAATGGGGAACACAGCAAGGAACAGTGCATGGCATAATACACAACACCGTTTACATTTGCTACTGTTCGCTCCGTTCCAGTAACGGGTAAAAATCCATGCAAAATCACCTTTGGTGATGGATTTTTACTTGGCTGTACTACATTTTCGCACGGAATGAGTTGGGAAAGGCATGGTGATTTCATGAAACAAAAATTATTTAAAAAGCTGGCGTGTCTGGCGTTGTCGGGTATTTTATCCGTATCCGGTGTGGAAATTCCAGCGTATGCATCTGAGAGTTTAATAATGGAAGGAAGAACGGAAATACAAACAGAAACGACGGCAGAAGGGACAGCAGAAACGTCAGGCGAATCGACAGAAATATCGGACGAATTGACGGAAACGGAAGTTGTTCCGACAGAAACATCGGACAAATCGACAGAAACGGAAATTATTCCGACAGAAACATCGGACGAATCGGTGGAAACGGAAGTTGTTCCAACGGAAACATCGGACGAATCGACGGAAACGGAAATTATTCCGACAGAAACATCGGACGAATTGACGGAAACGGAAGTTGTTCCAACGGAAACATCGGACGAATCGACAGAATCCGAAACGATGGAAGAAAAAACCACGGAAACCGAAACAGACGAAGAAACCACAGAAACCGAAACAGACGAAGAAACCACGGAAACCGAAACAGAAATGGCGGAGAAAATGACTGCACGCGCCGCCGATGAAGATGGGAACGTCCCAACTCCACAGGAAGCCTATGAGGCCATGATTGCCTTACAGTCAAAGTTTCCGGAGGGAATGCATTGGACGGATGCCAGCAGCGGTACATATACGTGGAAGGGGGGAAGAGGAGAAAATGGTGAGATTGCGACCATGGGCACGGGCTGTGTAAACTTTGCTTTCCAATTAAGCGACGCAGCATTCGGAACACTGCCCGCGCGGATGCTGAAAGAAAACGAATTTGAATTTGCAGATATCCATGTCGGAGATATATTAAGAATATCCCTCGGGCACAGTGTGATTGTACTTCAGATCAATGACGATTCGATGGTCATTGCCGAGGGAAACTACAATCAATCCATCCACTGGGGACGCGTAGTGACAAAAGGCGAAGTGGAACAATCCGTACATGTCCTCACCCGTTATCCAAAAGGATATATCCCTCCCAATAATCCAGACGCGGATACTGTCATTAAAGAAGACTCGATTCAAGACGATGAAGGGAATCCGTCCGGACTTCAATGGAAACTTACCAAGTCGGGCACTCTCACAATATCCGGAAACGGAGACATGCCAGATTTTAATTTTGGAAATCCTTCCGTTTCAAACCGTCCATGGAATGATAATATAGGCAGCATTCAGAAAATTATTATCGAAGATGGCGTGACAAGTATAGGCAGCAACGCTTTTCGCAAATGTGATGTTTACAGTGTATCCATACCAAAAAGCGTGAAAAAAATCGGCAATAATGCTTTCCGTGAATGCAGGAAGATTAGCTATGTATATCTTGAGGGAGTGGTCACGATTGGAGAACGCGCTTTCCAGAGCTGCGATAATATCAGGGGCGTAACACTGCCCGCCTGCATAAAAGAAATTGGCTCCGCAGCATTTTTTCAGTGCCAAGAGCTAGTAAGCGTGGGATTTGATCCCAAAACACAAAGTGTGACTGTAGGAGATGATATTTTTAACAGCTGTTGGCGGTTGATGGATGTGACTCTGCCGAAAACAATGAACCAAATAGGCAAAAATATGTTTTACAGTTGTATGGCTCTTCCCGGACTGATCATCCCGGAAGGGGTAACCAGTATTGGGGAGGGAGCTTTTACAAACTGCTCTTATATGACGACTGTTTTTATTCCGAAGAGCGTGAAGCAAATAGGGATAGCCGCATTTGCTAAAAGCGGTCTAACAACGGTGTATTACGGCGGCAGTGAGGCGGAATGGAAGAACATACAAAAAATAGGCGACACGGCAGCGACACTATCAAAGGTTACACTCTTTTGCGACATCGATCCAGAACCTCGACTGACACCTGATACAAAAACTGTTTATAAAGTGGGCGAAGCGTTTGACAAGGATGGATCGTGTGTCAATATAGCAACGAAGACCATTTCCCTAAGCGATAAAGATGTGACGGGTTTTGATTCCAAACAAGAGGGCGTCACAACGATAGCCGTAACTTTAGGCAAGGATATTTATGAGTTTGACCTGCTGGTTGTCGAAGAACCAAGCCTGACAGCAAAACAAGGGCAAAAACTGGAAGAATTAACACTGCCTTCCAATAACTATGGAACATGGAGCTGGCCGGAAGACAGCAAACAAACGGCATTGACAGAAACAGGCAGCTACGATTATCCGGTTATCTTTACGCCGAAGGACACGGAGAAGTTCAGCGTGCGGGAAGACCTACAGGCGCACATCCAAGTGCGAAGTGAAACAGATCCAGATCCATCGGTCGAGATACATTTAAAAAGACCATCAAAGACGACCTATAAACTTAAAGAAGATCTTGACGTCAGCGGCGGAGAAATTACCTATGGTGAAACCGGGGAAACACCGATTCCTTTAACCAGAGAAATGACAAGCGGATTTCAATCTGACAAACAGGGAATTTCAACTGTAACCGTAATACATAATGAAAATACTGCGACGTTTGATACGCTGGTTGTCGAAGAACCAAGCCTGACAGCAAAACAAGGGCAAAAACTGGAAGAATTAACACTGCCTTCCAATAACTATGGAACATGGAGCTGGTCGGAAGACAGCAAACAAACGGCACTGACAGAAACAGGCAGCTACGATTATCCAATTATCTTTACGCCGAAGGACACAGAGAAGTTCAGCGTGCGGGAAGACCTGCAGGCGCACATCAAGGTGCAGACGACCGCTCAAGATCCAGGCAATCCTGAAGAAGGACTCTGGATTGCGCCTATTGCAGTGTGTACCTATACAGGAATAGCTGTTACTCCTTCCGTGAATGTATTTTACAATGATAAGAAACTCACGGCAGGTATTGATTATACCCTTTTGTACCAGAACAATATAAAAGCCGCCTCGTCAGATGCCCAAAAAGCGCCGACAGTCATTGTAAAAGGCAAAGGCAATTATGCTGGTACCAAAAAAGAAACGTTTACCATTGATAAGCTTACACTGACGAAAGATCATTTAAAAATTGCAGCAAACTACCCCAAGGACATAAAATATACCCCGATAGTGACAAACGACAGCAATAATATACTCAAAGCAGGAAGGGACTATACGCTGACTTATCAAAATTCCAACGGCGAACCATTAAAAAAACAACCCACGACAGAGGGAACTTACCAGATACAGATTCAAGGAATAGGGAGTTGTGCGGGTGATTTCAAATACAGCTATTCTATTTCTGAAAACGGCGGCGCAACAGCAATCAATAAAGGAACAGCCAAAATCGACAGCTTTACATATGGCAATGGCGAGCCAAAAGTATCACTGACTGTGAACGATAACACGCTGATTAGCGGAACAGACTATATTGTCAACTTTGTTAATGTTGGCAAAAAGGGCACGGCAACGGCAACCTTTATAGGAATAGGAAACTATACTGGTACGCTGAAAAAGAACTTTAAAGTTCAGGCAGCTCCTATTGAAGAAAACGACATAAGCGTACCCCAAACTGCAGCATATGCAAAAGGTGGCGCGAAGCCAAATGTCACAGTTACTGTAAATGGTCGCAGCCTTGTAATGAATACAGATTATACCGTTTTATACAAAAACAACAAAAAAGTCGGAAATATAGCCAAGGTTGTTATAAAAGGGAAAGGCAATTATAGCGGAAGCGTGACAAAAACGTTCAATATTGAACAACAGTCACTTCGCGCAGAAAACATAAAGATTTATGTATCTGATGCACAAGCTGGCAAAAATCCGGCAGTTACAGTGTATGATGCCAACGGTAAGAAGCTTGCTGTAAAGAGTGATTACCGTACGGAGATTGACAAAGAAAAACGCAAGGTAACCATAACCGCTGGAAAGAATGGTCTGTACAAAGATTCTGTTGACAAGGACTACAAGGAACTGCCAAAGAAACAACTGGTTACGTCCGTCACTCTGAAAAAAACGCAGCCTAAATCCTTTGAATATACGGGAAAAGAAATAAAACTAGAACAAGACTGGCTGACAGTTAAAGCGGGAAAGACCGAGCTGGGAAAAAATGAGTTTGAAATCATCGGTTATGTGAACAATATCCAGAAAGGAACCGCGACAGTGATTATAAAAGGTTGCGGAGAGTACGGCGGAATCAAGATGTATAACTATAAAATAAAATCAAAAAAACTTTCTCAAAAATAGCCTTAACTTATTGACGTTTTACACCCTATTTTGCAGCCAAAAGTGCAAAACCAGTTTAATGTCTACAAATCAGGAGAAAAAAGGGGAGCAAATAAGAGGAAAGCTGCCCCGGTTTGATAAGAACCGGAGCAGCTTTCCTAATTTAATTTCCATATTTTTTATCATTCCTTACCAAGGCACAAACAAATTGTGAAAGTTTTGTCAAATTCTTTCACTCTTGATTTCCATATTTGATTTCCATTTATTGATAATATTTGCTCTGCGCCTGAAACATTTCGTAATATTTTCCCTGTGCTTCCATTAATTTTGCATGAGTGCCCACCTCACAAATACGTCTATCATCAAGTAAAATAATGCAGTCGCACAACCTTGTAGACGCCAATCTATGCGAGATAAAAAGTACAGTTTTCTTTTGCAGCAGCGTATGATATTTTTCATAGAGTTCTATTTCTGCCAGTGCATCCAATGCTGCTGTCGGCTCATCCAAAAGAACCAGCGCAGATTCACGATAAAGCGCACGCGCAAGCAAAAGCTTCTGCAATTCGCCGCCGGACAAGGAAATTCCATCCGCTGCGATATCTTTTCCAAGATATGTGTCAAGCTGCTTTTCCAATCCCCGTATTTTCTCCGCAATCCCCGCCTGTGCAAGCGCTTCCCATACACGTTCCGTATTGTATTGCTCTGACAACGCCACATTTTCACCAATACTGTAAGCCGTCTGAAATGGTTCTTGAAAAATCGCCGCTTGTTTTGCAAAATAACTTAAACAAAGCCAATTTTTTCTTCTTTTTCCATAACGGTTCGTAAATAAACCGATAATTGCTCCATCCGCCAGCCCCGCATGGTAAGGTAAATATTATGTACTTCCTCCACTTCGTTCTTCAGCAGTTTATTCTGATTCACAAAAAGCTGATTTAAAATAAACCGAAACAGTTAAACGATTATTTTCGCAGCAAAGCTCCTTTATGCCGCCCTCTATTCTATTTAACAGTTCTTTTACAATATATAACCCTAAGCCCGTATTCCCATTGGATCGGGAGGTATCTACTGTGTAGAATTTTTGCAAAAGCATATTGACATCAATATTTTTTAGTTCCGATGTTTCATTTCTAATGGTAAAGACAGCGTCTGCGCCGATTTCAATATCAATTTCAACTTTATTTTCACTGTTAATCATAGCATTGGAATGGCGTATTGCGTTTGTAATTAAATTTTCAATAATTCTTTTGCAGGCTGTGGTATTTCCCATTATCCAAACTGGTGCGTTTTGTGTTTTTATTATGGGCGCAAATCCTTTTAACTCATTGTATTTTTCAATTAAGCAATCCGTTACGATTCTGTTGATATCCAATTTCTCAATTTCCAGAATATACGTATCACTGTCGATCAATGACAAATCATAAAATATTTGCAGCAGTTCTGTTAAATAGTCCGATTTTGCCTGAATAATCGCAATATAGTTTTCTTGTTCTTCTTTGCTATTGCAGTTTTTTAAGAGTGTTAAATAGCCTTGAATAGAAGTTAAAGGCGTCCTTAAATCGTGGCTGATATTCGCAATCGACTGTTTTAGCTGTTCTTTTTCCTGTATAATCTGTATTTTTTCCCTCTGTTCCAAATTGTTTTTCTCATTGACTGCACCTGCTAATTTTTCCAAATATGGATTGGACAGTGATATTCGTAGTTTTTTATTCTCAGTCAATTGCCGTGTTATTTCTATAACCTGCTGTTTCCATGAAAAAAGGGAAAATGCCAATATAAGATTTAAGAAAATTAATAATAAACAAATCATTGACATTCTCTCCTTTGACAAAACACTAAATACTTCCCGTTCATTACGACATTATGCACAAAAATGCGAAAGCTTTCACTTAAACTCTTGTTTCCTGACAAGCAAAACGGACAAAGGCAGTAAAAACAGCAGACCGAACACAAAATATATCATTATCTCATAAACCAGTCCATATTCCAGCCGGAAAGTTCCCATATTCAGCCAATAGTATAAAGGATTCAGCCAGACCAGATATTTTAGTATCGTATGACTGTGAAAGTTCTGCCAGATTCCGGTATATATAACTGCGCCGCCCAGCGTAAACACGCACAGAACCGTCGCAATAATGCCCGTGTTTTTCAAACAAATACATACTGTCAGACAGAGTAAAATAAATGGAACCATAACCAAAAAATTCAATCCGATATATCCAAAATATTGTATCAGTTCAGCAAAACAATGAACATATCCGCCCCAGTAACAAGTAAAGCCAAGCGTAATGGCATTGAATAAAACATAGCAGACCATATAATATAAAATAATCACGATAACCTTCGCCAAGTAAACCTTTACTCTGCTGATGCCATATGCAATCGGCAGTTTCACTGTACCCGCAGTGTAGTCATAGCAAAAAAACTGTACAGTTAAAATAAGCGTAATAATCCACAGGAACACATTGCAGGACATACAGGACTGTATAATCTCACGAAACGCAGGCGCCTTTGCATTTTCAAATGTAAACGCAAAAAAGCCGATAACTCCATGGATGACGGCATTTGTTTCTTCATCTCCCTCTGAAACCAAAACTTGTGTTCCTTCCGCAGACAGGCTGAAACTTCCATATAAAATAAATCCCGCAATCAATAGAATAGGAACTGCAATAAATAGTTTAGAATATTTCAATTTTAAAAATTCTGACTTTAACTGATTAAACATCCTTACTGCCTCCTATTAAATTTTCAAAATATGTTTCCAATTCTTCTCCCTGAACAGATAATTCTAAGATTACAATTCCACAAGCAGAAAGCGTTTTTGAAATCGTATGCGCTTCTTCCAATTTCTCATATATCCTGATAAAATCATCTGGATATATAGAGAAATTCTTGATTTGTAATTGTTCTTCCAAAATAGTAACAGTTCTTTTTGTATGATCTGTTTTCAATTTGATATGCCGCCTGCATTCTTCGCCAAGCGCTTTTGCCGAAATCTGTTTCAATAATTTTCCATGATGTAAGAAACCATAACAGGTTGCCAGTTGATTTAACTCGCTTAAAATATGGCTTGAAATTAAGATCGTTACTTGATTTTCTCTTACTAACTTTTTCAACAGTTCACGAAGTTCGATAATCCCTGTCGGATCTAAACCGTTCACCGGTTCATCCAATATAAGAAATTCTGGATCGCCCAAAAGCGCCACTGCCAATGCCAGCCGTTGTTTCATTCCCAAGGAAAAATGATTTACCTTCTTCTTTTGGGTATGTTCTAATCCAACGTTTTCTAATGCTTTATAAATGCACTTTCTGTCTGGAATCCCTCTCTGCACCCGTTGTATCTCTAAGTTCTGCTGGGCAGTCATATCCTGATACAAAGCAGGCATTTCAATGGTACAGCCAATCTTTGAACGTTCCTGCTGCAAGTTTTGTGTTTTTCCAAACAGGGTTATAACGCCGCCGCTTGGAAATGCTAGTCCTGTTAATATACGGATTAACGTAGATTTTCCTGCGCCGTTTTCGCCAATCAATCCATATATTTCGCCACGGTTAATAGAAAGATTTACATTTTGTAATGCATGGAAATTTTTGTAGCTTTTGCATAAGTCTGTTGTTTGACATATTATTTCTGTCATTGTATCATCTCCTTTCCATGCCAGCTTACAAAATAAATCTAAAAAATATCTAAAGATGAGAAAATTATTTTAATTTATACCCAATCCCCCAAACCGTTTCAATATATTCTTCACTTGTATATTTCTTTATTTTCTTGCGGATATTACTGATATGCGTGTTAATGGTGTCATTATCATAAGCATACGCTTCCTGCCAAATGGATTCATATAGATTTTGCTTTGAAAAAATCTTTTGAGGATACTGCAGCAGAAGCGCCAAAATTGCTAATTCTGTAGAAGTAAACTGCACAATTTCTCCTTTTATGGATACAGTGCAATTTTCTATTTTAATATCCCTATATGTTAAATGAATTTCTGTTTTTTGTGCATTGGCTTTGGTTCTTTTCAGATTTGCTTCTATTCTCGCAAGCAGTTCATAGAGGTTAAAAGGCTTTGTAATATAATCGTCTGCCCCCATACGCAGCAGCTCTATTTTGGACTGCACCATTGTTTTTGCCGATACAACAATTACAGGCGTATCCGCAAATATCCTTAATTGCCTCAATACATTGTCACCACTTAAAAGCGGCAGCATCAAATCCAAAATAATAAGGTCTGGCAAAACTTTTTGACACAGATCGACTCCTTCTTTTCCATTGGAAGCGGAATATACTTCGTAATGATAATCTATTAAAAATTTTGTTATTATGCCGCAGATATCTGCATCATCTTCAATAATTGCTATCTTTCTCAAGTTACATCACTTCCTTTATTTACCCAAAATGTTATTCTCTTTAACTTGGAACTGTTATACTAACGACCGTTAAGATTTTCTGATGCCGTAGATGAACATGTTGACAAGTAATTGTTATGCGTAA
>ERZ778495.450-NODE-450-length-40427-cov-6.526504_pt1 | contig 40427 bp, 39 predicted proteins | sample MGYA00433100_ERZ778495 | MGnify/ENA primary metagenome ERZ778495 (study PRJEB29527, sample SAMN07138962) | mouse gut metagenome | material: feces | host: mouse | place: China:Nanjing | collected 2016-01-25 ...
GCTGATAAACCACAATTTTTTGTATATTCTGATTACAAGATATACCTATTATGGGCTTAAGTTAATGACATTGAGTATAAACCGAAACCAAGATTTTGCCATTTTGCGCAGGATTGCATTCTTAAGAGTTTAAGTATAAAACTGCTGTTTACTCAAATAATTCTATTTATGAGGACATTTTGCATAAGTTATTGTATTAATTAATTCACCAATATTAAAATCGCCACACTTACTACATCTGTTAGCTTTATATAAATTTACTATACAGCCACCATCATCTAAACTTGTATGTGCATTTGCTGTATAATCCTTATATTCATGATTACAAAAAAGATAAGGTTCTTCAACGCCTTTATTATATGTTGCAACTACTTGTCCTGACTCATCAACCAATACCCATTCATCATCATTGCCAACCGGGACATTAACATATACATCATCACTAGTACTAGCACATTCGCCCATTAACACAATTTTATCCGATACCATCTCTAAATGCGTTGCTTTTTTCGGGCTATAAGCCATTACTGGCAATGACGAAATAAACAGCGCTACTCCCAATGTTCCAATTCCTAATGCTTTTTTCAATAGTCCCTCTTTTTTTACTTCTTTTTTCATAGTATGTATCCTTTCCTCCATCGCTTTTTTCTGGAAATTTAAACTTAACCCCAAAATAGGGAATATTTTATTTTTAGCTTTCATGGTTGCTAAGTCGATTATCAAATTTCCATATCGGCTTACTTCTTCTTGTGATTTACCTGCTAATACCTTACTGTCACACGTCATTTCCGCCACTTCTTCCCATTTGTTTAGCAGATAAAACGCTAATGGATTATAAAAATTTAGCACTGCTACAACTATCGCTAAAAATTTAATCAAATTATCCCTTTGTCGTATATGCGTTACTTCGTGTTCCATCACAAACTCTAAATCCTGCTTTGTCCAATCCATTTTAGGCAAAATAATAATTGGCTCTATTACTCCCATTGTGATAGGCGTTACACGCTCATCACTGTATTCATATACGCGAATACTCTTATCAATATTATTCTTAGAAATATATGCTTGAATTATTTCTTGCTCTCTTTCATCTGCAATCACATTGGTATTGTTCTGAAAATACTTTCTAAACATATAATATTTACGCGCATGATATACAAAAATAATAGTACCAATTATCAACACACCAGCAAAAAACAGATACATCAAAGCATGACGCATATACATTCCCTGTTCTGTTACTTGAAATGCATTATTCGTTATATCAACAAATGCTGGATCACCCACGGTTCCCTGTAACAGAAACCGTGACAATATTTTATAAATCCAATTTTTATACTGTGTCAAAATACAAGGGAAAGGTATTAAATAGCATAAAATACAGCAAATAAGATATATTCTTCTCCATTGTAATGAAAAAAACCGCGTTGTCAAAGGACTTAAAATAAAATAAATAAGAGTACCAACACTGCCGCATAACGCCATTGTTAATAATAGTGGCATTTATTTTTCCTCTAATATTTTCTTAAGACTCTCCGCAACCTCCGAATCAATCTTTTTTCCACCTGTCAGCGCAGACAAGAATGAGAATACAGAACCTTGATAAAGCTGGTTCAGCATAGACTCTGCTTCGCCCTTCTTAAACTCATTATAGCTGATGGCAGGGAAATACTGCTTATTGCTTCCCTTGCTTACCTTGGAAATAATTAAGCCTTTGTCTGTCAATCTTTTAATAAAAGTATTTACTGTCTGCTTTTTCCAGTTTTTGTCATACTTGGTATTCAGATATGTCATAATTTCATTAAAATATTTGCCATCTTCCTGATCCCATAAAAACTCCATAATTTTGTTTTCTGATTCACTTATCATGTACTTGATCATTGAATGTCACGCTGCTACTAAAAACATATACAAATATATGCTAGATGATTTGCTATATTCTCACGAATTATAGTTACTAGTTCTCATCTAAATAGCTTTTCCTTTCCTAATTTTTGTTTAATATTTCATTTGCCCTTAGTTCTTGGGCTTAACCATTGTCCAAATGTTACCATCAAGATTCTACCCTATAATTAACAAGACTATTGCAACTTGTATTGGTTTGTTCTCGACATTTTCGACTTCTATAACGTCAGCATAAGCAAATCCTCTGGACTTTGAGTATATTTGCTTATTTTTTACAAAATTTTCAGTTTCTTAAAAATTCCTCCTTTTTTGGTCTTTTTAAATATTTTACAGCTTGTTCATTGCATCTATTTCCTTATTATACTATTGTTTTTGTCAACTGTAAATACATTTTTGTCAAAAAAAGCAAATTTTATTACAAGCGGTCTTACCTTTTTGCAATACGCGTAAGAACTTATATTCGTATGTGTTATGCTTTGTTTTTTCTTATTTATAGTTGCTGATATCGTTGTAAGTCACCATCATTATCATTGTATCTTCGCGCTTGCCAACCATCTTTGCTGTCAAGCGGTACCAAATATCATCACTGATTTCATACTCCATTGGTTCACAGAAATCACCGACCGCAAGTTTTTCAAACGCTTCCTGCAAAATCAGCCGTTCCTCCTCCATACGGCGGTCACGCTCTGATTCATCAAGTTCCCCTTCCAATCCGATTACCGTATCATATTTGCTGTTGGAACGAAGTAGTTCTAATTTATCCTTTCGATACTCATAAATTGCAACTGGTACATCCAACATATCAAAAAACAGGCTGACGCTGGAACGCGTATTCCATAATTCCCCAACAATCCCTGTATTATCGTTTGCACCGATTTTCGCACCCATTTCTTCCTCATGGGCAATAAACGCTTCATAATCCGCGATTGGCATAGGTTTTGCATAATAATAGCCCTGTGCGTATTCGCAGCCGATACATTTCAGGAAATCAACCTGCTCCATTGTTTCGACGCCCTCCACAATCGAGGGCAGATGCAGCCATTTCGCCATTCTAATAACCGATGTCAGCACTTTCTCGCCTTTGCCGTTAAATCCTTGATCTTGCTGCAGGAATTTCATATCCACTTTTAGATAATCCACTTCCATATCTTTGAGCACGTTCAATGACGAATAACCACTGCCAAAATCATCCATCATAATTTTAAAGCCAAGCTTATGGAGCTTACTCATTGTCGTCATAACCAGATTTTGGTCTTCCATAAACGCACTTTCTGTCAGTTCCAAATTGAGCAGATGTGCCGGAATCTGATACTCTGTAATTAATTTCTTGAAAATCTCCACCAGCCGCGGATTATATATATTTACACGCGACACATTCACAGAAATCGGATTGGGATTTTTCCCCTCGTCAAGCCACTTACGAAGCAGCTTGCACACGTGACTCCACATATAATAATCCAGCCTTCCTATAATGCCGTTTCTCTCATATATCGGAATAAATTCACCCGGCGAAATCATGCCGCGCTGGGGATGAATCCAGCGGACAAGCGCTTCTGCACCGTAGGAACGATCGGTTACTAAATTAATCTTTGGCTGTAAATATACTTCAAATTGTTCTTCTTCAAGTGCCTTGTTTACTTCATTAATAATAAACTGTTCCTGACGCATATTTTCGATCATACTTTCATCATAATACGCCACGCTCTGCACAAACTTGCCTTTGCAGTTTTTTGCCGCCAGAAATGCCCTGTCATACATCTCCGATACGTCCATATTATAATCTTTAATAACGTAAACACCGCATGAAACTTTAATATTGTAATCCTTGTTAACTTTTTTCATATTAATCTGCAACGCATTTGCAAGCAAATCAATATTTTCTTCCTTAAACGGCATACAAACCGCAAATACGTCATTTTCAAGCCTGCCATAAATAAAATCATCAAACACAGTTTCGATGCGACGCAATTCTGACGCAATGCTTTTTAATACTTTATCCCCTTCTTTAATGCCGTAAAAATTGTTGATCATTTTGAAACGGTCAATATCAAAACGGATAAAGGCAAATGTCTGATCGCTTGCTTCGGAAAGCATCTGCCGCACAGAACGATAAAACTTATATTTGGAGTAAAGTCCTGTCACAGAATCCCGCTCTGCCATAATCATGCGGCTTTTCTCTACTGCGTTTTTAATTCGGAACTGCAACAAGACAGGATTGTAGGGTTTCATTACGAAATCCCATACACCTGCCTCTAAACAGCGTTTCTCAGAATATTCGTCCTCGTTGGAAGTTGCAACAATGACAGGAATATTTTCATATTCCTCATGCTTGCGGAATTCCTCCATAAATGCAAAGCCGTCCATAACGGGCATCACCAAATCCAGCACAATCACTGCTATCTCATTCAAATGCTCTGCTAACAGCTCTAATGCTTCTTTGCCGTTTGAGGCTTCCATTACGTCATACTCTCCCGCTATCACATCCACCAATTTTCTTTTGATCATTTCCTCGTCGTCTACTACTAAAATCGTATTTTTTGTATGCATCTGATTCTTCTCTCCTATGTGTTATAAGCACTGGGGCTTGTTTTTAAGAAATTATTAAGATTATAGCATAAATCAATTGATAAGGAAACCTATTTAAGAAGAATATCTATGTATTTTTTAAATTTATTGAAACCCTTTCCAAAAGATGCTCTGACTCTTTGCAAAGCCAGAGCATCCCTGCTTTTATACATCTTAATTATTGCGTTTCCTTACAAATTTTACAAGAAGCGCAATATCTTAAAATGATCTGTCGCTTTTATTCTACTGCAACCACTTTATAGTCTTGTTCTTCAACGGCTTTGGCGAGTGCTTCGCTGGAGATATCGGCAGACAGGCTGACTACGGCTGTGCCTGCTTCGTGGCTGACTTGTGCCTGTGTTACCTGCTCTAGCGCTTCTAAGCATTTCTTTACTCTTGCCTCACAGTGCCCGCACATCATTCCTTCAATTTTTAATGTCTTTGTCATTTCATTTCCCTCCAATTGTAATTGATTGTTTTTTGAATTATTGTTATTTTCTATATTATTATTGCTTTCTATATTACTGTTACTTTCTATTTTGTTACTTTCTATTTTGTTACTTTCTATTCTGTTGCTTTCTATTTTATTACTTTCTATATTATAATTGTTTTGCATTGTGTTGTCTAAACGATTGCTTTCTTGCTCTGATTGGTTATTCTCTATAATAGCGGCTGGCTCTGGTTTCCTTTTCGCCTTGTGCAGTTTTTTGTCTTTTGCAGGATTATGCATATCCAGAAGGTTTAGTCTAAGCGCATTTGTCACAACGCAGAAACTTGACAGGCTCATTGCTGCTGCGCCAAACATCGGATTTAATAACCAGCCGAAGATTGGATACCAAACGCCTGCTGCCAGCGGGATTCCAATTACATTATAGAAAAATGCCCAGAATAAATTTTCATGAATATTGCGCAGTGTCCCTCGGCTTAGGCGGATCGCTGCGGGAACGTCGCTTAATCTGCTTTTCATTAATACAACATCTGCGGCATCAATGGCAATATCCGTCCCTGCGCCAATGGCAATACCAATATCGGCTCTTGTCAGTGCTGGTGCATCGTTAATGCCATCGCCAACCATAGCAACTTTCCCTTTATCCTTTAAGGCACGGATTACGCTTTCTTTGCCGTCAGGCAGTACACCAGCGATTACTTCATCAACGCCAGCCTGTGCGCCGATTGCCTTTGCTGTCCGCTCATTATCACCTGTCAGCATTACAACACGAATCCCCATATTTTGCAATTCCTTTACTGCGCCTGGACTGTCCTCTTTTATCACGTCCGCAACAGCGATTATTCCCACAAGCTGATGATTTCGTGCAAAAAATAGCGGTGTTTTTCCTTGTTCCGATAGCTGCTGTGAGCGGTTTAGAAATTCCTTGGATATCTCCGCTTTTGTACGGATAAAAGCGGCATTTCCGCCGTATAGAATATCTTTTCCCTGTTTTGCCGTTAAACCATTTCCAGCGAGTGCCGCAAAATCTGTCACTTCCTGCGCTGTTATTCCCTTTTTCTTGGCATATTCCAAAACAGCTTTTGCCAAAGGATGCTCACTTTTTTGTTCCAATGCGTAGGCAAACGTTATGAGTTGTTCCTCTCTAATATCTTTTGCAGGTATTAAATCTGTCACTTTTGGTTCGCCGCTGGTAATAGTTCCCGTTTTATCAAGTGCAACAATTGTCACCTTGCTGGCTTCTTCCAGCGAAACGGCGGTCTTAAACATTATGCCGTTTTTCGCACCCATGCCGTTTCCTACCATAATCGCAACTGGTGTCGCAAGCCCCAGTGCACATGGGCAGCTAATTACCAGAACAGATATTCCTCTTGCAAGCGCAAAGCCGATTGACTGCCCTGCCAAAAGCCATACAAATATTGTAACTGCCGCAATTGCAATTACTGCTGGTACAAATACTCCAGAAACTTTATCTGCTACCTTTGCAATCGGTGCTTTCGTTGCCGCTGCGTCGCTTACCATTTTAATAATCTGCGACAGTGTTGTATCTTCTCCGACCCGTGTTGCTTCACAACGGATAAATCCAGACTGATTCACTGTCGCAGCCGATACTTTATCACCACTGTTTTTGTCAACGGGGATGCTTTCACCAGTCAGCGCCGACTCATTGACTGCGCTGCTGCCTTCCAGCACAATCCCATCTACTGGTATACTTTCGCCCGGTCTTACCACGAAAATATCGCCCTTGGATACCTCTGCAATCCCTACTTCCGTTTCTATCCCATTCCGAATAATTGTTGCCGTTTTCGGCGAAATTTTCATTAATCCTTTGAGTGCATCCGTAGTTCTCCCTTTGGAATGCGCTTCCAACATTTTTCCTACTGTAATCAGCGTTAAAATCATTGCAGCAGACTCAAAATAAAACTCATGCATTAAATCCATAACTGCCGCATGATCGCCTGTAAGCTGTGCTTGTGTCATGGCAAACAACGCATATGTGCTGTATCCAAACGCTGCCGTAGAGCCTAGAGCCACAAGCGTATCCATATTCGGCGCACGATGCCACAAGCTTTTAAACCCGCTGATAAAAAATTTCTGATTTATCACCATTACGGCAATCGTCAGCAGCAGCTGTATCAATCCCATTGCGATATGATTCTCAGCTAACGACTGCGGAACGGGAAAATTCCACATCATATGTCCCATTGAAAAATACATCAGTACGATTAAAAAGCCAATGGAATAATAAAGTCTGCGTTTTAAAACGGGGGTTTCCTTGTCACGGAGCAATTCTTCTTGTTCTGCCGCCTGCCCTTGTGTCTGCCTAGATGCGGCACTGCTTTTAAGAGAAGCGCCGTATCCAGCTTCTTCTACTGCTTTTATAATTTCTGCAGGACTTACGCTGCCCTGTACACCCATTGAATTAGTTAAAAGGCTGACAGAGCAGCTTTCCACCCCCGAAAGTTTCGATACTGCTTTTTCCACACGCGCACTGCACGCAGCACAACTCATTCCCGTTACAACATATTGTTCCATTTTATACCCCCAGCGTGCTTTGCACGCATACCAATCAAACATTCTTGACAATGAAATCCTGCTTACGAATTTTATTGTATATTTAATTGAATAAAAGTAGATTTTCTTTCAAACTTACTTTTTCCTTGTCTTTGCCATATTAGGAATTATTTTAATACTACATATAGTATTTCCCATTTTGAAATTTCAATGCTTAGATTGGATTACTTCATTTTAGGTTTTCAATACTGAAATTGAATTACTTGATTTTAAGATTTAATACTGAAATTAAATTACTTCATTAATTTCTGTAATGTTGCAAGCAGTTCTTCGATTGTTTCGTCTTTTCCCTCTTTAATATCCTGTGTTACACAGGTTCTAATATGTTCGGAAAGCAGTACACGGCTGAAACTGTTAAGTGCGGCGTTTACGGCTGCCACCTGCACAAGTACATCAATGCAGTAAGCGTCCTGCTCGATCATGCGCTTAATCCCACGCACCTGACCCTCAATACGGCTTAATCGGTTTTCAAGACTTCTCTGCTCCTCCCCAGAACGCTTTTTGTGCTTATGTGTCTGCACAGATTCGTTAAAGTCTTCCTCATCATTGATTTGTTGTGTTAGATCGTTGCTGGTGTCAAGTTTGTTAATGTTTTTTGTACTCATTTTTGGGTTATCCTCCTAATTTTTATAGGTATAGTATATACCCGTATAAAGTATATGTCAACGATAAATTAGAAAATTTTGTAAAAAAACAGCAGAACAGTTATTTGTGTCTACAACTGTCCTGCTTAACTATACTCAAAAACAATTATTCTTACATTCAGGAATTACTTGTGACAAGTAATTGTCATGCGTAATTTAACAGTTCCTTAGGAATTGTAGGAAAATACGTGCTCAGATTGCGCAGGATATTTCTTCAAGATTGTAGGAGAAAAAACGTAGGCGTAGCGGGCTACGGCGAGGCTTTTTCTCCTGCAAGATTGGAGAAATAGACAAGCAAGATGTGTCACTTATTTTTCTACAGTTCCTTAGTATAATTACGCCAACACACGCTCTGCCAATGCTTCAAGCTGCGGAAGATTCTCTGCTTTCAGTGCGGATTTCACCGTCACTACTGGTTCCAATATCGTTAGTTCTTTCAATCCTTCTAGCATTGATTTCATGGTTTTGCCTGCCATTGGAGCCCATGAACCGTTTTCAATAATACCGACCGTACGTTTCTGAAAGTTCTTGGATTTAAGTTTATTTAGGAAATTCTCCATTGCCGGGAATACACCGCCATCATATGTAACTGCTGCAAGCACTAAATGGCTATACCGAAAAGCATCTTCCACTGCTACATGAATATCATCACGGCATAAATCAAAAAGTACTACCTTTTTTGCTCCTTTTGCCTCCAATATCTCCGTAAATTTCTCCGCTGTTTTCGCTGTATGACCATGCACAGATGCATATGCAACCACCACACCCTCATCTTCTGGCTGATAGCTGCTCCAAATCATATATTTTTCAATATAATAAGCAAGATTCTCTGTTAACACTGGCCCATGCAGCGGGCAAATTGTATTGATTTCCAGTGTGGAAGCTTTTTTCAAGAGTGCCTGTACCTGTGCACCATATTTGCCGCAAATATTAATATAATATCTTCTTGCCTCACACGTCCAGTCTTCCTCTGCATCGCGTGTGCCGAATTTGCCGAACCCGTCAGCGCTAAACAATACTTTATCTGCCTGATCATATGTTACCATAACCTCTGGCCAGTGTACCATTGGCGCCATAAAAAACTGTAATGTATGTTTTCCCAAAGAAAGCGTATCACCCTCTTTTACCACCACCATTTTCCCTTCCGTGTTTACATCAAAAAACTGCGCCAGCATCGGAAATGTCTTTGCATTGCCAACCAGTTTCATATTCGGAAATAATTCCATTAGCTGCAAAATGCTTCCGCCATGGTCAGGCTCCATATGTTGTATTACTAGATAATCCGCCTTTCTGCCACCAAGCGCTTCCTCAACATTTGCAAGCCATTCTTTTGTTGCACGCGGATCCACTGTATCCATAATCGCCGTCTGCTCGTCCAATATTACATAAGAATTATATGCCATTCCGTTTTCCACAGTATACTGTCCCTCGAACAGCGTTATATCCCTGTCATTTACGCCAACATTTAAAATATCTTGTGTCACTTTTTCCATTTTGTTCGTTCTCCTCTCTTTACTTATGCCGCAGCAGTACACAGCTATTTTTTGATTATATCAAAATAATGTAACTGTTTCAATTGTTTTCTATTGCTTTTCGCGGCAAAAAGTGAGATACTGTTAAGGAAAAAATACGCTTACAGACAAGGCATAAGCGAAAATGGAGGAATCACATGAAAAATTTAGTTATTCCAGACAATTATACATCAGCTTTAAATCTGCACGACACGCAGATTGCTATTAAAACCGTAAAAGACTTTTTTCAAAATCAGATTGCACAGCATATGAACCTGACACGTGTATCCGCACCACTTTTTGTCGACCCGCAGTCAGGCTTAAACGACAACTTAAACGGTGTAGAACGCCCTGTTTCTTTCGATATTCTCGAACAGAATGGCAGGCTTGCAGAAGTGGTGCAGTCCCTTGCGAAATGGAAACGCTATGCGCTGCAAAAATACGGTTTTACACTTGGAGAGGGTATCTATACCGATATGAACGCCATCCGCCGCGACGAAGAAACCGATAATATTCATTCGATTTTCGTTGATCAATGGGATTGGGAAAAAATTATCAGCAAGGAATCCCGCAATCTTGAAACTCTAAAAAATATCGTCAATATTGTATACAAATGCCTGAAAAACACTGAAAAATATATGGCAATTCAGTATGACTACATCGAAGAAATTCTTCCTGACAAAATATTCTTCGTAACGACGCAGGAACTAGCTGAAATATTTCCTGACTATACGCCCAAGGAGCGTGAATACTATATTGCTAAGGCAAAAGGTGCTGTCTTTATTATGAAAATCGGTGACAAAATGGAAAACGGAAAGCCGCACGACGGACGCGCACCAGACTATGACGATTGGGAATTAAACGGCGACATTGTTGTATATTACCCTGTGTTGGATATTGCACTGGAATTATCTTCTATGGGCATCCGCGTAGACAAAACTTCCCTACTCTCACAATTGGAGAAATCGGGCTGTACCGAACGCGCTGCACTGCCCTATCAAAAAGCTGTAATTAATGAAGAACTTCCATATACCATCGGCGGCGGTATCGGACAGTCACGCATTTGTATGTTTTTCCTGCGCAAAGCACATATCGGTGAAGTACAGTCCTCTCTATGGCCAGAGGATATTTTGGATGAATGTAAGCGCAAAGGCGTACAGTTATTATAAAACTTCGAACTTGTCGTTGTACATCGGACAAATTTTACTATTTTCTAATTTGCTATTAATAGTTTCTAACGAAAAAGGGATGTCAGGAAATAATTGTATGTGTTGTACATAAATGTTATTTTCCGACAATCCCTTTTTATATTCACGAGCGATAAATTTTGCTATATGTCCTAAGATAATTATGCTTGTAAGTTAGCGTTATTGGCAAATTTTAGTGTTTGCCAACATAATTTCTAATTTTTCCCAAGAAATTATATTATCCTGCCTGCTGCTTCTGCAAAAGTGCAAAAAATTCCTCCTCTGGCATGGGTTTAGCATAATAATATCCCTGCACTTGATCGCAGCCAATGCTTTGCAATTGTTCAATCTGTTCCTTTGTTTCAACACCCTCCGCCAAAAGCCCAAGTTCAAGCTTATTTGCCATGGATACAATCTGTTCCAATATCAGCCTGCCTTTGCTGGAAACCATCATATTTTCCATAAATTTCTTATCCAGCTTAATTACGTCAAATGGTGTTTCTAACAAAATATTTAAGGAAGAATAACCGCTTCCAAAATCATCCATCAACAATGTAAAGCCCTCCTCTTTTAACTGCAGCGCCTTCATGCTGACTTGCTGATTATCTGCAGACTCTGTTATTTCCAATTCCAGCAGTTCTTTAGATATATTGTTATTCTTTATCATATCGGCGAGTACTTGAATACACTCATCATCCCGCAAATGTACTCTTGATACATTTACAGAAATCGGGCATGGCAGCAGTCCAGCATTCTCACACTTTTTAATAAAGCGGCATGCTTCTTCCCAAATATAATAATCCACTTTACGAATAAAACCATTTTCCTCTATAATCGGAATAAACTGATCGGGATAAATCATACCACGTTCTGGATGACGCCAGCGCACCAAAGCCTCTGCTCCAATAATTTCATTTTTTGCAATACTATACTTGGGCTGTAAATACATCATAAATTGACGCTCAGTAATTGCCGCCTGCATATTTTCTTCAATAAATTTCCTATTATAAAGCGACTCTTTAAACTGCTCTTTATAAAATAAAATCTTTGTTAAAATATTGTTTTTTGACGCCTTTCTAGCCATTGCTGCACGATCTTCCATCTGCCGCAATTCCATTTCCTTATCTTCCACCGTATAAACACCATACGACATCTGAAGCTTAACATCACGGTAATTGTTGATATTTGCATCCAGCTTGTGAATAAAATCCACAAGTTCTTCTTCCTTCTCGTATTCCGTCACTACCATAAACACATCACTGCGCAAATTAATAAAAAGCTGATCTTCATTGCAGGCTTTTTCTAATTCTTTGCGCACAAAATCGAGAATCTCATCACCGAACTTTTCGCCGTACAAATCATTAATAATCTTAAACTTGCGGATGTCAAACTGGATAAAACCCACTTCTTTTGTCGAAGAAAATATCAGGTTATTCACCTGTCTGCGAAAACGCCGCAGTCTGCTGACTCCCTTTAAAACACTCTGCAACTCATCACTCTGTGATAAATCCTCTAAATCAATACTGCTTTCCACGGTGTTTTTGAAGTGCTCCGCAAGCATATCCTCCAATATCTCAATACTAATATTAATAATCTTGGGACATTTATGTAAAATTAAGCCCTCTTTGCGGATTGCCGCCATTCCCTCCGGTTTGGAAATATCCTGACCTAATATATCACGGCAATTCACTACACCATCCATTTTCTCTGTAAAACGCTGGATAAATTCCTCTGTTTTCTTATTGCCATATACCTCACGTTCTCTGTCTTGAGGGTCGTAAAAGCCTAATGCCATTCCCAGTACCAGCAACGATGCGGTAACACATCCACAGATACCCCCCTGACGCATACCACCGCCGAAACAGGTACTGATTTTAAACGCTGTCTTTAAATCCACACCAAGCTCATCCGAAAATGCTCCAAATAATGCTTGTGAACAGTGATATTGCTGGTGCAAAAGCTGTTCTGCTTTTTCTTTATGTGTCATATTATACCCCATTTCTGCCTTCGGCACTGTAAACCGCCAATATTGGAATCGGTATATGCTGCCAAACCTTATAATATGCCTAAAATCACAACATATTTTGCTTGTCAAATAACTTTTGTCATCCATGATAAGCCCTTATACATAAGTGCTGAATTATTCTAATCAATTTCCTTTACGATATCCGTTGAAATCTGCCTTGCCCTTGTTTCATCTGATATGTTTAGAAAACGCACTGTTTTCTTATCAATAATATAACCTTGTTTTAACTTGATTATATCATACAATTCTTGTTTATGTAAAGAAATTTGTTTGATACTAGTGGCTTTCTATAAAGAAATGCTAAAGTACAAGTATTTTGGCGCATGATTCGAAACGTAACAAGAAAACTCCTGCAAACAACGCTGTAAAGCGTTATCTGCAAGAGTTTGTAATTACAAAAATAGTCTACTCTTTATCCAAGCTGTGCTGCTACTTCTGCGGCGAAATCATCCTGCTTTTTCTCAAGACCTTCACCTGTTTCAAAGCGGACAAATTTCTTAATTGTAATGTCTGTGCCAACTTCTTTGGAAATTGTATTAATATACTGCTTTACAGTCTGTTTTCCGTCCTCTGCCTTTACATATACTTGCTCTAACAGACATACTTCTTTGAGTTCTTTTGCAAGTCTGCCGTTTACAGCACCCTCAATCACCTTATCCGGCTTACCTGCCATCTTTGGATCATTCTTAATCTGCTCCATAAGAATTTCTTTCTCATGTGCTTTATATTCTTCAGACACTTCCTCTGTGGAAATATACTTAGGATATAATGCCGCAATCTGCATTGCAAGATTTACAAGTGCTTCCTTAACGGTTTCATTAACAACGGCTGTTTCTGCTTCTACAATAACGCCAATTCTGCCGCCGCCATGTGTATAGGATACTACACAGCCATTCTCTGCAACTACTTTCTCAAAACGTCTAATTGTTAGATTTTCCCCGATAACAGCAACTTTCTCAACTAATGCATCTTTTACTGTCTTAGAAGAATCTTCATTCCAGTTCTCAGCCAAAAATGCGTCAATATCTGTTGAGGATGTTGCAAGCGCCTGCTTTGCAACCGCTGCAACAAACTTCTGGAATTCCTCGTTCTTAGCAACAAAGTCTGTTTCCGAGTTTACTTCTACAACCGCTGCTGTTTTATCACCTTCGACTAAAACTTTGCAAAGACCTTCTGCTGCAATTCTGCCTGCTTTCTTTTCAGCTTTAGCCTGTCCATTTTTTCTTAAATATTCCACAGCTTCATCCATATTGCCGTTTGTTTCATTTAGTGCCTTCTTGCAGTCCATCATTCCGGCACCGGTCATTTCCCTTAATTCTTTTACCATTCCTGCTGTGATAGCCATTTCGATATCCTCCTCATTTATTATCTTCCGAACGCGGATTATATTTATTCTTCTACTACTGCTTCTTCCTCGACTACTGCTTCGTCCGGCGCATCTGTCATTATCTCTCCTTGGTTAGCTTCAATTACAGCATCTGCCATAGCGGAAACAATTAATTTTACTGCTCGAATCGCATCATCATTTCCCGGAATTACATAGTCCAATTCCTCTGGATCGCAGTTTGTATCAGCAATACCGATCAAAGGAATACCAAGTGTATGAGCCTCCTGTACACAGATACGTTCTTTCTTCGGATCTACAACGAAAATCGCATCAGGAATCTTTGTCATATTTTTAATACCACCAAGGTTTTTCTCCAGCTTTTCCCATTCTTTCTTAAGTTTAATAACTTCTTTCTTAGGAAGTACATCAAATGTACCATCCTCAGACATTGTTTCAATTGCCTTTAACCTTGCGATTCTGCTTCTAATGGTTTTAAAATTGGTAAGCATACCACCTAACCATCTCTCGTTTACATAGAACATTCCACAACGCTCTGCCTCTGTACGAACTGCATCCTGCGCCTGCTTCTTTGTTCCGACAAAAAGAATGGTACCGCCTTGTCCTACGATATCTGCAACTGCCTTATAAGCCTCGTCAACCTTACCTACAGATTTCTGCAAATCAATAATATAAATACCATTTCTCTCTGTAAAGATATAAGGAGCCATTTTCGGGTTCCATCTTCTTGTCTGGTGTCCGAAATGTACACCTGCTTCCAATAACTGCTTCATTGAAATAACGCTCATAGTTTACCTCCATTTTCTGCGGTTATACCGCTCTGCCGCCTGCTTCTTCCCTACGGGCTACCCCAGCGTTTATGGGCATGGGCCGCAAATCAGCAAACGTGAATTTTGTTTTAGATGCTGTTGGTACCACATATTTCTATACAGCCACAACGTTTAAATTATAATACAAAAAAGACTCTTTTGCAAGAGCCTTTTTGACTTTTCCTAATTTTTTATTAGTTTTTCTGCAATTTCCTGCCAGCTTTCACCTGTATAAAACGTTTTCTCACCAGTTGCAATCTTTTTGTCATATCCATGCTGCATTAAAAATGCATCAAACTCTGTTGCATTCTCAATTAATCCTGCATTGTACAGCTTTCTTGATACAACACCGGAATCATCGCCGCCAGATACTTTGATTTTAACACTGTCCTTAGATGTATTGTTATCTGTATCATTGTTATTTGTATCGTTGTCATTTGTATCGTTGTTATTTGTATCGTTGTTATCTGTATCGTTGTTATTTGTATCGTTGTTATTTGTATCGTTGTTATCTGCATCAATCACTATCTGACTGCCATTCCCGCCGTTTGCTTCTTGACTGCTGTCAGTACCTGCATTTTCCGGCTTATTCGATTCGCTGTTTACAGTTGTATTATCTATTTTACTTGCATCTTCCTCGGCTCTAGTATCGTTCTCTATGCTCACTTCTTCTGTACCTGTATTGCTGCCTTCTTCCGTTTCGCTCATTGACGGATTCTGCTGTGCTAGTTCTTGACCTGCTGTTTCCTGCACGGAAGGCGATTCTTGCGATTCTTCGTTTTCATCAGACGCCTCCGATATCTGGTCAGATAATGCTTCGCCGGTTTCCTGTTCCCGCAGTTCCTGCTCATAAACCTTGCGTATTTCATCTTTTGCCTGCGAAACAGCTTTTTTATTGGATATTCCCATAATCAGCCCTGTAACAAGAATCCCAATTCCAAGTCCGCGTAAATAATATTTCAGTTTCATTGCTTCCTCTGCCCTTTCCCATCTTCTGCTTACTGTTTTACAAATTTAAACTGCCCCTTTAAACAGATTAATCACAAGCTTAACTTCACCTACGCCAAGTCCAAGTTCCTTAGCAATATCCACATAAGACATTCCTTCATTGTGCAGCTTCAAAATTCTATCATTGTTATTTTCCTGATTCTCCTCTGCTATTGGTGCTTCCACAAAATTTTCTTTATAATTGTCAACAGACGATACGGATGGTTTCTTTGCCATTGAAATAGAATGCTCAAACGACGATGCCTGCGATTCTTTTTTTACCGGACGCTCGACTCTTGGTGCCTGTTCTGCGAAAGAATAGACCTCTACCTGACGGATTTCCGCTGGCTTCACTTCAACTACCTTCATATCTTCAGGCCGCATTCCAAGCGTCTGCAAATCCACTGCGCTTACTTGACTAACATTTGTATTAGCAGAAACTGGCTGCATATTGGACGAATTTACAATATCTGCCGATACAATTTCCACATTTTTTACTACCAGCGGCTTTAATTCTGTTGGCTTTTCGTGTTCTGGCATATTCTGTGGCTTCTGTGCAAGCATCTGCATCTGCATATTCATTGCATTCACTTCCGGTTGACGGTGCATTGGAAGTTCCTGCTGCATAGGCAGAATCAATCTTGCCATTTGTCTGCGCGCATATTCTTTTTCACGAGCAGCTTTTTCCTGTGCAGCGCGCTCATATTGTGCAGTTCGCTCGTCTATTTCTTTTTGTCCGTTCTCTGCCTCACTTCTTGCTTTGGCTGCCAAAGCAACTGCGGCTGCATTTGCGGCTTCTTCCGCTTCCTTTGCCGTTTTGTCAACATGCTTTATGGTTTCTTTTAAATTATTATGCTTATCATTGAGCATATCATAGAGAAACATGACTTCTTGATGCGCCTTATTTACATCGGAAAGCACGGTTTCCGAATATTCGCTGATTGCCATAATCTTTTCATTGGAAATACGCTCGGAGGCACGTTCTGTCTTTTCGACTGCGTACTCCAATGTTTCATCCACAACCTCAGCCACACGCTGTTTTGCATCTCCCATTTCCTTTTCAATAATATCTCTAATAAGCTCAAGATCTACCTGCTGTCCTTCCTCTTCATCTTTTGACTTCCCTGATATCAAAAAACTTCCTACAAATGCGCCTGCTCCGAATATCAGCAATGCTATCTCCATCCAATTCATGAACTTAACCAAACCTTTCCCTTCTATGTATTTATGTACTGTATTTGTGTATTCTACAATGTATCAGAGTTCTGCCGATTTATATTTTCATGTCAAATCTGCCCGCTGTAGGCTTTTTTACTACCTTACCATCTTTTTTACTTTTTTTGCGCTGCCTGCCGCCGTCACCCTCATAGCTGTTATGCCCCTTTTCCTTAGCATCATATCGTTCCTCCATAAACATGGCATTTTCCGCCTGCACTACTTGTGTTGCTTTCTGCTGTTCTTTCTTAACTTCCTGCGCCTGTATATTTCCTTGATCGACCATTCCCTTTTCTATCTGTTTTACCTGATTATGCAAAACACTATCTGTCTGCTGAATCGTACCATTCAGCAATACTGGACTAATTGCCATATAATCCCCCCTATCCGCATAGCACATTTCCCACTTTATGCGATACACAATATAAACGATATTCCCACAACTTTCTTGTTATTTTCTCTACTGCTCCTCGTTAATATCTGTCTTATTCTAATATATTTTTCGCAAAAAGGCAATAGCCCCTACAAATTTGTAGAGGCTATATCTGCACCTTTTTTTACTAAACGGCAAAAAATATATTCATTTTTTACAGTCATTGTAGCGCCGGAAATGCCCACCACAACTCCTTGGTACATAGTACCCTTGACATTGATGTATGCGTTCCCTTCGCCTTTCAGCATACTGTCAAGTCTCTCTATTTCTTTCAGATCCTCCTGCAGCTGTGCCTGTAAATTTGTCAATGTTTCCTGTAAAGTCTTAAATTTTTTAATTTGCTCTACTGTGGGTTTTGAAGCTGTTTTCAATATTTTCCCCGCATTATCCAACATCTTTCTTAACTCTGAAATGTTTTTAGACTTTTCACCGACACCTTTTTGCAATGCAACAAGCCGTTTTTTTGCCTCTGGATCTGCTCCCACTTCGATAATGGTAGCCGTTCCCATTGGAGAACCTGCGTTTTTTACATTAACTGACGATTTCGCTGTTACCTTGCCTCCGGTAATTAATCCTTTTCCGGTTTCTGCAAAAACCGATGTTCCTGCATTTACCTTTGCATTTAATATCTGTTCTGCTTCCACATATCCGCCTGTTTCTACCTGCGCAGCAGAAATAAATTTCGCAATCACGTTACCGCCTGCTTTCAGCTTACCTTTGTTTTGCCCATGCATTCCACGTGCAATCACAATATTTCCGCCTGCCTCAATGGTAGCGCCCTCTACAACGCCTTGAACAAATACATTTCCGCGCGTTTTCACTGAGAAATTCTCACATACATTTCCTTTGACTTCCACATCACCTTGATAGTCAATATTTCCAGTCGCGGTACTGACGTCCTCCACGCTGTATACATCCGATACAAATACTTTGTCATCTACCAAAGATACATGACCATCCACCATACTAATTAACTGCCGTCCATCTGGCGATATCTCAAGATTTCTTCCAAAAGAAAACTTCGCTTTTTTAACCTCTCGAGCAGGACTCACCTTACCAAATACATCGATACCATTCTGTCCTCTTTCCTCTGGTATCATTTCAGCCAGCACTTGCCCTTTCAAACAGTTATGCAACGTATTTAGCTTAAAAAAATCTACATTGCCGTCTTCTTTTAGTTCCGGCCGCGCCTCATTATTTTTATCAAAGTAATAGACAATCTCCGCATCCTTTCCTGCTGTCAGCGGCTGTCCTTTCGCCACAATAATATCTGTACAATATTCCCGCTTCTCTAATAGCTTCCTGATTGCTTCCTCATCAATGCCAAACTTTATCTTAGCTTTCTGTAATTCCTCCAAAATTTGCGCCTTGCTTAACTGCGCCCCTCCTGCACTTGGTGGATACAGACGAAGTACTGCCGTCATGCTATCTGCTGCCGTTGTTATTGTACATATTTCTCTTACAGGTGGTCTTTTCACAGAGTTTAAAAAGACAACTGCCTCTTTATTCTCTAATGAATAGAGTGCCGCATTGATTGCCATCGCATCATAAGGCAGAGCGATGATATTAAGATATTCCTTTAATTCTGCCACACGTATATTTTCTCCACCTTCTACTGGTGGTATCAATATAACGCTAACACCCTTCTTGTCTATCTGTATCTGAAAATATCCGTTCATATGCCCCACCTCCCGATCTTATATGCTAATATAATACAGGTTTTTATTGATCGAGTATGCCTATATAATTTCCCATCTTCGTTTTCATTTTCTGCAATGCCTTTGTATGAAGCTGTGATATTCTGGACTCTGAAACTTCCAGAATACGGCTTATTTCCTTTAAAGTCAAATCCTCATAATAATACAAAAGGATTACTTTTTTTTCCTTCTCTGTTAAAAGTTCCAACGCTTGTGCAAGCATTTCTTTTAATTCGCTTTTTTCAATCACTCTCTCAGGCGTGTCAAAGCCTCCACCAAGCCCTTTGTCGGAAGAGATATCATTCCCCTGTTCTACATATTCATTGAGAGAAACCATATTGTCCGCTTTTGCCTGATTCTGCCAATCCGAAAGCTCGTTTTCACTAATTCCGATATATGCTGCAATTTCCGCATCCGTTGCTGGTCTTCCGTTCTTCTGTTCTATATCCTTCATCGCTGTATCAATCTGGCGCTGGCGCTGCCTAATTGTGCGAGGAATCCAGTCCATCTTGCGAATCTGGTCAAGAATTGCCCCACGTATACGCAGGCTGGCATAGGTTTCAAACTTTACCTCTTTGCCTGTATCAAATTTGTCAATGGCATCAATAAGCCCAAATACGCCGTAGCTTACTAAATCTTCATATTCCACATTGTAGCCGAGATACATACTGAGCCGTCCTGCCACTACCTTTACTAATGGTGCATATTCGAGAATGAGTTTCTCCCTCAATTCCGAAGTCCTAAGTCTGGCATAGTCTTCCCAAAGTCTTTTGCGTGCTACATCGTTCATGCTCATCCCCCATTAACGTCTTCTAGTTTCCATCCGTATATCCGTCGTCATAATCATCACCCTCGTATTCTTCCTCATACTGGGTGTCATCAAATTCGTCTCCGTCACCGCCTTCATAGTCCATACCGTCCCCATATTCTGCTAAATCTTCGTCGGAATATCCTTCATCTGCTTCCTGCGACATAAATTCACTGATATCCATTCCTTCCTTACTATCAAAGTCTTCAGCATTTGCCACAGCAACATCTGTGTTGTCTGTTAAGTGCTCACTTGTAATACCACTGATATCTACCTTGGGTATAATTCTCGGTCTGATTAATGCATATATATACCTTACAGTATCCCCAATTACATAAAATATCAGCAGCACAATCAGCAACGTCCAAAGCATACTATTAAAATCATACTTTTTAATATACATAATAACAGATGCCAATGCTCCTGCCAGCAGCATTAAAAAGGGCGTTATCAACCTTACCTTATTTCCCATTTGTCTTCCCCTTTTTCTTTATTCAAATAGACTTTTCAGGCTTTCCAGCGGAACGAATAATTAACTGCCCCGTTTCTGGATAAAAGATAATCGTCCGCCCATAGTTTAGTCCTGTATCCTCCGCCTTCAAGGGGATACCAAGTTCCCTAAGCTTCTTCTTGCTTGCAAGCACATTCCGCTCCCCTACTCTAACCATATCTGATTTATTCTGAAAAGCAAACATTTGTGCGCCGCCCGCGATTTTTGCCTCAAACCTGCTTTTTCTGCCTCCCATTGCAATCAATTTATTCACTAAATCTTCTATACCGGTATCTGCAAACTTGAATCTATTTGAGTTATTCTCTATTTGTGTACTGTCCGGCAGCATTGCATGCGCCATACCACCTATTTTTGCTATGGGATCTCTGATGCAGATTCCCACACAGGAACCAAGTCCTAATGTCGTAATTCCATCAGGGCTTTTACACACATTCAAGTCGGCCATTCCTACTTTTACTATATTTGCCATACAGTTCTTCCTTCCATAAACGTATGTAACTATATCGTCAACCCAAGTGCCGTAAGCATTTTTGAATATGATTCCAAGTCAGGCATCAAGATAAAATATCCATTCAAATCGACATCATCAGTAAACACTGTCTGAATCAATAAAATCTGATCCCCCATCATACCAAATTCGATTGCCGGAACACTGAGAATCGCATTGAGCATATCAATTTTCAAATCAGGAACTGAAGGGAGCATTTTTAAGTTTGTCATCTGCGCAAGGGAATTTAGGTAAGCACCTGTAATAATATTCCCGATTTCCTTCATTGCAGAAATTTCAATTTCACTAAACTCCCCTTCAGCAGCAGGCATCCCCATCAGTTTCTCTACCAGTGTCTTGCCAGCAGTATGTTCCAAAATAAACATAATACTGCCTGTAATATCGCCTTCCACAGCCAGATAAATTCCTACTACAATCTGTTCCTCTCCGCCCATAACTACGCCAACATCCTTGAAGTTCAACAGCCTTACCTGCGGTACCTTCATGTCAACCTTGCATTGAAGCATCTGGGCAAGCGCTGTTGTCGCATTGCCCGCCCCAATATTCCCAAGCTCTTTTAATACATCATAGTATTCGGTCGTTACCCTCTCAAAACTAATAGTTTCCGCCATAATCAAACCTAAGCCTTTCTTCAATCAAAGCCGTTAAATTATTAAGTTCTAAGCCTCCACAACATCCGCAAGGACTGATGTAATATCAAGAAGTGAAATGAGCTTTTTATCTACCTTGCCAACGCCGCTGAGGAATTTCGCCTTATCATCTTTATCATATGATACACGTTCAATATGTTCCTCATCGAGTGTAACAACTTCTTTCACTTCGTCAACCAACACACCGATAGACTCATGTTGTTCCAGCTTTAAAATAATAATCCTTGTCTTTTTGGTAATTTCATCTTCTGGAAGCCCCATCTTTAACCGAAGACTAATTGTCGGAATTACCTCCCCTCGCAGATTGATAACACCTTTGATATAACTTGAAACCTTCGGTACTCTTGTAATTTTCTGCATTCTTCCGATATTGGAGATATATTTTATATCAATACCATACTGTTCTTCGCCAAGCTGTGTTACTATGTACTGGATTGTATCATGTTCTATCGGACGATTCAGACTTTCATTTCTCTTTTGCTCATCTATTGTCTTTACTTCTTCCATGTCCTATACCCTGCCTTTCCGTTGCCAGATTAAATCAGTGGATTTGCATCCAAAATTAAAGCCACATCACCGTTTCCTAAAATTGTTGCACCGCTGATAATCTTTGGAACCTTGATATATTTACCCATAGACTTAATAACAACCTCCTGTTGTCCAATCAGTTCATCTACCACAAGACCAGCCTGCTTATCGCCTTTCTTTACGATAATTACAGTAAGATTTTTCTTCTCATCCACAGTTGTTTCAATATCAAGCACTTTGTTCATCCTAATAATAGGGATAACCGTACCACGGATATGCATTACTTCCTTTGCCTGTACAAGCTTGATATCCTCTGGCGGCACATCCTCTATTGTCTGAATAGAGCCTAGTGCAATAGCATACTTTTCGCCACCAATTACTACCATCAAAGCCTGTATAATTGCAAGAGTCAGCGGAAGCCGGATAATCCATGAAGACCCCTGCCCAAAATGGTTCTTAACTTCCACTTCACCACTTAATGACTCAATCTTTGACTTAACAACATCAAGACCAACACCACGCCCTGATACATCAGATACTTTCTTAGCTGTAGAGAAACTCGGCAGAAACAGCAAATCAATAATTTCCTTATCAGTCATGCTCTCTGCCTGCTCCGGCGTAATAGTACCGCGCTCAATCGCTTTGTTGCGAACCGCCTCAACGTTAATTCCACCGCCGTCGTCCCTTACCTCGATCACAACGTTATTGCCATCCTGATATGCGTCTAGGAAAATAGAACCAACTTCTGGTTTACCGTTTGCCACTCTGACATCATTGGGTTCAAGACCATGATCTGCTGAATTTCTAAGCATATGCATCAATGGATCGCCGATCTCGTCAACCACGGTTCTATCAAGTTCCGTATCCTCACCAGTCATATATAATTCCATTTTTTTATCCAGCTTCTTGGACAAATCACGGATCATACGCGGAAATTTTGCTACAACGCTTTCAATAGGCACCATTCGCACCTTCATAACCGACTCGTGCAGATTCGTTGTTACGCTTTCCAAATATTCAATCTGTTCATTTACAGAACCGCTGTCGCCTTTGCTGTCATCTGCCGCTGTTGCAGAAACCAGCGAATTTTTCGCAATAATCAACTCACTAACCAAATTCATTAGGTTGTCCAGTTTCTCAATATCCACACGCACAGTTCTGTTTACAACAGGTTTATTTGCTGGCTTTGATGTCGGCTTCGTATTAGAAGATGCCGGTGCGGATGTTGCAGGCGCTGGCTTTTGCTCTGATGCAGAAGGTTTCGTATCAGCTACTTTTTCCTCCGCTTTTTCCTGTGCAGGAGCTGGTGGTTCTGCGACCGTATAAACCTCACAGAACGCTTCATCAATTTCTGATACGCTCTTAATAGCACCAATCACTTCTTCCTTTGTGTTCTCTGATATAAATATTAAACTGAATGTAAGATCAAACTTCTCATCTTCAATATCTTGTGCCGGCGGAACTGATACAATAATCTCGCCAAGCTTTTCCAATGCCTTAAATACAAGAAACGCTCTCGCTGCTTTTAAGACACAAGCTTCTTCAACATATACTGTAATCCCGTATACATTAACACCATCTTTTCCTGCTTTCTCAATCAGCATCTTTTCCGTATCATTGAGTTTAATCGTCTGCCATCTAGGGCCTTTTCCGCTTGCAGCAGGAGCAGCCTCCTGTGCAGGTGCAGGAGCTTCCTCTGTCTTAGATTCGCTGCCTGCCGCCGATACCTGACCGCCATTTTTCAAAATATCGTTGAGAATCTTAATCAGGTCTTCGTTGTCGTTCGTACCCTCCTCCGTTGTCTGCTGAATATTGGCAACATATTCCTCCAGTGCATCCAGACACCGAAACAGTACATCAATCATATCCGGCTGTACCTTAAAAGTTCCATTACGAACTTCTGAAAATACATTCTCCATATCATGCGTAAGAGTCTGCATCCTCTTATATCCCATTGTCCCTGCCATACCTTTCAGGGAATGCGCTGCTCTGAATATCTCATTAATAGTATCCATATTCTCTGGATTTTGTTCCAAATCCATAATCTGCGTATTCAGATTTTGCAGATGTTCTTTTGTTTCATCAAGGAAAATATCAAGATATTGACTAGTATCCATGCTATTTGACCCCCACACTCATTATAATCTCTTGGGCCACGCCATCAAGACTTACCACTTTATTCACCAACCCCGTTGCGGCAATGCTCTTTGGCATACCATAAACAGTCGATGAACTTTCATCCTGTGCAATGACGTGTATTTTTTTTGCAGTTTCCAAATTCACGATTCCCTTGGTTCCGTCTGCTCCCATGCCTGTCAGCACAACACATACAATCTGCGCGTAACTGCTGTTCTTTAAGGATTCATACATATAATTCGCGCAGGGCTTAACGCCCTCCCGCGGCGGCTCATCTGTATAAGTAATCACAGCCCTGCCTCCGCGCGTCGTTACATTCATATGCTTGCCACCCATTGCAATATAGACTGTACCGTTTTCCAATACATCCCCCTCCGCTGCTTCCTTAACCTTAATTTTGCTAAGAGAATCAAGACGTTCTGCAAGTGACTGGGTAAAACCTTTTGGCATATGCTGTACAATTAATACTGGTGCCATAAGTTCTGCGGGCAGCCGCGGCACTACACTCTGAAGCGCCTTCGGCCCTCCTGTGGAACAAGCAATCGCCACTAATTTTTGCCCAGCAACAACCGGCTGGCTTTTGCGTGCCATATTGACAATTTTCTGTGTACTCTCCTCCTGCGTCTGCCTTGAAAGCACAGGAAGCGAAGAAATATTGGATTGGCGGCTTGTTGTAACAGCATACAAAATATCAAGGAAATTACGCTTAAACTCGCCGCTTTTTAGGTACATAATGTTAACCGGCTTCTCAATAAAGTCGATTGCCCCTAAGTCTAGCGCCTCCATTGTCACTTTCGCACCATCGCAGGTATCTGTACTTGCCATCATAACCCGCGCACGAATTTTTTCGTTTTGAAGCATGCGCAGAAGCTGTATTCCGTTCATCTTCGGCATGTTTACATCCAATACAACACCATCATATTGGTTTTTCCTTAATAACTGTAATGCTGCCTCGCCGTCAAATGCCTGCTCTACCACTTGGAATCGTTCATCTGAGTTAATTATATCACACATAACTCTTCTCATAAGTGCAGAGTCATCAACTACAAGTATTTTTTTCTTAATCTTTACATTATTTCCACTGAATACCATAATATTTATCAACCTTTACCATTTTTTTCTGCTTTTTCGCTCTTCTTCAAAAATAAACTTAATAATTTCTTCACGGATTGTGTTATTAATGTAAACATATTGCAGGCGGATTTCGTACTCGCCTTCACGATTCTCTATCTCACTTGCATAAATCACCTTTGCTGCCAATGCAAAGGGCATCATTTCGTCCTCGATTTCTAAGCTAAATTCCACAAAAAGCACAGTGTCTATCGGATACTGCTCCTCTGCCACAAACCGAAGCCCGCCGCCGCTAATATCCACAATCATAGCTTCTTTCATATCGTTCTCATCCAAGTCCGACGAAGGGCTTATCACTCCACTGCTAACCCCTTCCAGTTCCTCTTGTGACATCACCCTGTAATTCATTTCAATAACACAGTTAAACCTGTAATATTCTCTTCTCTGATACCGATGCAGGTTTGTCAGCATCTCTGCTACCAAAATATAAATACCATTAATCTTAATCCTGTCGGCAATCCTTACATCCGCCTTGTATACACCGTTCTGAGAAAAAAAACAAACTTCATATCTTCCATCTATCGGAAGCAGTACCAACTTTGTCTGCTCCATTGGCATTACAATTCGGATTGTATTATTGTCTGTCACATCATAAACACTCGTCTTATATACTCGGATTCCCTCCGTCCCATCTGGAAGCGTTACTTCTACCAACGAGCGGATTTCTACCTTATCATTTGGTGATATATAATTCTCTACCCTAAACTCATCTGGATCGTATTTCCCTATCAGATTATAAAAGCTGTCCATCGTCCTGTCACCCCATCTTTTTATTACCTGCTACTATATGTGAGAAAAATGCTGCCATACCCCGTTTTACTGTTACCTTATTATATTCCTTATCCATAAGAGTATATGCCAGACGCTCATAAGCCAGTGCTGATTTCGCATTTGGGCTCGTTAAGCTTACTGGCATCTGTTGCATAACTGCCGCTTCAAGATGATGATCGTAAGGAATCGCTCCTAAGTAGGTTTCCGGTAGATTTAGATATCTGTTAACTACCGTATCCAGCTTATTGAACATAACTTCTCCTTCTATTTCTCTTGACACCTTGTTCGCAATCACCTTAATCTGCGATTCTTCACGCGAAAATCTCGGATGGCGGTTCAGCGCTTTTAGCAGCGAATAAGAATCCGTAATGGAAGTGGGCTCTGGTGTCGCCACCACTAAAATTTCACCACTTGCCACCAAAAAATCAAGAACGGCATCCGATATCCCCGCCCCTGTATCTATTATAATTATATCGGCAATACTATCTAATTCCGCAAGATTTTTAATAATATAATTCAAATTATCCCCATTCAAATTGGATAATCCTGCAATTCCAGAGCCACCAGAAATAAATCCAATCTCCATCGGCCCCCATGTGATAATCTGCGTAATATTTTTCCCTTTATAAATTAAGTCACTTAAGTTATGCTTGGGTACAGTTCCGAACATAATTTCGATATTTGCCATGCCAAAATCTGCATCCAATATAACTACTTTATAACCCATTCTCTTAAACTGACACGCCAGATTGATAGATGTATTTGACTTTCCCACACCACCTTTGCCGCTTGTCACCGTCAGTACTCTTGCAAGCGGTTTTGGCATAGGCTTTAATTTAATTACATTTCTTAACTGTTCTGCTTGGTCCATTCTTCCCTCCAATCACGCCGCACTGCGATATGCAACGCACTTCCTCTGCCTAACGTCTACCTCCTAATAACTGTTTTACTGTTGCCTGTGGATTGAAGTATTCAATATCATCAGGGACATTCTGGCCACAAGTCACGTATGAAAGCGGTGCACCTGTATGCATCTTCAAATTGTATATATTCCCTAGTGCCGTCGTTTCATCCAGCTTTGTGAAAATCAGTTTGTAATCTGCTATTTCCTTATAGGTATCTGCAATCTTCATTAAATCCCTGTATTTCGTCGAAGCCGATACCACAAGAAACACTTCTTTTTTTGCTGTCGTATGAACTGAACTGATTAATTCGCTCACGCCCTCGCATTGCGCTTCGTTATTTGGCGAATGCCCTGTTGTATCTACAAGAATATAATCGTAATCTCTATAATCCTCCGCCGCACTGGTAATCTCCTCTGCTGTATACACTACCCGAAATGGTACTTCCAAAATATTGGCGTATGTGCGCAACTGCTCCGCCGCCGCAATCCGGTATGTATCCGCTGTTAAGAGTGCTACCTTCTTTTTGTGCTCAATATGAAAATTAGATGCAATTTTCGCAATGGTAGTCGTTTTGCCAACGCCTGTCGGCCCCACAAAAAACACGACTCTCAGACCATCATTATTTTCCTCCACCATATAAGGCTTGCCGAACTTTAATATCATTCTCTGGTAAATCTCCGAAAGCATATAGTCCATTGTTACATCAGCCTTACAGTTTCGGTCTATTTCGTCTATAATTTCATTGGCATATTTTTCACTGACTTCATTGTCAATCATTTTGTTGTACAGCAGCCGCAAAAAACCGACGCGTTCCGTTTCCTCATCATCGTATCCGTCTTCCTCAAATTTATTTTCATCCATTGACATCCGAATCTCCTGTTGTTTGGATAGCTGTCGCTCTATTAAGTTCTGGAGCGTATCTAGCTTTTTCTCAATCCCAATTCCTTTCAGGTTTTCGCCCGAAGGCCCTATATTTTCTTTGTCTGTCTGCCATTCTCTCTTTGAAACCGGAGGTTTTTGCTGTGGTGCGAAGGCAGCCAACGCATCCGCTACCGCCCGCACATCACTCTCTAAATCATTCTCTGCAAATGTATTATCCTGCGAAATCCCTTTGCCCTGACTTAAACTTACTTTTACGCCCTCCGCCTTCACAGTAGAATTATCGTTGTCTTCCTCCTTGGCTACTGTTACTTCCACTCTCGTTCCCTTGAAAATACCGAGCAGCCCTTTTGACTTTACGTTTTTGGTATTCATCTCAACAATGTTATCGCCCAATTCTTTTCTCGCACTCTCTAATGCTTCCTCTTTTGTCTTCCCTTGAAATTTCTTAATTATCATGCTGTCACCATTCCTACTGATTGTAATTCAACGTTTGAATCAATTTCATTATACGAAACAACTACCAAATCCTTGAAGTAATCCTCCGTCAAACGCTTAAAGTACATTCTGACAATCGGCGAAGTAATTACTATCGGATTCTTTCCTAATTTCTCAAGTTTGCCGACCTCAGACTCCACAGATGCCATAATTGATTTTGTCTTGTCTGGATCGAGCGTAAGATATGCGCCCTGTTCCGTCTGCTTAACGCTGCCCATAATCTCCTGTTCTAAACTAGGGTCTAACGTAACAACGCTCGTTGTTTCATTGACAGGGAAATATTTATTGGAAATCGCCCGCTTTAAGCTTTGACGCACATATTCTGTTAAAATATCGGTATCTCTTGTCGATGCCGCGTGGTCTGCCAGCGTTTCAAATATTGTAACCAAATCCCTTACAGAAATACCCTCTTTTAACAGATTCTGTAATACTTTCTGAATATCGCCAAGTCCCAAAAGCTTCGGCACAAGTTCCTCCACAAGCGAAGGATTTGTTTCCTTAACATTGTTGACAAGGTTCTGAATATCCTGTCTTGTAAGCAGATCTGCAAGATACTGACGGATAATCTCTGTTAGATGCGTTGCAATAATTGACGGCGGATCAACAACTGTATAGCCGACACTCTCCGCACGTTCTCTCTGACTCTCCGTAATCCAGATAGCAGGCAGATGGAAGGATGGCTCGAATGTTGGAATACCGGAAATTTCCTCCTCCACAAAGCCAGGATTCATTGCCATATAGTGATCAAACAAAATCTCGCCCTCACTGACCTGTATGCCTTTTATCTTAATAATATACTGATTCGGATTTAGCTGAATATTGTCACGCAGACGAATAATCGGCACTACCGTACCAAGTTCAAGTGCAATCTGCCTTCGTATCATAACAACACGGTCGAGCAGGTCGCCACCTTGGTTAACATCCGCAAGCGGGATAATACCATAACCAAACTCCAATTCGATTGGGTCGACCTGCAGCAGCGAATTGACATTTTCGGGTTTGCGAATCTCGTCTGCACCATCTTCGCCCTCCTCAGCTTCCGCCTCAATCTGTGCAACTTCAATCGTATTGGCAATCAAACGTCCGCATATAATAAATGCTGCACCGAGCGCTACGAAAATCAAAGGGTTCAGCGGTGTTACAATACCAAGGAAGGCAAGCACCGCGCCTACCATATACAACACCTTGGGAATACCAAAAAGCTGGCTGACTAAAACAGTACCAAAATCCGCTTCCTTGGAACCTTTTGTTACCAAAATACCTGTTGACAGTGATATCAGCAGCGAAGGAATCGCACTAACAAGACCATCACCCATTGTTAAAATAACATATTTATTTAGCGCATCATTAATATCCATGCCTTGTCTTAATACGCCCATTAAGAGTCCACCGATAATATTAATGCCTGTAATAATCAATCCGGCTGTTGCATCTCCCTTTACATACTTCACAGCACCGTCCATAGAGCCAAAGAAGCTTGCTTCCTGCTGCAGCTTGTCACGCTGTACCTTTGCCTCTGCGTCTGTAATAGCACCTGTATTTAAGTCTGCGTCAATCGCCATCTGTTTACCTGGCATAGCATCCAAGGTAAAACGCGCTGTAACTTCTGCAACACGTTCAGAACCTTTGTTGATAACGACAAACTGCACAATCAACAAAATTAAAAATACAACAACACCGATAATAACATCACCGGCACCCACAAAATTACCAAATGTAGCAACAACGTTACCCGGATTTCCTGTTGTTAGAATAAGACGGGTAGAGGATACATTCAGCGCAATCCTAAATACTGTTGTAAACAGCAAAATCGTTGGATAAAACGATAAATCCAAAACCTCTTTGGTAAACATTGTGGTAAACAGAACCGTGAACGCTACTGAGATGTTGAGTGCCAACAGCACGTCCAGCAACGTGTTGGGTATTGGCACAATTAACATAATAAAAGCACTCAGCAAATATAATGCCACACCTATGTCCGCTTTCTTCATGTCTTTGCTTCCCCCTTTGATACTTAACTCTTTATACTCCTAAATTTTCAGCAAAAAATGCTGCTCTCCAACAGCCGGAAACATTCCTCCCTTGTTTCCACCACAACATTCTTCTCCCACAGAACTGCTGTTTGTTGCCATTGTTTCCATATACAAAATACTATGCAGAAATAATAAAATTTTGCATACAAAAAGAGCCTAAAATTTACTTTACATAAATTATCTCACAATTTACATAATTTGTACATAATAATTTGCGATTTTTTCAAATTTTTTTATAGAATAAGGAAAAACCTTGTCACAAAAAAGGAAATGCAGCCATTCACAACTTTGCATTTCCTTGTAACTCCATTAAATTTTCCCTTGCATTTTATAAACCATAGCAAGAACCTCCGCAACTGCCTGATATAGTTCCGGCGGAATTTCCTGTCCTACCTCCACATTTGCATACAGCATACGGGCAAGTGGTTTATTTTCAACAATCTCCACATGGCTTTCACGTGCAATTTCTTTGATTTTCTGTGCCACATAATCAGCACCCTTTGCCAGCACAATCGGCGCAGTGCCTGCCGATGCATCATATTTTACTGCTACAGCAAAATGCGTCGGGTTTGTAATTACAACATCTGCTTGTGGTACACTCTGCATCATTCTGCGCTGCGAAGCTTCACGCATCTTGGCACGAATTTTACCCTTAATCTGCGGATCACCTTCTGCATTCTTAAACTCGTCCTTTACCTCCTGTTTTGTCATTTTGATATCTTTCTTAAACTTATATCTTTGATAAAACAAATCAGCAAAACCTACCAGCAGATAAATAAACGCAATTTTCAGCCCTGTGTTGATTACAATGCTCCCAATTACCTCCAATGCCTGGTTTAATGGCATTTCATAAAACCGGAAAAGATAAACCCATTCATCTTTTATCGTAAAAAAAATAACCGCTCCAATTAATACCACTTTAACAATGGACTTAAACAACTCCATTACTTTGCTTAGTGAAAACAATCTTTTAAATCCAGAAATCGGATTTAATTTGCTAAACTTTGGTTTTAGCGGCTTTGTCGTAATCTGAAACTTAAACTGCGACATATTAATACCAAATGCTATAATTAAGCCAATCATAAAAAATGGCAGTAGCTGCCGCAAAAGTTCTATATAAACCGAATTAAATAAAATTCGATAATCTTCTTTTACAATTCTTCCACCCCAAAATGTTGTATAATCCGGAATTTTATCATAGAGCATACCAAAAAGCGACATAAAATTCTCGCCCATTTTTCCTATCCAAAATTTCAAAATCAAAAATAGAGCAATTAATTCTACCGCATTCGATAATTCCTTACTTTTTGGAACCTTACCATCTTTTCTGGTATCGGATTTTTTCTTAGCAGTCGGTTCCTCGGTTTTTTCTCCTCCCGGCCCGTCCGCTGCAAAAAATTGCAAATCAAACTCTAAAATCACATCATGCCCTCCACCATTTCTACAATTATTATCTGCATTTGTGTTGAGATAAAATTGCAAACCATAGGCAGCAGCCTTACCGTTATCATTATAACTGTCAAACCTGCAAGCAGTTTCAGTTGAATACCAACAGAAAACATATTCATCTGCGGCGCAAGCTTTGCCAGCAGTCCCAGCACAACATTCATCAATGTAATACTTGCAAAGATCGGCAGACAAATCCGGAATCCAATAATAATGTATGTGCTTAAAAAGCTAATCAGCGACGCTAACAGACTGTCTAAATCTATCTTTACACCCGCAATTGGAATTAATTGATATGTTTCCATTAATGCCATTAACAGATAATGATGCAGTCCTGTTGTATACAAAATCATTGTTGTCCCATATTGCAAAACAACACCTGTAATGGAGGACTGTTCATTTGTTGTAGGATCAAACATATTCGCCATTGACAAGCCAACTTCCATATCAATAATTCTTCCCGCAAATAAAACAATGGAAGTACATAGCTGTGCTCCCAAACCAATTAACAGACCCACTACGACTTCCTTTAAAATAATTACGCTATATCCTAGCAGCGTAGCATATTGCGGGTACGGCTGCTCCGGCCCGAATTGATACATTACATAGGTGACAAAGATGCTCAACGCCACTTTTGTATTATTTGGAACCCCTTTTGTACTAAAAAAAGGAGCAGAAAACACGAAACTCGCAATTCTTACAAACATCAGTAAAACCAGATCCCATTCGCGCGTCGAAAAAGATAAGTTAATCATCTAAGCCAAACTACTCCTCTCCAGCTCTCACCGGATATAAAGGGAAAAATCTTCCCATAAAGTTACCATATAAGTTACCATATTATTTAATATCCAATGACCTAGTATCATCAATGTAATAAACATTCCGACCACCTTTGGCACAAAAGTAAGTGTCTGCTCCTGAATGGAGGTTACTGTCTGAAAAATACTAACCGCCAAACCAATAACTAAAGAAACCAATAGTGGCGGCGCTGCCGTCTTTAATATTACAAATAGTCCCTCCTGCATAATGTCTGTTACCAGTTCAACTGTCATTTTTTATCCCCCTATCTGCTCTCGACGGACTATCCATCAAATATTAAACAATAGTTTTCCGCTAATAAAACGTTTTCACCAGATTTACAATAACCAAATTCCATCCATCTGCAAGTACAAACAGCAAAATTTTAAATGGCATAGAAATTGTTGTCGGCGGCAACATCATCATACCCATACTCATTAATACAGACGCGACTACCATATCAATAACAATAAATGGTATATAAATAATAAACCCAATAATAAATGCGGAGCGAAGTTCACTAATAATATATGCTGGAATTAATACCGCAGTTGGTACCAGTTCCTCAGTTGCACCATCCCAAGGCGTACTTGACATCTCCATAAATACATTAATATCCGCCCGCTGCGCTTGTGAAAACATAAATTGGCGCATTGGCTCAACTGCTACTGCAAATGCCTCCTCATAACCGATTTCTCCTGCGTCAAAAGGCGCAATCGCTTCTGTATATATCTTCGTAAATGTCGGCTGCATTATAAAGAAAGTAAGAAACAACGAAATTGCAATCAACACCTGATTCGGTGGTGCTGACTGCGTATTTAATGCTTGTCTTGTGAAATGCAAAACAATCAATATTCGAGTAAATGATGTTATTGTAACAAGCAGAATCGGTACCAGCGCAATTGCTGTTAACATCAGCATAATCCGCAGTGTACCGTTTAATTCTCCATTTCCGTTACCATATGTTCTAATCGTTATTCCGTTGGAAATATTAAAATCATCCAAATCCTCAGCAGTCTGCGCGGAACCAGGCTCATTAATGTTTGTCCTGTTTTCCTCACCATTCTGCTCATTTAAAATCTGCCCTGCGGCTGCGTCATCCTCCGCTGTAGCGGATACCACTGCTACGTTGGCAGCCACGACTACAAATACCATAAGAAGCATACTGATAAGCTTTCGTACCTCATGCTTGATATTGTACTTTTTACCTGAGTCCTTCATAACAATAACCACAACTTTCTACTTTTTGAGTTTATCAAATATATCTTTAAAACTAATATTCATTGCTGTGCCTGTATCCGCTTTGCCAAACTCTGAAATGTCGTCCTTTGTTAATTCTCCAAGTAAAGTGACCGTATCCTTACAGACCGCATAGGAAAAATATTTTCCCCCGATTTTCACAACCTGAATATATTTGTTTGGTGCTATTTTGAATGTCATTAAAATTTCTACGCCGGCACTTGAAAGCTTTCCATTTTGCAGCCCTGCCGTAAATTTTGTTACGTAATATGTAAGCACCAATACAAATATAAAAATCAGCAATACTGTTAACAATTGCACAATGGAGTCTAAGCCATTTGATGTCGATGATATCAGCATACGAACGCCTTAACCTACCACTTTCTTGACCGCTTCTAAAACCCTCTCCGCTTGGAACGGCTTTACAATAAAGTCTTTCGCACCTGATTGAATCGCTTCAATAACCATTGCCTGCTGTCCCATTGCGGAACACATAATTACATTCGCACCTGGATCAATTGCTTTAATCGCTTTTAATGCCTGAATACCATCCATCTCTGGCATTGTAATATCCAATAATGTCAAATCCGGTGATGCTTCCTTATATTTATCCACAGCGATTTTGCCGTTCTCTGCCTCAGCAGCAATTTCATACCCATTTTTTGTCAGAATATCCTTAATCATCATTCTCATAAATGCTGCGTCGTCTACGATAAGAATTCTTTTCGCCATATTCGTTCTTGTCCTTTCTGAATTTCAATCATTATTAATTATCTTACAATTTCCATAATCCTGACACCAAAGCTTTCTTCGATGACTACTACTTCGCCTTTTGCTACAAACTTGCCATTAACAAGTACGTCAATCGGTTCACCTGCAATTTTGTCAAGTTCTATAATCGTACCTGGCGCAAACTCAAGAATATCAGATATCGACTTACTGGTTCTACCCAATTCTACAGTTACCTCTAACGGTACATCCTTAATTAATCCAATGCTTTCTGCACTGACCATCTCGCCTTGTCCGGGCGCAAAATTCTGGAATTGTGCGGGTTGGATATTAACATTTGGCATACCATAACCCATGCCTCCTATTGGCATTTGCTGTGGCATTCCCATCTGCATTTGCGGCATTCCCATTTGCATCTGTGGCTGCATCTGCGGCATTCCCATTTGCATTTGCGGCATTCCCATATTCATCTGTTGCTGCATTCCCATATCCATTTGTGGCTGTTGCATTCCCATATCTTGTGCAGCTGGTGCAGGTGCTGGTGTGGGAGCCGGCGCTGGTTCTGCACCGCCTGTCTGCTGTGTCATAAATGTATCATAAATTGATTTAGCAAACTCTAATGGATATAACTGCATTAATGTAGAATCTACTAAGTCATCAATCTGCATCCGAAACGAAATCTTCACGAACTTTTCTTCAAGGAACGGCGATAATTCACTAGGCTCCTTTGTCTGTAAATCAACTAAACTTGCTTCTGGCGGGCTGATATCAATTGTTTTGCCCAGCATGGAAGAAAGCGATGTTGACGATGAGCCCATCATCTGATTCATTGCTTCTGATATTGCACTTAAATGCAGGTCATTTAATTCCCCTTCAATATTGGTACCGTCACCACCCATCATTAAATCCGTGATAACTTTAACATCATGTTCCTTTAATACCAAAATATTGGTACCATTTAAGCCAACCGTATACTTAATCTGAATAAAAACACATGGTCGTTCATAATCTCTTACTACTTCTGCCCATCTGCACATCTCCACTTTCGGAGTTGTAATGTTTACTTTTCTGTTTACGAGCGAAAACAGAGTTGTCGCTGAAGTGCCCATACTAATATTGGCGACTTCACCTATCGCGTCTTTTTCTATGTCCGTTAGGTCATCTCCACCATCCTGCGCTGTTGCAGTGGCTGCGGAACCATCACTGTCTGCTGATAAATCCACACCATTTAACAACGCATTTATTTCATCTTGAGATAACATACCATCCATTGTCTTAATCCTCCTCCCTATTCACCGATGTTACTCTCACTGCGTATGCCTCTTTGCTTGCTCCGGGCACCGCACTGAACTTCTTAATATTGCCCACATAGACGTCCAGTTCGTCATCCACTTTGGAATCAAGCCTTATGATGTCACCTACTTGAATATTTACAAAATCATGCACTGTGATAACACTTTTACCAAGTACCGCTTTTACAGGAACATCCACTCGCCGTACCATCGATTCAATAAACTGTTCGTAATCCTCGTCATCCATCTTCTGCAAGCTTGAATACCAGAATTTCGTATTTAATCTGTCCATAACAGATTCCAGTGTAAAGAAGGGCAGACACACATTCATCAAACCTTCAACATCGCCGATTTTCACATTCATCGTGACGAGCGCCACCATATCGCTCGGCGATATAATCTGGGCAAACTGCGGATTTGTTTCTATCCGCTCCAAAAAAGGATTTACTTCTGCAACGTTTTTCCAAGGCTCTCTAAGAAGTTGCATACAGATAACCATAATCCGCTCAATAATGCTCATCTCAATTTCGGAAAATTCCCTCGGTTTCTCCAGTGCCTCACCTCTGCCCCCCAGCATTCTATCTATAATCGCATATCCTAGCCCGCTTGTCAATTCCATAATTATGGAACCAGGCATCGGCGAAAAATTTACAACCGTGAGCAAAACCGGATTCGAAAGGGCATTGGAAAACTCTGCAAATGTTACTGTTTCTGAACTTGCTACATTTACTTGTACGTTTTTTCTTAAATATACTGGCAAATTCGTTGACAGCAATCTTCCATAATGGTCAAAAATCATATTTAATGTTCTTAGATGTTCTTTTGAGAACTTTGCAGGACGGCTGAAATCATAATTTGTTACACGCCGTTCATCCTTCTCCTGCATATCCTCCACGTCCAACTCGCCGCTGCTTAACGCCGCAAGCAGACTGTCAATCTCACTTTGAGATAGTACCTCTCCCATGTCGCCAACCACCCCCTATAGCTTAGTCCAAGAGGTATCTAAATTATTTCTAATTATATAAGAAATTATATGATACTGCATATATAAAATCAGAACCGAAAAGTTCTTGGACTTCTGAAAGGATTTCTTTTTTAATCTGGGTAGAGCTTATCTTTGCCTCATCCATGGTGTAATTTGCCATTACAGAAAAGATAATATCCTTAATCAAGCCTTCCCTGTCCGTCATTGTTTCTGAATATGTTGCAAAGTCTTCATGCTTCGTATTCATGGACAGAGATACATTTCCGACCGCATAATGGCTGCTGCCGTCCTCGCCAGTCTTTAGAGGAATCGTAAGCTCCTCCTGAATGGTATGTACCTGTGTGTCCGCCATAGATACGCTGCCCGGTACATCCGACTGCGGCAACCCGTTTATGTCCAATGCAAGAACCGCAGAAATATCCGACACTAACTTTACTACTTTTCTTGATTCACTTACTTGGCATACCATTATAATTGCCAACAGCACAGTATTGACCACCACCAGTGCCAAAATAATGATAGATAATAAGTTTCGTTTCATTTTTAAACTTCCCCCTTGTTTTAATTAGCTCCCAGCGCATTAAATACCTTGATTTCAACGCGTCTGTTCTTTGCCCTGCCTTCCGGCGTAGAATTATCTGCTATCGGCATGTATTCTCCTCTGCCGGAATGCTTCATAATACTTGGATCAATCGCTGAATTATCTTTCAAATAATTAAATACGGCAAGTGCTCTGTAGCTGCTTAAAACATCATTGTTCTCATATTTTCCGCCGTTTAAAGGCACAGAGTCTGTATGCCCTTCAATTTCAATATCGGAATCTGCATATCGAGTCAGCAATACCCCAATTTTATTTAATACTGGTATCGCTTCCTCTTTTAAATCCGTTCTGCCCGAATCAAATAGAAAAGCACCATTCAATGTAAGAAGTACGTAATCCGAAGTAAACTCCACATCCACAATTTCCTGCATCATGCTCTCTTGAAGTGCTTCTTCCATTCGTTCTGCCATTTGTTCTGAAAGTTTCATTTTCTCTGTTTCAAGTGCTTCCATTGCTGACTCCAAGTCCTGCAGTTCCTCCTTGTCTACACCAAGCTGATCTGCGATCTCATCAATTTTCTCACTGACTGCACTTGCTTTATCCTCTTTAAAATCCACGGTATCAGATTCTGAATCCGCGGTCTTTCCTGTAGAATTTATGTATTCGTCTAATTGGTTTAACTGGCTTACACCATTGCTGACTAAAATACCGTCACCAATTGCCTGTGCTCCACCTTTAAAAATACTAAAAGTTGATTGGAAGGAATTTGCCACCGCTTCAAACTTCGCTGCATCTACGCTTGACATTGCGAACAACATAACGAAGAAACACATGAGCAGCGTCATCATGTCGGAGAACGTACCCATCCATTCGTCCAGACCTTTTTTAACTTCTTCTTCCTTCTTCTTTGCCATCAGCCTTCACCTCCGCCGCCTTCTTCACCGGATGCACCTCTATCTTTTGGTGCCAAGAATGACTTCAACTTTTCTTCAATAACACGCGGGTTTTCACCAGCTTGAATTGACAAAAGACCTTCTATCATAATCTCTTTCGCTTGAATCTCAATGGAATTGATTGCTTTAAGTTTATTCGCTGTCGGTGTGCAGACCCAGTTTGCAAGCAAGGAACCATAGAATGTTGTAATCAAGGCAACCGCCATAGCAGGCCCCAGCGCTGACGGGTCAGACATATGCTGCAACATAATAACCAATCCAACAAGTGTACCAATCATGCCCCATGCAGGACCCATTGAAGAACAAGTTTCCCACACACTGATACAGGTTTTATGCCTGCCTTCGATACTGTTTAAATCCGTTTCCAAAATACCACGCACCAATTCTGGATCGGTACCATCGACAATTAGCATAATTCCTTTCTTCATAAATTCGTCATCCAGGTTGCCCGCCGCTTCTTCCAGGGAAAGAAGCCCCTCTTTCCTCGCTACGTTTGACAGTTCGATAATCTTCGTAATCATTTCTGGAACGTTTACATTCACTGCCTTGAATATCAATGTAAAACTCTTCATACCCGCAAGGAAATCCTGTAATGTGAACGCCATCAATGTAGCCATAAATGCTCCACCGAATGTGATCAGCGCAGAAGACGCCGACATAAAGAAATTAATCGCTGCCACTCCGTCATCACCTGTTACAATACCGAAGATAACCAGACCCAAACAGGCTATAAAGCCAATTAAAGACGCTAAATCCACTTTTCCACACTCCTTTTATTTCGGACACAATTCCCCTATGCCCATTTTATCCACATAAATATATCATACTGTAAGGTTACATAAATTGCAACAATTTTCTGAATTTTTTCGCAAATTTTATCAATTTACATCATTGTTACTATCTACTGCCATACAGCCTCTGAAATATTCCTGTCTTGTTAATTTTACTAGATTTTTTACTTCATGTCTACTTTCTTTTACAATTATTTTTTTTCCGCTGGTTAACGTAATCATGGTATCCGGCGTTTCCTCGACGGACTCAATTAAATTTGTATTTATCAATAATTTCGAGCCATTAATCTTTGTTACCTCTATCATATCATCCTCCAATTCCGTCGTATTTAACCATTTTTATTTTACATAATATTGCAAATTTTTTTCAATTGCATTCCCCCAGTCATAAAAATAGGGATAGTTAAGTCTATTCTCCTCTCCTATCCCAATTTCTGCATTTTATTTTATGTTACCACATTGTTGAAGCAGATAACGGGAATCGAACCCGCCTCTCCAGCTTGGGAAGCTGGCATTCTACCAATGAACTATATCTGCAAATGCACTGATGCCAGAGAACTTTATTACCAACATCAGAACAATATTTAGTATACAACAAGGAGATGAAAAATTCAAGCGTTTTTTCGGATTTTTTAAAAATTGTGCCAATCCGAAAATGCTAAGTTTTCATCCAATTCATCATATGCTGCACACATGATTTTATGATCAAAATCAAAATTATCGGAACACTGGAAACAAATGCATCCATCGTCTAGATTCAAGCACTCCGGCTCGATTGAAGTAAGCAAAGCATCCAGATCCAGCATTGGAAAATTTTTTCTTATCAATGCCTCTACATCTGTCTTTTTTAAACTTCCATCATTGGGCACATCATCATATTCTGTTAAAATTTCGTCGGGAGTTCGACACTTCCTACTACCCAAAAACTTCTTAAAGCCTTATTTTAGGC
>ERZ778495.470-NODE-470-length-39188-cov-6.955025_pt1 | contig 39188 bp, 27 predicted proteins | sample MGYA00433100_ERZ778495 | MGnify/ENA primary metagenome ERZ778495 (study PRJEB29527, sample SAMN07138962) | mouse gut metagenome | material: feces | host: mouse | place: China:Nanjing | collected 2016-01-25 ...
CATCCGATAATCTTGACGTAGCCCGCTACGCCTGCGATTATCTTCTTTGCAGCTAAACATTGATACCGCGTCAAATTAACAAGTTATTTATTTACAATCCCTTAACAGTCATAATTTCCAAGTAACCTGGCTACATAACGCCAGCCATATACGTTTAACCAGTGCAGTACGGTAAATTCCGGCATTATGTAGTATAAAATTTATTGCCTGCACAAGAAAGGAGTTCCCTATGAAACCGAAAAATATTGGTATGCGTCTGCTCAAGAAAGGCAAAACCGGACTTTTGCATTCCATATTCAGCCGTCTTGGCATTATTCTGTTAATGCTGCTGCTTCAGATTGGATTTTTATTAAGTGCCTTTGAATGGTTTGGTAACTTTCTCCCTCATATCTTCATTTTTGTGATTATATTTATGATTGGAATGATTTTCTACCTAATCAACTGCGATATGAATCCCTCTGCCAAAATTACATGGTTGATTCTTATTATGACGGCGCCGCTGCTTGGCGTGTTTCTTCTGTGGTTTACGCAGGCAGATATCGGACATCGCGCACTAAAAGAACGCCTGAACTTCTTAGTAAAAGACACCAAAAACCTTCTGCCCCAGAATGAGGATGTTTTCGAGCAGTTAAAGGAAATCGACGACGGCACAGATGCATTGGTAAACTATGTTAACCGTTCCGGCTGCTTTCCGATTTTCCCAAACACTGAAGTGACCTTTTTTCCAGTAGGAGAAGATAAATTCGCTGCAATGCTTAAAGAACTCGAGAAGGCAAAACACTATATTTTTATGGAATACTTTATTGTGGAAGAAGGCAATATGTGGGGACAGATTCTTGAAATCCTTGCCCAGAAAGCAGCAGAAGGCGTAGAAGTACGTGTTATGTACGACGGAATGTGTGAATTTTCACTGCTATCACACGACTACCCCAAGCGCCTGCAAAAATTAGGCATTCAGTGCAAAATGTTTTCACCTGTTACACCGTTTATTTCAACGCACTACAACTACCGTGATCACCGCAAAATCTTAGTGATTGACGGCCACACAGCGTTTAACGGCGGGGTCAATCTTGCCGACGAGTACATTAACGAGGTACAGCGGTTCGGTCATTGGAAGGATACGGCGGTTATGCTTAAAGGCGAAGCAGTCCAAAGCTTTACACTGATGTTTCTGCAGATGTGGAATATTGATGTCAAAAACTGTGAATACCTAAAATATATTGTGCCATCCGCTAACATAAGCAGACAAACAAACGGCTTTGTAATGCCCTATGGCGACTGCCCTCTCGACAATGAAAAAGTGGGAAAAATGGTCTATATGGATATTTTAAACCGTGCACGGGATTATGTACATATTATTACGCCGTATCTTATCCTTGACGGTGAAATGGAAACGGCACTGAAATTTGCTGCCCAGCGCGGCGTAGAAGTTGCGCTGATTCTCCCAGGCATTCCTGATAAAAAGACTGCTTTCGCGCTTGCCAAAACACACTATGTTTCCCTTTTGGAAGCAGGCGTCCATATTTACGAATATTCACCTGGCTTTGTTCACGCGAAAGTATTTGTCAGTGATAACAAAAAAGCGGTTATCGGCACTATTAATCTTGATTACCGCAGTCTGTACCACCATTTTGAATGTGCTACTTATCTATACCAAACTGACTGCATCTATGATATCGAAGCCGATTATCAAAAGACTCTATCACAGTGCAGAACGGTAACAATGGACACTGTTAAACGTGAAAAATGGACATATAAAGCAGCTGGTGCACTTTTAAAGATTGTTGCGCCGCTCATGTAATACATTGTATTGCGACACAAATATTTTATTATCCCATTACGTAGCACAGAAAAACTGACGCCATTTACTTTTATGCAAATACCGAACAATATCTGTGTAACCATATTTTGCCGCCCATCTGACAATTCTATGATCGCACGCTGCAATATCCGCGCCATGTCTATGCAGATACTTTACCATTGCCAGGTATCCGCCAGCCACCGCACGGCATATTGCCTCATTTCCGTGCGCTGTGATATCTGCGCCATTTTCATGTAGATACTTTACGACTTCCAGATAACCGCCAGCCGCTGCCCAACGTACCGCAAAATTATCAAATGCCGTAATATCCGCGCCATTTTTATGCAAATATTTCACCACCTCCAAATGACCATTCTTCGCTGCCCAGCGCACAGGAAATTGACTGCGTGCTGTAATATCTGCACCATTTTCATATAAATATTTTATTACATCCAAATATCCCTTCTGTGCAGCATAGCAGATTGCCAAAGGTTTCTGTCCAGATATTGGTGCGCCGTTCTTCATAAGAAACTCCCATGCGGCTGACTGGTTTAGTGGCAAAACCCGATCAATATTCAGCCGATATGCATGAAATCCGTGTGCATCAACATAGATCTTTTCATTGTTTGGCACGGTCACGATTGCTAATTTTTCACCGTAATCCAAATAACAGCCAATATCCTGCACTGTAGAAAAATGTAGTCCTTTTTCACTACAAGAATGATTTACTTCTTCATTTACTCCTATTTGATACCGAAATCCTTTCATTACCATATTCTGTGAAAGTATTTTGCAAAGCGCAATGCCACGCAAATCTTCTCCTTTGAGAACCGTTCCCTGCCGCCATTTTGCATCTGTCATATTTGTATACTCCTACTACTTATTCCATTAAAAAACCTGCTCGGAAATGATATGATATCTTTATATTATACTCATAAACTCAAATTAATGCGTTATTTATTGACAGTTCCTTAGTATAACAATCTGCACACAACCACACGGCAAACCTTTTTGCCGTATAGTATAAAATATAGGTTGTGCAGAAAGAAAAAAATCTTAATATTTGTCAGTATAATATATTATTATTTTCCGGCAGGTACTTATAAAATATTCTGTTTTTAATAATTTTTAACAAAAAATCGCGGCTGTTTCTTATCTTTTTTCTTATATCTTTTTTCTTATATCTTTTTTATATTTTTAATAACCTTTTATTTCTATTTGTATTATATATTATAATACTTTTATTTTACATGATGTCCACTCCCTGCATGATGCCCCTGATGCGTTGTTCCCGTATGCCCTTGACAGCCCTCAATCCGATTATGGATTTCTCCAATTGTCATTGCATGGCAGTCATCAACAGTAATCGTTTCGTCATATTGGGAAAGCTCCAAGTAAACGCTGTATTTTCCAACCGACATATGATGCAGATGTGCTTCCTTCATACACGCAGCATCACTGATATATGTCATTGTTTGATAAAGTTCCAAAAACGTGTTTGTATTAAGCTTTTCCAGTATCGCCTCCGATCGGTCGGAAACAATCGTAAAAAACAACAGGGAATCTTCTGTAAGAAAGTAGTTGGTACTTTCATAATCCAGCAATCGATCTATCGCTTTCATATAAGAAATATGCTTTAATGGCAATTCTTTGAGAATATCTTGCCCCTCCTGGTTATACGCCGAAACCGATACCACCTTTCCAAAACGGTTAATACTTAGTTCAATAGAGGGATTTACGTCAATACTAATATAGGATATCGGGGTTTGATAGACCGCATACCCACCGACTCCCAGTATAAAAAACAGACAAACGAATGCTACCGCAAGTTTCGGAATGGAACGTGTTTTTAAATGCTTTGGGTTTTTCCGCTGTTTTTCAAGATATTGCAGCGTATTTTGTTTCAGTTCTTTTGATGCCTGTATCTCTTTCATGCTTTCCTGAATCAAATTCATTTCCACTCACCTCCCAAATTTTTGCGCAGCAGTTCCTTTGCTCTGGCAAGCCATGTATAAATGGTATTCTCCTTCCGCCCAAGGATTTTCGCAATTTCCACCGCAGGATATCCTTCATAATAGAACAGATAAATCACATTTCGATACTTTTCGGGCAGCTTTAAAACAACCTCCAAAATTTCCGAGGACGTATTATCCAGTACTTCTTGTTCTTCATTAATAATATCCAGCGGCACCCACTTTCTATGCGACAGAATACGCAGCCAATCTGTACAGGCATTGATTGTCACTCTTGCAAACCACGCTTTCTCATGCTCTGTGCTTTCAAACGCCTCTTCATAAAGCATATATTTCATATAAACTTCCTGAAATACATCCTCTGTATCATGCTGGTTTTTTAAATGTACCAAACAGATTCTTCGTACCATATCCGCATACATATCCATAACGCGTTTTAAATCCTCTGCGCTTTTCAAAGGTTCCCCTCCTTGTCCTTACATACCAAAAAACCCCGCCTGTTAGAGCGAGGTTCTCGAACAAAAGTACGGATTAATGATGATGTCCATATCCTGTCGAATAACTGTAAGAATGATGTGCTGATCCATCACAATCGCCGCCGTTAACACATACACCGTCAACGTCACAGCTTCCATCTGCATAGCAGTACGATCCGGAACAGATGCCCCCATAAATACATACACCGTTCACATCGCACTCTCCACCGCCGTCACAGTATCCGTTCGCATAGCACGTTGCATATTCGATAACGGGCTGCGTCGTTCTAGTGGTTCTTGCCCTTCCATGATGATGTCCATGTGCATATGCCACACTCGGCGCAGCACACACTGCTACAGCAGCCAATGTTAATACAGCAATACCTTTCGTTAATAATTTCACGTTTACCCTCCTATTCATTGCCATTGAATTATCCTTTTCGTTACTTTCTATAATTAATACGTTTGATAGGAAGGATTCCTTTCACTTATTTTATAATATTTGTAAAAATTTGCAAGTTTATTAACCCTTAACACCTCCAAGTGTAACACCGGCAATAATATATTTTGAAAGAAGCAAGTATACAAGAATAATTGGTACGATTGCAACCACAATCATCATATAAATTTTACCCAAGTCTTGGTTCATATAATCAGCACCTCGAAGGAGTGCGATCAGGATTGGTACTGTCATTTTATCTTTGGACTGGATAACAAGCGCAGGAACGAAGTAATTATTCCATGAACCCACAAACGAAAAGATTGCCTGAACTGCTATCGCCGGTTTCATAATCGGAAGGACAATCTGGTTAAAAGTCCGAAATTCCTTAGAGCCGTCGATTCTCGCCGCCTCGACCAAGGAAAGCGGAAGCGATGACTGCAGATAACTGTACATAAAGTAAAATACAGACGGCGAAGCAATCGCTGGTATAATCAAGGGAAGCAGGGAATCATTCATGCCCATGCCTGTAATCAAACGCAGAAATCCCATTGCCGTAACCTGTGTCGGCATAACAAGGATTGCCATAATAAATGTAAAAGCTGCTTTCTTTAACTTAAAATCATATGCATAAAGACCATACGCTGTTAATGCTGAAAAGTATGTACATAATGCTGCGGAACAACCAGATACAATTAAACTATTGATAATTCCTCGTACCATCGGAAAGGTACCATCATTTGCCACATTTTTAAAATTCGTAAAAAAATGGCTTCCAGGCAGCGCAGAAAACCCTTTCTGCAGATCTGCGTGAGAACGTGTCGCATTCACAATTAATATATAAAAGAAAAATAAACACATAAATGACAGAATAATCAGTACAATGTGTGCAAATATTGTCCGAAATTTGTTATAAGCATTTGAATTCATAACGTTATCTCCTTTCTGCCTTTTTTCTCTTCCTTGCAGCCGCCTTGGAACCGTCATCATCATTGTCATTTGTAATGCGGTAAACAATAAAGCATAAAATACCGCTGACAATAAACAGGTAAACAGACAACGCACCCGCCATACCATAGTTTTTGCTCTTTAAGTGGTTGTTAAGGAACATAATCAATGTCGTTGATGTACGATCTGGACTGCCTTGACCGTTTGTCAAAATCTGCGGTACATCGAACATCTGCAATCCACCGATAATCGCTGTAATCAGAGTGTAGGCAAGAATCGGTCGAATCATAGGAAGCGTTATAAGGAAAAACCGCTGTATGCTATTGCAGCCGTCAATCTCAGATGCCTCAAAAATATCTGGACTGATACCCATAATTGCAGCCATTAACATAATGGTTGAATTACCGAACCACATTAGAAAGTTCATTACGCCAACTAAGCTTCTTGTTCCAAATGCAGTACGCATAAAATCAATCGGTTCACTTGTAAGTCCCACCGACTGTAGAATTGAATTAATTGGTCCTTTGTTTGAAAATAACGCAAAGAATAACATCGCAAACGCAGACGCCATAATTAAGTTTGGCAGATAAATAACCACCTTAAAAAACTGCTGACCGCGGATTTTCAAACGCGCATCCACAAACCATGAGGCAAGCAGCAGCGCAATTACAATCTGCGGAATAAAGCCAATAATCCAAAGGATTAATGTATTCGCTGCATATTTAAACATATCTGATTTCAGCAGACTGATATAATTTTCCATTCCGACAAAATTAGGCCCGATTTGTTTCAGACCGGAACGGTAATATTCAAAAAAACTGTATCGTATGGTATCTACCAATGGAATCAGTGAAAAAATAAAGAAACTTACGAAAAATGGAAGAATAAAAATATATCCCCATTTTGAATAGTCTATCTTTTTACGTTTTTGTTTCATAAGCTACCATTCCCCTCTTTCTAAGACTACGGTGCATAAAAGCACCGCAGCCAATGGTTTTATGATGTTAGTTTGTTTTGAGATTCATTATTCTGGCCACTGAATCTCTGTAATTTCAGGATAACGCTCCTTAATCGCTGTTTCAAAGTTTTCCTTTGCCTTATCGTAATCAATCTGACCCTGTAAATAATCGCCGAACGCATTCTGGATTAACTCTACACAGCCTTGATCATATGCGGAAAGCGGTGCCATTTTTATAGAATCTGCACTCGGTGTAAAGTACGTATATGGATTCTGTCCACCAAGAAAATCGGATGCAAAAGAATCATCTGTTGCTGCTGTCTGCATTAATGATTTTGCATTTGTAAAGTCTGCATACTTTTGAGAGATCTTTGTCAAATTGTCCGCATTTGCGGTAAGCGCAAGAAGGATATCTTTTACGTGCTGTGGGTTGTCTGTGCCCTCTGCTGCAAGAACGTACGTTCCACCCCAGTTATATACAAGAGGTGCGCTTGTAACTGCCCATGAGCCTTCTGCACCATCCCAGTTCGGTTTTAATTGTGTATCAATCCCCCATGCCGGGAACAAAAATGCAAATACTTTTGAGCTGGAACTCATTGCTGTAAACCAGTCGGAATTCCACTGTCCCTTTACTGCGGGATCGAAATAGCCCGCTTCATTCCATTCCTTAGAATCCTCTACCCAGTCAAGAATCTTTTGGTCAACTTTGACCACCGTAGGATTTTCCGGTGTAACCCATGCGGTAGAAATATTATTGCTGTATGTGCGGAATGTATCTGTATAGCATGAGAATGTATAATATCCCTTTGCTTTCAGCTCCTCTGCTGTTGCCTTCATGGTATCCCAGTCTGCGGTCTTTTTCGCAATCTCTGTGGGATCATCCGTACCGAATACTTCGTTTGCAATATCGCGGCGGTATACCAATACGCCCGGGCAAGCCTGCCATGTTGTAGCTCTCATTTCGCCATTCTGGTCACTGGCAATCGTCTTTGTAAATTCAAACTGGTCTGCCAGATCTGTTTCCGGATTAATTCCCAAAGATGTCAATGTCTTTGCCGCATCAATATCTGCATCTGTATACTTTACAACATAATCTATCTCTGCTGCGAAAATATCAACCTTATCATCATCTGCTGCATTTAACTGGTTGCTCAGTGCTTCATCAAGCTTATCCTGATATACACCATCTTGGTTTGGATTAATAATCCAGCGGATTTGCGTTCCATCCTTTAAGGTAGATGTTGTTTTGTCATTCGATGTGCTCTCAATCTCCGGATAAACTTCCGTAATACGATTACGGAGTTCGTCATTAAAACTATAGATATTAATTACCAAACCTTCGTCGCCGCCTGCGGATGCATCGCTGGCATTTGCGTCACTGTCTGTATCAGCGCTGACATTTGCATCTGTGTTTGCATCTGTGTTAGCATCTGTGTTTGCATCAGCATTGCTTTCATTGCTGCTGTTGGAGTCACCATTAGAACTTGGTGTGTTTGTTGGTGTCGTATTTTTATCTCCGCATCCTGCCAGACTTCCTGCCAAAACCGTAGATACAAGCAACACACTTAATAATTTCTTCTTCATAAATATGTACCTCCTACATAATAAAAATTGTTTCATCATGGGCTTTCCCTGTTATATTTCCCTTGATGTAGCCTTATTATATAATGTTTCTTTTTGACGATATATTAGATTGATTGCCAAAATATCAAATTCATGCTACAATATTTATGCATTTTTAAAAAATCAGAATTATAATCAACCATAAAAATTGTACATAATTTAAGTGCACATTTATACATGGGGAAAGGAAAGGCAAAACTATGAATTTAGTACAAGAATGGTATACCCAAGAAACAAGATACAGCGAAGAAGAAACCTACCATCGCCCGATTAGTGAAGAAAATCTTTTCTATCATGCCGTTAGTTCCGGTGATATAGACTTTGTCCGGCAAAACTGCAGACAGCAGAAATTTGCAGAAACAGAAGGTGTCGGTATTCTTTCTCATGATGCCGTTACCAACTTAAAATATCACTTTGTAATCACAACAGCATTTATAACGCGGCTGTGCATCAGCGCCGGCATGGAATCAGAACAGGCTTTCCGGCTAAGCGACTTCTATATTCTAAGGCTGGATAATCTCCATACGGTACATGGTGTAATCGATCTCCACGACCGCATGGTACTGGATTTTACCGGAAAAATGCGTATTTTGGTGCGCAACTCCGGAATGTCCAAGCCTGTCAATGTCTGTATCGACTATATCTATGCGCATATCAAGGAACGGATTACCATTGAAGACCTAGCTGATTATACCGGTTTATCCGCAAGCTATCTGTCGCGCCTGTTTAAAAAGGAAACAGGGACTTCCATTAGCGACTATATCCGCGAGAAGAAAATTGAAAAAGCTGAAAATCTTTTGAAATATTGTGATTACAGCCTAATTGAGATTACAAATTATCTTTCGTTTTCCTCGCAAAGCCATTTTATCCAACTTTTTAAGGAATTTACAGGAATCACCCCCAAAAAATATCGTGATTTATATTCCTGTTCTAGTTGGAACGTTTCGGAACCAAAAAAAGCAAGCGCTACCCAATTATAACGGCAGCACCTGCTTTTTGCTATGTCAACATTCATAGCAATTGCATTACAATCCTATTTTTAATGCATAATTACTATGACATAAACAGTTCAATTTCTGTCTGTTGTGTAAGCAATTCCTCCGGCACATAATTATCTGTCAACTCCTTACCGTTGACAAGCATCTTTTTAAATCCAGACTGTACATGATTAGGGTTGTTAACCGTAATATGTAAATGCTTTCCTCTGAAATCCTTTTCGATTTCAAATCGCTCCCACGCTTGCGGAATAGACGGTGCAATCCTAAGGCCATAGAAATCTGGACGCATTCCTAAAATACCCTCCACGCAGCCGACCATAACGGTTGATGCAGTTCCGGTAAGCCAATGCACATGAGAACGCCCGAAATGCGGACTAGCTTTTCCTTCTGTAAACTGTCCATAACAGTATGGCTCTAACTTTCGAATTTCTGCGCGTTCGTTCTGCGCTGCTGGTGCATTTTCCATAAAGTATGAGAACGCACGTTCTCCATGCCCACACAATGCTTCTGCAAGAATAATCCAGCCCTGCGACTGCGAAAAAATACCTGCGTTTTCTTTTGTTCCAGCATTGTAAATTACAGCAAGCGCTCCATCAAACGCATATTTACGATATGGCGGATCCATTAAAATTGCACCATATTCTGTATTTAATCGTTCGTATACTACATTTAATGCTGTTTCTGCCTGATCACCTGTTGCAAGTCCACTAATTACTGCCCAGCTTTGCGGGTTCAGCCACATATTGGCTTCTGGATCTGTGCGTTTCCCAATTACTTCGCCCCTCTCAGTAAAACCACGGATAAAACGATCTTCATTCCAGCACAGCTTTTGTATCAGTGTTCCCAGCTTTTCCTGCTGTTCTTTTAAATACTGTATATAGTCCTCGTCCTTTTTATACGCCGCAAATTTCTGCAAGATTGACATAGCAAGGTAAAATTGCAATGCAACAAATGTAGATTCGCCCTGTTCTCCAAGCCTTAAGCAGTCATTCCAGTCGGCATATAATCCAGCCGGCATTCCATGTGGTCCCAAATGATTCATAGAAAACGCAATTGCACGTTTTAAGTGTTCATATACTGTCCCTTCATCCTTATTGGCAAATGGAATCACTTCATCAATAAAGGAAAGATTTCCTGACTCGGATATATACTTATATACTGTCGGAAACAGCCACAACGCGTCATCTGCACGGTACGCGGGATGCCCTGTTTCTTTAACATAAGACGCATCATCCGGCGTATCCTCATGCCCTGCATTATGATCGAATTTAACAAGCGGCAGACCGCCTCCGTTATCTACCTGCGCAGACAACATAAAGCGAATTTTCTCTACTGCCAGTTCCGGCGCAAGATGAATCACGCCTTGTATATCCTGCACAGTATCGCGGTATCCGTATCCATTGCGCAGACCACAGTAAATAAAGGAAGCTGCACGTGACCAGATAAATGTCATAAAACAGTTGTAGGCATTCCATGTATTAATCATTGTATTAAATTCCGGACTTGGCGTTTTTATCTGAAAATGAGATAGTTTTTCATGCCAATATGAAACAAGCTCTTTCCATTCCCTATCACAAGTTTCTTGGCAGTTTTGGTATTGTCCCAAAAGTTCTGCTGCCTCTGTATCACTTTTCATTCCCAAAATAAACACAAACTGCTTTGTTTCGCCTGCCTCTAGTGTAATCTGTGCCGCAAGCGCACCACAACCATTTTCATTATAATTCGTTATGTTTCCAAGCATGCCGCTTGTTACACCATCTGGATTCTGATAGCTGTGATATCTGCCTAAAAATTGCTCCCTATCGCCGCAGTAAGAGGAAACTTTCGCTCCTGCCAATCCAAAGAAACGTTCGATAACCGTTTTATTATCTACATTTTCGCCATCCTCTAAGCATTCTAAATTGCCGTGAACAAACTGGCAAATACGGTTTCCATTAAAAACGGTCTTTGTAATAAACTGCGAATACTGCAAATTTACCTGATCCTGCTCGTAATTACTGTTATTGGTAAACTCTGCATATCCTGTAATTGTCAGATTTCTTGTTATTTTGGAATTATTTGTCAAGCTTACATTCCAAACCTCGTATTCCTTTCCCAACGGAACATAATAGAGTACCTCGGAATGAATATCGCTGTAATCTGCAAGTATTCTGGTATATGCAGTTCCGTGGCGGCACACACTCTTATAGAACGCCAAGTCTTTGCCTACCGGCTGCCATGACGCTGACCAATAATCCTTGCTGTCATTATCACGTATATAAATATAACGCCCCGGCTGATCAAAATTATTAAAAATATAACGCAGTATCCTTCCGTTTGCACCGGACTTTGCAAAGCTGTATCCGCCTGCATTGTTGGATATTACTGCACCATACTCCGGTGAACCAAGATAGTTTGCCCACGGTGCCGGCGTGTCTGGTCTGTCAATTACATACTCTCGTTTTTCGTCATCAAAATAGCCAAATTTCATATATGCTCCTATCTGGTCTGTCGGAAAATAATACGATTTTTTAAAAACCCTTATCTCCCGACAGCCCGTTTTTATTGTAAAGTGTGAAAATATTTTTATACTTTTTAAACCTTTTTCATTAAATTTCGGTTTAAGATTCCTCATGATTGGTCAAATCGGATTCTTCACTTTCCGAAACTTCTGATTCTGGTTCTTCTGTCTTAATTGTATTCTTTGGTTTCTTGCTGATCTTTAGTCTCTTGCTGATCTTTAGTTTCTTGCTGATCCTTGCTTTCTTGCTGATCCTCGCTTTCTTGCTGATCCTCGCTTTCTTGCTGATCCTTGCTTTCTTCTTCGGTCTGCAACTGTGTAGATTCTTGGTCATTTTCGTCCTGTGTTTGTGAATCTGTGGAAGTTCCTTGATTCTTGTTGTCTTGTGGATCAGACTCCTCAGTTTCCGATTCTTCTGTCTTTATATCTTCACTTTCCGATTCTTTTGTCTTAGATTCTTCTTCGTTAATTGTTTCTTCTGTTTCTTTGTCGGATTTTGTATTACTTTGTATCTTTACAACGCTGATATCGTCAATTTCAATGGTTGATATCGGTGTCGATATAATTACATCATTCCCGTTCTCATCTTGGCTTTTTATCTGCCCCATTGAAATTAGAAACTGTATCTGTTCATTGGTGTCTTTGTCTACATTCAACGTATAATCTACTTCTTTTATTTCATTTGCAGCCAATACTAAATCTTCTCCTCCGTACCAGCTATAACTTGGATCTAAGAATGCATATTTAACAGTTCTTGCCTCTGTCGATTTTATCTTTATCGAAACTTGATATTTTTCCCCCTGTTCCAGAGTCAATAAAGTTTTATATTTTAATTGTATATGCCAATCCTCATCGCCAACACTCGTAATATTATATACTGCTTTACCATTTTCAAAACTTACATCTGCCGCACCCGGTGCCGTCACTGCATTCTCCCATCCTTCTTCTCCTTTGGCAAAATCACCATTTTGAATCAGATTGTCTGTATTTGGTTCTGGATTGGGATCTGGTTCTTCTGGTTTTGGATCTGGCTCCTCTGGATTCGGGTCTTCTCCTTCTTCGGGCGGATTTGCTTCCGTTTCTTCATCTGGTGCTGTATCTTTTTCTACCTTTGTTATACTGATATCAGCAATTTCAATGGTTGATGCTGGTGTATCTATCGGTTTTTTATTCTCATCCAATATCTGTCCCATTGATATCACAAAATCAATTGTGCTTACAGATGCTTTATCCTCTCCTACATTAACTATTCGGCTGATGGATTTCTGTCTGTTGGCATTTAATTCAATATCTTCTCCGCCATACCAGTCATAATTTGCTTTTGGATCTAACAAGGAAAACTTTACAATTCTTGCCTCTGTTGATTTTATCTTCAAGTTAACTTTATAAGATGCTCCTTTTTCCAGTGTGATATTGGATTGCTTTAACTGTATATTCCAGTCCTCAGTCCCTACATTTGTGATTTTATATACCGCTTTTCCATCAAATGTTGCTTCTGCCTCGCCTGGTGCTGTTACTGCACTTATCCAGCCTTCTTCCCCTTTGGCAAAATCACCATTCTTTATTAGCTGAGTACCAATTTCAACTGGTTTTGGTTCTTCTGGTTTCGGATCTGGTTCTTCTGGAATATCTCCCTCACCTGCCAGTTTTATGACACTGATATCATCTATTTCTATGGTTGATATCGGCGTTTCGATTCCTTCTATGTTACCCATTGAGATAACAAACATTATCTTATTATTAGTTTCTTTATCTACTTTTAACGTATAGTTTATTTCCTTTACTTCATTTGCAGCCAATATTAAATCTTCTCCGCCATACCAGTTATAACTTGGATCTAAGAATGCATATTTAACAGTTCTTGCCTCTGTTGATTTTATCTTCATAGTTACTTGATAGCGTGATTCTTTTTCCAAAGTCAATAATTCCGTATGCTTTAACTGTATATGCCAATCCTCCGTGCCTACATTACTTATCTGATAAACTGCCTTTCCCTCTTCAAAGCTTACCTCTGCTGCACCTTCTCCTCCAACAGTATTTTCCCAGAATTCTTTCCCTGCGGCAAAATCTCCGTTTTGGATTAAGTTGGTATTTGGTTCTGGCAGCGGTTCTTCCTGCGGTTCTGTTTCTTCTAATGTAATATTATCAATTACAACTGTATGCTTCTGTGCTACCTGTTCTCCATCTACACCACCCATTGAAATGCTTAGAATTGTACTTGGATCCGTATCATAATCCATCTTAAATACTGTCGCAAAATTTTGGAATTGTGATGTCAATGCCGCTCTTGGCTCACCAGAATATGGTGTCCAGTTGTCATCACTGGTACCATCTCTTTGCAGTGCATACATAATCGTTCTGTCTGTCGTCGATTTCGCATCAAATGCAAGTTTGTACCATTTATCCTTTTCCAATTTAATATTATTTTGCTTTAACTGAATGTACCATGCCTGGTTGCCAGTATCCGCAATATCAATAGAGAATGCTTTGTCTTCCTTTAATTCGTCCACAATATAACTTGGTACTTTCGCCGCATCATTTACATACACTTCGTATCCTGTCAGACCGCTAGAAAAATCTCCATTTACAAGCAAACCGTCCTCTTGAACACGAACATTATCAATAAACGTTGTGCCTGCTGTTCCTAACAGGAAACAAATCTCACTCCCCTGCAGATCTGCTGCTGTTTCAAACTCGTATTTATATTCCTTTGTTTCTGTCGTTAACGTACTATCAAATTCTTGACCAGCAATTTTTGCCTTTATGGTCTTTTCCTTGTCTGCACGTGCATCAAAACTTAACGTATACTTCTTTCCGCCTGATATTGCAATCGGATTCTGGTATACTGATACTTGCTCTAAACTGCTTGCGGTATCCGGAACCACCACTCTTAATTCCCGTTTAAAGTCTTCTGTTACAGACACGGTTGCACCCTTGCATTGCGCATGAATATCCCAATCCCAGTAAGCAAGCCGCAGTCTTTTGGGCTCATTGCCTTCATTAAACTGTCCATTATATACATAATTTCCATCTGGCAAAATACCTTTTTCTTCCTGCTCTGCTTCCTTCAGCCGTTTTAGTTTCACATTGCTAATATGAACTGCCGCTGTTGAGCCCTGATTTCCAAGATTAAATTCAACTCTACCGTTTGCATCGCTATCGGAAGTCATATCAAACTCATGTTTAAATGACTGCTTTTCTTTTGTTAAATCTACTGTTGTATCATCTAAGTACCGGATATATCCTCTATCGGGAGCGGAAATTCCTGTAATCATCGTACGTGCATCATCTGCATAAGCATCATAGGTCAACTCATATTTGTAATTCTTCTCTATTGGCAAATCTGCCTGTACAATCTGTACACTGTAATTCAAAGAACCTGCATTTGTCGTTGTAATATGTAATGCCTTATCAGAAATCGCCGCAGTTGCCTCTCCCTCTCCTGCCAAGAGCAGCTGCCAATGGGAATCTGCCTTTGTTAAATCTTCCTCTGTGGAAAAATCTCCATTAATTATATAATTTCCGTCACTGTCCGGATCTCTTAGTTTTACTTCGGTTTCCGGCTTATCCACGTCTGTTTCATAACTATCCTTCTGATAAACTTTAACATAATCAATTACAAACTGTGCATTGTCACCAAACTCTGCATCTTCATCTGGATATCCAACCCAGCTTCCACCGACTGCCAAATTGAGAATCACATAAAACGGCTGGTCATATGGTGCCGGATAAGCGACCTCTCCAAACCCTGTTTTCTTAGTAAACCAATCATTTACTGTATAGAACAAGGTATCATCCACATAAAACCGAAATTCGTCGGGATCCCATTCGCAAGCAAATACATGGAACTCATTTCCAAAATCACCTTCCCCTTCTGGTAATATATAACTGCCTTGCTTTTGTGTATGCGGTTCTCCGAAGTGAAGTGTACTATATGATGTTGAAAGCGCACTGCCATGAACTTCCATAATATCAATCTCACCACACTTAGGCCATTGTCCGTAATAGCTTTCGTCTGTAGGCATCATCCAGAATGCTGGCAAAAATCCTTTGCCGCTTGGTACTTTTGCCTTAACCTCAAATCTTCCATATTGGAAATCGTGTTTTCCTTGTGTGTTAATTCTTCCTGATGTATAATGCGCTTTATCACCGGTTCCTTCCTTAATTGCCTGAATATAAAGCTTGCCGTCTTTTACATAGATGTTTTCCTTTGCATCTACATATTCCTGCAGTTCTGCATTTACCCAACCCGGTTCATGATATTCATAATTCCAGTCATCGGTATTGAGATTTTCTCCCTCGAAATTATCCTCCCATACAAGCTGATAAGAAGATGCGATTTCACCACTGTTTTTGGCTGGAATCATTCTCGTATTTTCCGCTTTGCAGCGGCTGCATACTTGTCTTTCCAAGCCTGCTGCGTTCTCTGTAGCTTTCACTGTCACAATCCACCTTCCATAATGATGTCCTAATGCTTCCGTAACTTCTTGTTTCTTTCCACCACATTCAGTACAAACATACGTTTCAATTCCAGTTTCTGTACAGGAAGCTGCTCTATTATCCTCTTTTTTATCTTCCTCCGATACCGGATTCCATTTATGATCCTTACAGTCTGTAACCAATACATGACAATTCTCTGTAATGCCGTTCGCTGTCACTTTAATATCTGCTTCACCCAGCTTTTTCGCTGTGATGACACCTTTTTTCACTGAAACAGCTTTTGTATTTGTCGATACGTATTTCACAGATTGACTCGCGCCGACAACATCGGCAGACAATGTTGCTGTGTCTGTTGGATTCAGCACATAATAGTTTTTCTCCAGCTCTACTTTTGCTTCTTTTACCTGAATCCAGCACTTGGCTGTCACACCGTTTGCTGTCGCAGTAATCAATGCACGTCCATCTTTATTTGTTCTCACGGTAACCTTACCTTTTGCGGAAACTTCTGCAACCTGTTTATTGTTGCTGTCCCATTCCACTTTTTTGCTTGCACCGTCCACTTTGGCTTTTAATGTAACTGTATTTCCTTTTCCTTTTGTATAAAGTGTGTAGGAACTTTGATTTAACGTAATAGTAGGAGCAAACTCTTGAACAATTACCTTTACAGATGTATTCACACCGTTTGCTTCTGCTGTAACCGTCGTCGTTCCAGCCTTTTTCGCAGTAAGCTTACCCTTGCTGACAGAAACAATTTTCTTATCCGAACTCTTCCATTTTATGGTTGGTTTCCGCCCTGTTACGTTATAATCTAGTGTATAAGTTTTTGCGTTTCCTTTTGTTTTTAAATGAACAATATTCTCTGCGATTGATATATCCGTTTCCTTTACCTCAACTAGACAATAATCAGTTTTTCCCTCGTACGTCGCAGTAACGATGGCTGTTCCTGCCTTTTTTGCCGTAACCAGCCCCTTGTTATCCACTTCGGCTATGGTATTTTCACCGCTGATGCTCCATGAAACTGCCGCATTCTTAGGGGCATTCGTTTTTAACTGCTTACTTTCAGAGGATGCGCCTGCATATAACAGAATCTTTTCTTCATTAATTGAAATTCCCTGCTGTACTCTGACCTTACACTCTGCCGTTACACCATTGGCTGTAGCAGAAATCACTGCTTCCCCTTCGCTCTTTCCTGTCACTTTACCACCTTTTACAGTCGCAACTTTTGGCTTAGAGCTTTGCCATGTGATTTTTTTCGATGCGCCAATTATTGTCGGCAGCAATTTAATAGAGCTTCCTGCCCCTTTGGTGCTTAACTGCATTTCATTTACATTGAAAGAAATCGCATTATCCAATACTGTAACCTTGCAGGAAGCAGTTTTACCATTCGCTGCAGCAGTTATGGTCGCCGTCCGAGTGCTTCTTCCCTCTAATGCAGTACATGTTACATTTCCCTGATTATCAACTTTCACAACACTCTCGTTACTGCTGCTCCATACTACTGTTTTATCAGCGCCTTTTACTGTTGCTTTAAGTTTGAGTGTTGTACTGTCTGATGATTCTTTTCCACGATAGATCGCTGCTGCCGTTTTATTTAGCCGAATGCTTGGCTCTACCACTGTAACCAAACATGTTTCACGTGGGAATCCGACTCCAGATGAAATAATGGCTTTTCCTTTTCTAAGTCCCGTTACAAGTCCGTCTTCCCCCTCTTGATCTACTCTTGCAACATTCTCATTCCAAGATGTCCACCGCGTTTTCGGTTTTTTATTGCTTTGTTCCGCTCCGTTAATTTGAAGAATTAACGGATTTTCCTCGTCACCGACATTAATCGTCTTTGTCTTTATATTGATGGAAAACGGATTTTCAGTATATACGCCAATTCCGCCGACAAAAACCATTAGAAATAAGATTAAAATATAACCATATATTCTTTTTCTCACTACCCATCCCTCTTCTTTCTTCTAAATGCTTTCTATCTCTTTTATCTACCTTCCGTCCTCTTTTTTCTGACAATTTCTTTCCTTGTCCAATCTCGTTCTCCAATCTCGTTCTCCAACGCTGCTTCCATTCTAACATTGGGAGCTGCTTTTATTGCGTCACTGTTCCCAACTCTACTTCAATTGTGTGAACAGACTCCGACATCGCTTCTATTTTCTCACGGCTAATACGCACGCAGGTTTTATCATTCGTTTGCAGTGTCTGCCCATCACAGGTTGCACCTTTTACTTGATATGCTTTATAAGTTAATGCATTGGGATTCTTTATCAAAATATGAAAAGCTTTCTGTGCAAACCTCAGCCAAATTTCTGCGTTTCCTTTCGTATCAAATTGTTCTTTAAGCAGTTTTGGATAAATTACCATATCACCAATTTCTCCGTGAACCCCAAATACCTCGGTAATAACCGTCAGCATATACCAGCTTGCGGCACCAGTTAAATAATGATACAGCCCTCTTCCGTTTCCGTTAAAATATTCTGGAATTCCTGGGTAAATTCTGCTGACATCAAAGTTCAGCGCAGAATCTGCAAGAGTCTGCAACGCTTTATATCCCTCTTGCACAAACCCTCTTTGGTATAATGCGTTAGCAAACATTACTGTCATATGCGAGAAAACTGCACCGTTTTCTTTTTCACCATATGCAAAGCCAAACATTCTTCCCAAGTTAAACTTTTGTTCTTGAAAATCCGTATTTAAGCGATACCCACCAATCTCCTTTTGGTATAAATAATGGTCAGCACTGCTGCAAATTTGCGGTATTTGTTCCTCCTTAGCAGTTCTGCTCATAATTGCAAATACCTGTCCTGTCAGCATCATGCGGACACCGTTCTCAAAGTATCCTTCTACAGAATTACCGTCATTATCATAGTAACTGTTGTACCATCCTTCCTTGTCTTTTCCTGCAATCCATTCTGTTTCTTGGATATGCTGTTTTATCCACTCTGATTTCTGTTTTAAGTTTTCTGCCAGTTCTTTTACGGAAACCTGTATTTTTTTTCCGCTTATATTATGTGTACAGCATTTTAAGTAATTTTGCAAAAGTTCCTGTTTTGCTTGAATATTGGAATACAATTGGCTGTCGTCTTTTAGCAGTACCTGCATTTCTTCTAACAATTCCACCTGCTTCCAGCCAAACCGATCTGCCAAAATAGAAAGCAATTCTGCCAACTGCTCCAAATTTCCTGCATATGCGCAAGTAAATGCCACACTTTCCCCGCGCTCTGCTGCCATATCCAACGCATCATTCCAATCTGCTCCGCGCAGGCGGATATGATTATGTTCGCCCACTTCATAAAACGCACATAAATGCTGCAACAGTAGATGTTCCAAAATACTTCCCTGGTATACAGCCCCCTCCTCTGATTTTTGCTGTAGACCATATTTTGTATTCCACTGTGTATCCAAACCACCGCCGCGCTGTGCCTGTTCATCTTTAAAATATGGGATTTGTTCCTTTAATATTTCAATATCGCCCGTCTGATCGATATACAGTTTCGTTGTTATAAATGGCCATACACCATGATCCATCCAAACACGTGCAATACCGTTTCTATCCGCTACAAACTCTCCCTGACGTTCCCCAATAATTGTTGCGTTAGTGCCGTCAATCCTCACACCGCCATAATTGTCCAGAATCATTTGCCGCACACCGCTTGGATCCATAATTAACAAAGAGAGGCAGTCCTGCCATAAGTCGCGCCACCCTCTGCCGCCTCTGCCATAATCATGATGCGGCAAAAACGAGCATCCGTAAATCCGTCTTAAAATTGGCTGAAAGCTTACCCAGCGCATAAAATTATCAAAGCGCTTATCCCCTGTGCTGTATCGCACATTTACTTTATCCTGCCAATAATTGTGCATCTGTGTTTTCGCATTTTCCACTTGTTTTGCAGTTTGATATGCAGAAACAATTCCTGCAATTTCTTCCTCCTGCTGCGTTACTCCCATAATAATTGTATAGGACACACTTTCCTGCGGCTTTAGTGTAACTGACGTAAAGCGAATACCGCCTAACGCCTCACCCCCTGAAAAACTGCTTCCGGCTGACACGCCATTCCTATTTTCAATAATACTTCTAGGATGCGCATAGCTTCCGCCCTCTCCCAGAAAATTTTCTGCAATCGGATAAAAGTCCTTCGGTTTTTCCCCGTTTCCAGTAACACCACACACAAAGTACGTCAGTTCGTTTTTCCTATGGCCTCGCTCGTCAAATGACAGTGTCGGCTTTACACAAACGCCATAATCGGTTGTCTTTATCCGATGCAGCAGGGAAGTAACGTGCCTGTGATCGCGGATGTTGTCAGCACTCCTTCCATAAATAGGAACCGCCGCTGTCGGTGTAATGGTTTTAGTTTGGCTGTCTTGGTTACAAATCGTCACAAACATAATTTCCACATTGTGTTCTAGTGGTACAAACGACGTAATCTCCGCTTTTAACTGATATTTCTGGGACTGCCTTACAACGGTCTGCCACATAAAACCGGCTGTCAGTGTGCTCTTATCTTGGCTGTTTGTAAAGCGCCTACTTTCCTCCTCCGCAGAAGCCCCTGTTGCTGACCATGCGCCTGCTCCCTCCACATAACACCAGAAATTTCTTCCAGATCGGTTATTATGCAGATTTTCCACACTTACTGGCTCCATGATAAAAGCATTTTGATTCATCTTGCTGTCCCCTCCCAGATTAGGCGTAACAGCACTTTTGATTCCCTGTTCTCCGGCTATCGGGAAATAGAGAGCACTGTAGTTCTCTGGCTGCTCTATGGAAAATATTCCATCTTCTCCCAAAAATTGTATTGTTTCCATACGCTCTGACCTCCTTATTGTGTTATTGTTTTTAGCGTAAATGTTTTCTTTATACCTTGAAAATCTGGACTTGGGATTCCAAAGCCTCTGCGGATGTTGTCAACTCTTCGGATTCTTTTGCTACAGTTTCGCTGTTATACATTAAACCATCCGCTTGTTTTACCAGAATATCGGAGGAAGCAAGGATCTGTTGTGAACTTGCTGCCTGTTCCTCCGATATCGCAGCAACCTCTCTTGCAACTTCTTCTACTTGGTCAACTTTCTGAATCATCTGCTGTACTAAATCTCCGGCTATTACAATATTTTCAAAAATATTGTCGTATGTCCGCACTGCATTCCCAATTAATTCACTACTGCTGTGAATATTATCCATACTATTATTTGCTTGGCTAATTACTTCACTGATTAATTTCTTAATATCCAGCACAAGCGCATCAATATGCTGTACAGACTGCATACTTGTCTGCGCCAACTTTCCAATTTCTGTTGCTACCACAGTAAAACCTTTTCCCGCTTCTCCTGCCCGCGCCGCCTCAATAGATGCATTTAGCGACAATAAATTTGTTTCATCCGCAATATCACCGATTGCCTTTGTAATATTGGTGATTTCCTCTGATGCACTCCCCACTTCATCAATTGCCTGTTGTAACTGCTGCACGGATTCATTAATATTTTGCATAGCAGCATTCACATCCTGCATAACCTCTTTGCCTTTCTGTGAAATACCGACCGTTTCCTTCATTTTTCCGTTCATGCCGTCGCCGTCTGCCTTGGTTTCTGCTACCAGCGCCGCCAATGTGGTTGCACTGTGTGCAATGCCGTTAACGGAAGCAGACAACTGCTCCACCGTTTCATTTAGTTCTTTCATTGACTGGTTTTGTTCCTTGGAAGCCTGATACATTTGACCAGAAACTTCCTTGCTGTTATCCGCCTGCTGATGCAATGTATGGGAAACTTGATCAATTGAGGTTATCATGCTGCGCATAACAGTAATAAATTTACCAACGCACCGGCTCATAACTCCGATTTCATCATGATTGCCGTTTTTGCTGTCAATTGTAAAATCGCCCTCCGTCATTGCTTTAATAATATCCGTCAGACCTTTGACTGGACGAATTACAATATGTACAATCCGTTCCATTAACACCATTACAATAAGCACCGAAATAATACCGAAGCATATCATAATATTTCTTATTTTGTTTAAATCACGATAAACGGTTTGCGTCGGAACATAAGAAACCAGCAGCCAGTCCGTTCCCTCAATTTCTTCAAAAACGACTAAATTTCCCTCCAATTCAGTTAAATCATATGCCCTCTGCGTAATCCGCTTAGCGATTTCCTGCATAAACGGACTATCTAATGTATCTAATTTCTTGGATATCTGATCTCTATCGCGCGAAGCTAACATTGTTAAATTCTCGCTGTTCACCAAAAACGCCTCTGCATTTTCCATTTTTACAAAACTATTTACATAAATGCTAATCCTGTCTAGTGATAAATCCGCCGAAAGCACACGCACACCATCAGAAGTATTCCGCAGCATACCGCAAGCACTAATGACCTGCTGCCCATTTTCATTGATATAGGCATTCGTAAATCCCAAATTCACTCTGGTTAAACCATCCTGGAACCACTCTGTCTGTGTCACATCAACTGCAGAACTATTTTCCTCACCAGTTAACTGTTCTTCGCCGGTTTTCACAAGTGAAACATTGCTGATTCGCACGCCCGCTGTTGATCCAGCTGCGCCTAAATTAAATTCCATACGTCCGTTTGCATCATTATAATCTAACATCGTAAATGAATATGTATAAGTCTGTTTCGTCGTTGTTAAATTGACAATGGTATCCTCCAAATAACGTTTGTATTCTCGATCTGGCGCTGTGACACTCACCTTTATCGTTCTGTCTTCCTCTGCATACGCATCAAAAGAAACCTTATATTTTCCCCCGCTCTGAATGGGTAGCATAGGCTGTACAAACTGTACACTGTAATCCACTGTACCCTCATTTGCAATATCTATCACAACCTCATTATCACGGATTTGTGCTGACGCTTCTCCTTCCAGCGTTGTCATAAATATCCATCCCTCATCGTCGGCGAGATTTTCTATTGATGCAAAATTACCATTATTAATATAATTGCCGCTACTGTCTGCTTCCCGCAGTTGAACAGTTTTTACCGGATTTGCCTTGTAAAGCGTCCCATTGGCATCCGCAATAGAAAGCCCTTGCGGAAAGTCACTGTCGTAATTATAATATGTATCCAAAAAGTCCTGCATTTTATATTCATCAAATGCCATTTGCTCTAACGCCTGTTTCATTACGTTAAACGCTGCTAAATTCCGATTTAACCACGCTTCTATTTCAGCGGACTGGATTTCCACGGAAGTTTTTAATAAATCCTGTGCATTTGATTGATTTACTTTTTTGGATACGTTGTACATCAATCCGGTGAGAACAGTAATAATAATGCATATCACTGGCAGAATAATGCCTAACAGCTTCACTTTTATAGAAATGAATTTTTCTTTTTCCGTCATTTGAAATTCCTCCGTGTTCAACCTTAACGCCTGTTAAAATATTTATTTCGGTTGATATTGCGCCACATTCCCGCGATCTTCCTTTTTACTCCGACTGATACTGCGCCACATTCCCGCGATCGACCTTTTCAAATGGCAGCAAAATATACTTTCCATCCTGCGAAGCTCCCTCAATTTCTTTTATTGATTGCTTGGAAGCCAGCTTCTGCGCTGCCTGCACCGCTGCCTGAATTTGTGACGACATTGGCTGATACACCGTGAAATCCATACGTCCCTCCGCAATTGCCTGACAGCCTGCCGCCGAAGCATCCACACCTAGAAACAGAATAGACTCCGTATTCATTCCAGCCTTTTCAAATGCTGCAAGTGCGCCCAGCGCCATATCGTCATTGTTCGCTGCAACACAATCCAATGTTTTACCTGTTTTTAAAAAAAGCTCTATTAATTCCTGCGCTTTATCCGTATTCCAATCGGCATAATCTTCAAAGACATAATTTATTTTTTTGCCGCTTGCCTTTAATGTCTGTTTCAGTCCGTTCGTTCTACCCACTGTTCCTGAAGCTCCCTTGGGCCCTTTTAAAACAGCAATATTGATTTCTTCTCTGCTTCCCAACTGCTCTAAAATATATTCTGCCTGATACTGTCCAGCCATATATTCATCTGATGCCACATAAATATAGCGGTCTTGTTCTAACTGTTCCTCCTCCGGCGCATTGTTAATAAACACAATTGGAAGATTGTCTGCGGATGCTTTTATTTCTGTAACCGTGTCTGGCGAAACCAGTCCGCACATAAGTACGTTATAACCATTCGCAGCTGCCTGCTTTATCTGCGCATTCTGTGTTTCTACAGAATTTTCTGCATATCCTGCATCCAATGACATCCCGTATGCTGCTGCCTGTTCTTGCAGTTGACTCGCCCAGCCTTCATAATAACTTCCGCTTTCGATTGCCGTATAATAAATTTTTGTATTACTGTTTCCCGTCTGATTCTCATTTCCGCATCCGCTTAACCATATGGAAATAAACACGGTAAGCAGCATAGGCAAACGATATTTTCTTTTGATAGACATAGTACACACTCCTTTACAATCTCACGGCAGTTGCATCTTGCAATTATCTTATTGCTGCAATTATCTTATTGCTGCAATTATCTTATTGCTTAAAATCTCACGGCAGCTGCATCTTGCAATTGTCTGATTGCTGCAATTATCTCATTCGATTTTTTAATATTACTTATTTTCAGTGGAAACATATATCATATTTAATTGAAAAATGTTAAATACATGATGTGAATGCTAAATTGAATTGGGAAATATCTTACGCGCCGAGCACTCGGGGCTGTCGCAATAAGGATAACATATACAAGATAGTCTAATATTATGCTGTTATTTATACGATATCTTGTATCATCAAAGCTTATTGCGACAGCCCCATTCTTCCTTTGCGTGCCGTGTGCATAAAAGGGACTGTCGGAAAACTACATTTCCAACAGCCCCTAAATACCATTATTTGAAAGTGACTTTCTATCAAACTTTCACATTATTTTAAAATTCATAGCACGACAACACCGCCACAAAGTCTTCTTTCTTATCTTTTCGTGCCTTTATAAGCCACTCCTGCCGTTCTTCTTCTGTCATATATGCCATTATTACACTAAACCATTCCATTTTATCTTCTTGATAAAATCTTTTTGCATACTCTTTCATTGTATTAACTTCCATATAATCCAGCATAATGGAAAAGAAATCAATTCTATCGACCTGTTCGCTCCTTTTCACATACTCTTCGAGCATTTCTTTATCCATATAGGTTATGGCACACGCAAAAAAATCCTCTTGTTCTGCTTGGTATATCTTTTCAAAATATTGTTCCTGCTGCGCTTTGTCCAAATAAGTAAATAATGCAAAAAAACTGCATAATTCCTTATTTTTATAATACTGCTCCGCCATTTTTGCTATATTTTTTTCCTCTACATACTCAATCTTCTCAATTTTGGGTACTTGTAACTGCGGTATCGTATTACTGCTTTTCACATAATAAATTAATCCTGCCACTGCATTTACTACATCGCCGTTATTGCGCAATGCGCCGATACTATCTGCAAAGTATACCGTTATTACTGTGCCGTCTTCCAGCGTCAGTGCTTGGGGAACAGGCGCATTTTTATTTGTATTCGTATTACTTTCCTTGCTGTAATTCCAACTCATTTGTATTACATAGGAATTCCAATAGTATCCTTCCTCTTTGTATATCCTTATTTTATCAAAATGTCTGCCGCTGTCCGGCGCATCCGGCACTTCTTGTTCTGCGGTTTCTTGCTCGATTGTAGTTTGTTCTGCTATTTCCTGTTCCATAATGTCCTGCTCCATTATAGCCTGCTTGACAAGTTCCTGCTCCACATCTTGATTGGCAGTTTTCTGTTCCATGCGCCCCCATTCCGCTGCATTTTTATTGCGGGCTTCCTGCATATCCATCGGCGCAGCATATGCCCCAGCCGCCGTAAAACAGATACAGATTCCTGCCGTTGCCAGTACCGTTACTGCAGTAATCACCTTTGATTTCTTTTTCTTGCTCATAATCGCACCCAGCCTTTCTTTTAATTGTGCGGCACTCTCCGTCAAGGTAACGGATGCCAGCGTATTTCCATAACCATTTCCTGCATGAAAAAAAGATAACAGTGTATCGCCGTATTCTTTGCGCTCTTTATTATCTAAAGTATTTATTACTGCCTCATCACACGCAAGTTCACACAATCTATTGATTTCTTTTACCAGCAGACATACAAACGGATTAAACCAATGCACACAAACGACAATTTGTATCAGCCATTTATAAAATATATCTCTGCGCCGATAATGGATTAATTCATGGCTAAAAATATAAACCAGCCGTCCCGCTGCAATTTCCCTATTTGGCAATATAATGCTTGGATGGAAAAATCCAATCATCATTGGGGAAGCCGCCAACGGATTTCGAAATAATTCTATTGGTTTACTGATACGATAACGTTCCTCGCAATCCGACAAAATATTCAGCGTTTCCATATCGGTTACTGCGCGGCTTCCCGCTTTCATATATTGTACAAAGCTTTGATATATGGTAATTTTCCGAACAAGCAATACCAAAACCCCAGCCGCCCATATATAAAATAGAACAGGAATCCATTTAGTTAGTCCACTGTTATAAAATAGAGCAGGAATCCATTTAATTAGTCCACTGTTATAAAATAGAGCAGGAATCCGTTTAACTATTCCACTGTTATACTTCAATGCATCTTGTATCTGCGGTATTTTCTTAGTATCAGCACCTGCATCGGTCAGCCTTAGACTTTTTGTTGCTTCTGTTGCTAATATTGCCGCCCCGCCATCTGTGCTAGTAATTCCCAAATCTGCTGATTGCAGTAATCTTCCGACAACGGCAGTATCCATTGTAAATGGCATTAAAAACCGCAGCGCCGCAGCCAATAAAATATAATACTGCCAGCATTTGCGAAATTTATTTCTCACAATGCGGTTTAGTGCCAATATCAGCAGCATAAGCAACGTGCCGCAACAAGAAAGTGAAATAATTGTTCTTATTAATTCCGTCATTTTTGCTCCTATCCCAGAATGCTTCGATTTCCTTTAGCCTGCTTATTATATTAACACTACGTAGGTATAATTTATATTAACACATCGTAGGTGATAATGCAATACCTAAAATATTATATATACTTGTTTTTTAATTTTATTTGCGATACAATAGTTCCAGTCGCAGTCAACGAAAAGAAAACGCTAAAGCGGTTTTCACGCTATCGTTTGGCAAAGCTGAATTGTAGTGTTTTTATTATGAAAGGAATGTATAATAATTATGAAGATTGCCGTAACTTATGAAAACGGAAATGTTTTTCAGCATTTCGGTCACTCGGAACAGTTTAAAATTTATGAAATTGCTGTCTATTGATTTTGCTTTACATTCTTATAACACCAATATGCGCCTTGTACAGTGAAAATTCTCTCTTTCCTCTGTACAAGGCGCATAAAGCTATAATAATAACAAAAGTATTTGCGTTTATCTGGTAGTGTATATAATTTTGTGTCTTTGCTCTTCTGCCTTATTCCGGAGGCCGGGTGTGGGCAGAGCCCACAAGCCCTTATAAATACTGGGTTTCCGAATATTTCAGGTAAGTGAAAATCCGCTAAGACATAATGTTTAAAGACACAAAATTAATTACACCCTCGTTTATCTCCTCTGGTAAATACTTCGCTAATTCTACTACCAGCTCATGCACCTTTGTTGCTGGTGCTGTTTCAGCAGGTGTTTTACCACTTCCATCCTTTAAAATCCTTTTTGCATACCGAACTGCTAACTTTGGATTACCATACTCCAAAAGTACATCAAAAATATTCTTCATATTTTTCTGATACTTACCAATCTTTAGTTCAGCAAATTTTTCATTAAGAAATCGAATATATTCTGCAGCACGTTCCGCTACCCCATTAAAGTCCTTTGCAGGAAAACTATCTTTATCATATACACACCATATTTGCCCTTTTATTATATGATTCCTTTTTACATAGTCTTCTGCCCGCTGTATTATGCGCATTGTTTCTGCCCCACACGGCTCTATCTCAATTAAAACCATATCTCTGTAAATTGGATTATCCTCTATTAACCTTTTTAATCCTGTAAAATATTGTGGTTCTGTCTGTTGTCCTTCACAAAAAATATAATAGCGATACTTTTTCATCTCTAAGTATTCCTGACGCCGCTTTTTCTTCCAATCGGTTTTATCCGATCTGTTTCCCCTAACAGCTTTTGACATTGGTTTTCCCCCAATCTATAATTCTCTGCAAATATGGATCAGCACCGTACCTACCTTCTAAATACTGCTTATCATACTTTGTTTCTTTATCAATTGATATATTCTCCTCCTCTTTAAATTCTACCAAAGAATACAGTTTTGAATTTTGAGATTTTCCTTTTGCCACAAACCAGATTTCATCACGTCTAAAATTATTACGATTCATTGTTGATAAATCATGTGAAGTAAAAATTAACTGTGCACCATGCTGATTAATGCTTTTATCTGTATACATCTCTATAATATGCTGCAATAACAGCGGATGAATTTTTGCATCCAATTCATCAATTATCAATGTTGTCCCTCTCACAAGGCTTCTTGCGATATAAGGCAAAAGCCCAAACAATTTCTTTGTTCCGCTGGATTCCTCAGATAACGCCAGTTCCGCACAATACCCTTCCACAATATGTTTTGTATATACTTCAAAAGAATGTTCATCTTTTTCTTCAAAGCGAAAATCTTCTATATCTAAGTCCATTTCCCGAATCATATCCAAAATCAATACTTTTATATCTTCTGATTTGGCAATGGCTGTCTTAATCTCCTGATAAGGGTTTCCATAATTCAAAAAATCGATGGAATGTTCAAACCAATCCAAAACATCACTGACAATTTCATTTTTCATATAGGTAATTCCTAAGTAGGATAAGAGCGGGAGTGTTTGCGATAAATCCTCACTAATCTTAAATTTTCCAAATGCCCCTTTTAACTGAATTTCTTCGCCTTTTCGCACAAATAATGCAGAACGCCTTCCCGATTCCAGTTTCACTTTGCCAAGGCTTTCATAGACAACCTGCTCCTGCCAGATATGAAGTATATACCGATACTCTGCTGTTTTTGTCCGAAAAAAAATTTCAAACGCAGTCGGTGCGTTTCCGCTTTCCTCAGAAAAGGCAAATGGTTCTACAGGCATTTTTCTTGCCTTATAATCACAATCTCTTTTTTCACACGTTGCGCAAAGCGGACGCAACACCTTAGAATTTAATGTATGAACTGCCTCCAACACATTAGACTTTCCTCCACCGTTTGGCCCATAAATCACAGATACCGGAAGAAAACATTCCCCGTCAATATCTTGAATTATTTTATCATTCTGATCGGATATAGCGGCTGCCTGCATATCAAATGTTACTTCATCGCGGATACTTTTATAATTTTTCACACTAATCTGACATAACATGATTTTCCCTCCGATTCCTCAACCTACGAAACAACCGCACCAGTACCACAACCGCTGCAATCGCCAGCACAAACTCCGCAACAAACTGCGAATAAGCCAGTCCATAGAGCGGAAACAGATAGTTCAGCACATAGAGCGCTGGTATCTCCAAGATTACTTTGCGCATAATCGCAAAAATCAGCGCCTCTTTCCCCATGCCAACTGCTTGAAAAACATTAACTGCCAAAAAATCTACGCACAGAAATGGCAGCCCCAAACAAAAGCCGCGCAGAAACCTTGTCCCATAAGCAATAATCGCTTCATTATCCATAAAAAACCGCACAACACTGCCTGCACCAATATAATAAAACGCTGCTCCCGCAGTAATAAACGTAACACTGACAGTTCCTGAAAACGTCAATGCAGACCGCATACGTTTGTGATTGCCGCTGGCATAATTGTAGCTGATTAACGGCATAATTCCCTGTGAAATCCCCATACAGATATACATAGGCACCATATTGATTTTCTGTGTAATCCCCATTGCTGCCACAGCATCCGCACCGAATGCCGAAGTAAAGTTATTTAAAATCGTCATTCCTGTAACATTTAGCAGATTTTGAATAGACGCTGGAATACCCACGCCGCACACACCAAGCACAATCGCTGGCTGCAAGCTAAAATATTGTGGCTGAATACGGACATAAGTGGTCTTACGTTTAATATAAAGCAGTATAAAAAAATAAGCGCACGCCACGCTGTTTGACAAAAACGTAGCCAAACCCGCTCCTGCTGCCCCCAAATTTAAAAACTGCGGCAAAATAAAAATCGGATCTAACAAAATATTTAGCATACAACCGCTCATAGTACCGACACTTGCATGAAATGCTGCTCCCTCCGAGCGCACCATATACGCCAAGACAACATTTAATATTGCGGGAACAGCACCGAAAGTCACTGTCCATTTTAAATAGTCCGCTGTTGCCTGTCTTGTTAAATCATCCGCTCCAAGCAAAGAAAGCAGCGGCATTTTTCCAATTGTACAGACAAGGGAAAAAAGAACACCGCAAATCAGTGCACAATAAAAACCGAAGGCAGAACTTCGGTAAACTGTAGTATAATCTTTTCTCCCAAGCGCGCGGCTCATCATACTCGAACTGCCCACGCCAAACAAATTGTTGATCGCATTAAACGCCAGCAGTACAGGCCCTGCCAGCGTTACAGCGGCATTTTGAACCGGAGCATTTAAAATGCCGACAAAATACGTATCTGTTAAATTGTAGAGCACCATTACAAGGGAACTGATAATTGTAGGAATACACAAAGCGGCGACTGCTTTGGGGATTGCCGCCGTTTCAAACAACGCTGTCTTATTATCTTTCATTTTCAATCTTACTCACGCTCCAAGTTTTTTATTATGATGCTATCTCTTAGGATCTATTAAAGAATTAATATTTTCTGCGCAAATGGAATCTATGTACAGATTCTTTCAATTCCTCCGCCTGACCATAAAGCTTATTTGCTGATATTGCCGATTCCTCAGCAGTGCTTGCCGTTGTCTGCACAACATCCGATATCTGCTGCATTCCTTGTGTTAGCTGCTTAATCGCCTCCGACTGTCTTGCCGCAGAATTGGCAATCTGCTCCACCATTTCCATAGAAGTCTGCGCACTAGAAACCACTGCGGATAGAGCATTCATTGTATCCGAAGATAACGATGCGCCAAACGCAACCAGCTTTATTGAATTTTCAATTAACTCTGCTATATTTTGTGCGGACTGTGAACTTCTATTCGCCAAACTCTGTACTTCGTCTGCCACAATCGCAAAACCCTTTCCTGCAGAACCTGCGCGCGCGGCCTCTACGGCAGCATTGAGTGCCAGAATATTTGTTTGGAAAGAAATATCATCAATCGCCTTTATAATTCCGCCAATCTGTTCTGACGCTTTCGAGATATCATCCATAGCATCTGTTAATGCGGTCATTTTCTCATCACAGACCTGAAGCTGCTCTACTGCCTCAATCGAACATTTCTGTGCATAATCCGCATCCTGCGTTGTCTTTTCTATCTGACCGGATATCTCCTGAATGCTTGCCGACAATTCCTCAACAGCAGAAGCTTGCGACACAGCACCGTCTGACAATACCTGTGCACCAGATGCCACGCGCTTAGACTCCTCCGAAACCCGCTCTGCCGCCGTATTAATCTGCGACAATGCATTATTCAGCGCATCCAAAATCTGCCCCATTGCCTGCTGAATCGGCAAAAATTCGCCACGGTAATCATTATCAATGGATAAATCCATATTTCCCTGCGCCATCTGCGCCAGCTTATCATTGATATCCTGTATGTATTTTTTCAATTCACGTTTCGTTTCATGAATGGATTCCACCAGCATTCCTATTTCAGAAGTATTGGCTTTTAACGGAAAATCAGCCGAAAGATTTCCTCTCGAAATCTCTCTCATTTGATCTTTTACCTTAATCACCGGACGCAGAATATGCATTCTCGTTACAAACATACTTAATAACTGCATTATACCAACTACCACCAACGCAATTATCATTGTCACCTTAATATAATCTGCTCGCTGCACCAATACATCAACCTGTGCAGATGACCTTGTATCCAATGCATTTAAAAACTGTTCTTTCAGTGCATTAATCTGTGCTATCGAAGTGCTGTACTCTGTTCCATATACATAATTAATGGCTTCCTGCCGCTGTCCTGCCTTTACTTCACTCATTGCCTGATCTTCAAGCGGAACAAGATAATTGGAAAGCGCAGACATATCATCAATCATTTTCTGCTCGTCTGCAGTAATCCCAATTTGCTGCAATGCTGCCACGCCCTTATCACGATTTTTTAAATTATCCACTTCATTCCAATAATTGTCATAGTGCTGCTGATCACCTGTCGCCGCAAACGCCCGCACTTCATTCGTTAAATAAGCTGAGCCGTTCATAAAGCGGTTGGCGTTGTAGGTTAAATTATACCGTTCTTCATCCGCTTGATGCAGTTCATTTGTAATATTCCCATATGCTGACAACGACATGATTAAAAATACCAATGCCAAAACAGATATCCCATTTAAAATAAAGGATAACAACGATTGATTAATTGCTTTTTTCATAATATTCCCCCTTAATGGCTTAACACAGCACACGAAACACAATAAATTTAAAAAATTAAATACCAATAAATATAGTTTACAGAATATTTCACAAAAATTCAACCCCATTTTAACAGTTACAATTCGTCCTTGCAGAATTGTGTACATCAAACCGTCCAGAGTCGCCTGCGTCACCGTTCATCTGCTACAGAACGGTAACGGACTTCCTCATACCGATTATGGAGTGCCTGCATCTGCTCATCCTCTCCTAAACCTGCGTTTTGCTCAATCTCCGCCGGCGATTCATAGGGAGCGGGGCGGTCTTTGCGGTGACTGCGAATAGTCTTTTTATACAACCGTTTTATCCTTGCCGCTTCGCTGTCATGCTCATGCCGCCGCAATATGAAAATTTTTTCCTTTTGATACTGCATTTCGTCAAGTTCTTCCACTTTATCACCATTTTCATCTATCTCTCTGCGAAAATCAGCAAATATCTGCCGTATCGCACGTATCACAGCATAGATCGCCAATACGACACACGCTGCACCGATTCCCCACATTACAATATTTACCACAATTGATGGCTCTGGTGCCGGCTCTGCATCATCAAATATCATCTGCACTGCCCCCATACCAGTTCCTGCACTTTCGAATTCTGATTCCTCAGCCCGCTCTATTGGTGGCAGTTTATATTCCTCCAACAAGTCCTTCAGATTAATGTAATGCCGGTTTCCTAACAGAAAAACTGCCGGAATCACCGCAATAAAAAGCAGCAGACAATACAGCAAAAGCATACCGCTGCTCACCGCATACAAACGCTTCCCAGAAATGCCGCTTGTTCGCTTATTGATACCACGATAACGCTCCGTCGTTTGAATATGCAGATAAAGCAATGTTGGAAACAAATATGCAATCATACTAAAAAAAGCCATATCGCACAAATATTTTCCACTAAAAACAAGCCCAATAACATAAACCACAACAAAATACCAAAGAGTCGACAGTGATGGCTTATCTAAAAGACTCTCCTCAAAGACTGCATAGGTACCCTCTTCCTTTTTCTGCCGTTCTATCCGCAGCCTGTTCTGAAAACGCGCCCCTACAATCAGTACCGTTTCTGCTGTTATTGTAATACGATAACAAAGTATCACCAGATCCGACTCGCCTTGTAATGACCATATTGTCATAACAATACCGGTTATATACCATACAACGATTGTCAATATACTACAAATAATGAAATATCCTGCTAATGTTTTACTGCGCTCTGCTGCAATCCCTGTAACGACAATCGGCACCGCTATTAGCAGGCATTTCAAATAAAGCTGCACACTCCCTGTTGACTCATAAAAACCACCAACCAAAAAGATAATTGGCACTATCAGCACAAATATCATCGCAGCATGAAACCATTCTATTACTCGCAGCATCGTTCTCCCCTTTCCTTAGAAACTGCTAACCCAGTTCCCGAACAACAATCCGCAAATTTTCCCTGCTTTTTAAACTGGCATTTTCAGATCGTTGTTCCTCTCCGCGCCGAACAGGATAGATAATCAGCGTCTGCTTCTGCTCCACAACACTTTTAATTCTATCCCGCAGCAATTCATCCAAATTTTTCGTTATAAAGATAAGAAGCATATCTTCCGGCGGGCAAAATTGTTGAAACACGTTTTCCAACAACTGTGTAAAAGGAAATACTGTTTCCTGCGTACAATTTGTGATATCGCCTGCCGCCTGAAATTCCGCAAGCATCCGCTCTATCTGCACCAGCTTCCCTTTATGATTGGTCGGCGCAAGAAACGTATCAAATCCTTCCACCGTCCCGTTCATACAAAGTCCAACCTCAATACTCTGCCGCAGCAGCCTGCGCATTAAAGTGGCAGCAACCGCAATGCTTTCCTCTACTAAATCCTCCCGCCTTAAAATACCATTGTCCTCCACATCCAAGAAAATCATTGCTTTCTGTGACATTACGGAATCATATGTATTAACCATTAACGAACCCGTCTTTGCACTCGCTTTCCAATTTATCGTTTTCATAGGATCCTGCGCCGTATAACCGCGGATTGTACGAAACGCAAAAGGATCTTCATACAGCCGTTTTGCACACTGAATCGTCCCCAACATATGCTCACAAACGGTAATAATTTGTGACACATCCGTCATTTTAGGATAAACATAAATAAAAGTGCTTGCATCGCTCTTTCCACAATCCCCGTTTCCAATTGCCCGGCTAAAACGCTTCTTATATAATAATGAATAAGATGTAATATCCGCTTCTTTTATCTCATATCTGCCTCTTTTGGTACACGTCAGCGGTATTTCTCTTGTAATTTTCTGTCTGCCAAGCACCGAAAAAATATCTCTTTTATAAATATAATCGCTGACGCTTGCATTTTCCGTATGCGCAAAATCAAGCTCCTTCTTGGCATGAAACCCAACTTCCAGCACGGGAATCGGCATAGCCTTACGATTTTCAATCACCTCGAAAAGCTTTGTTGTTTCTCCGGCATAGAGTGCTTGCGTTTCAAACCAAAGCGTCACCGTAACGTGCCGATACCAATTCTGCCGATAATACCAATTCCATAACAATGTTACTGCCGCAATCCCTAACAATAAAACTATCATCATCTCTTTGTCCAATCCTCTGTCGGTACTGGAACACTGTCCAGCAGCCCTTGTATCACTACCGCTTTCTGTTCCTCCTGTATCTCCCCGATCAGTCGGTGTGCCATAACCGGAATCGCAACAGCCTTAATATCCTCCGGCACTACATAATCTCTGCCATTTACCAGCGCAAATCCCTGCGATGCACGCAGCAATGCCAGCGTTCCTCTAGGACTGACGCCTTGATTTACGATACTGCTCCCACCACCTGACACAAGTCCTCTATGACTTCGCGTTGCCTGCACCAGTGCAACAATATAATCTCTAAGATCGGTATGTACCGAAACCTCACGGCAAGCTTGTTGAAGCTGCCGGATATCCTTATCTGTGCACACGGCTTCCAGCGTTGCCAGTGGTTCTTCCACAATAAATCGGTCAAGCATCTGCCGCTCCTGCGCACTGTCCAGCCCACCCATGCTGATTTTCATAATAAAGCGGTCAAGCTGCGCCTCCGGCAATGGAAAACATCCAATCGTTTCCACAGGATTCTGCGTTGCAATGACAAAAAACGGTGCCTCCAGCCTGCGTGTTACGCCATCCACAGTTACTTGCCCCTCCGCCATACACTCCAAAAGGCTAGACTGCGTGCGCGGCGTTGCGCGGTTTATCTCGTCCGCCAATAGAATATTGGTAAAAACAGGTCCTTGTTGAAACGTAAATGCATTTTTCTCTTGATTAAAAAATGACAATCCTGTCACATCACTTGGCAGCAAATCCGGCGTAAACTGAATGCGGTCAAACCGACAGCCCATTGACTTGGCAATTGACTTTGCAAGCACCGTTTTGCCAGTTCCTGGCACATCCTCGAGCAGCACATGCCCGCCTGCCGCAGCCGCCGCAAGCAGAAGACGCGTTACCTCACGCTTTCCAATTACAACACGCGCAGCATTTTCTTCTATTTTAGATAAAATATCATTCACTTGTGATTCCATTTTTTCACCTCTCTGTGTGCCTTGGCACACATATAAATCAATATTTGTAAGTTTGCTTTCACACGGATACTCTGTACCACGTTAACGTATCCGCGGTACTCTATATACCAATCAATATTTGCAAGTTTGCTTTCACACGGATACACCTGTATGCACTGCACCATACAAATCAATCATTTTAACGTTAACTATCAACTATTCCTTCTATCCAGAACTTTTACACCAAAATACTACTTCTGCGATTCTTTATCTATTTTTTCCAGATGTTCACAAACCTGCGATAAATCGGCAAATTTTGCATACAAAAGCGTTTCTGTTTCCTTATCCGGCTTTTCCAATTCCAATCCGCTCCCCCGCGTAATCCCAAGCCTCGATAAACACCCGCTCTGTATCAAACATTAAGCCATCCATATCGAAAATTGCGTATTTGTTTTTCATATCTTCATTCCTCCCAACCGCAATCATAATACAATTATATCAGATTTCCTCCCTACTTTAAACTATTTTTCCGCCTTCATCCATTTTTCTGAGATACTACTGCGCCGCGCTTACGCAAATAAAAAAACGCGTTCATAATCTTCGTGTCCATTTCATACAATGTACAAATGATTTCAAAAGGAGAACCCTTTTCAGGACTATGAAAGATTATATCGAAGAAAGAGCTATCACCTTCGCTGCTTATATTATTGATAATAATGCTACTGTAAGACAAACTGCAAAGGCTTTCGGTATCAGCAAATCGACTGTACATAAAGATGTAACCTCTCGTCTAATGCAGGTAAATCCAACACTTGCCAAACAGACAAGGGCAGTCTTAGACATCAATAAATCGGAGCGACATATCCGCGGAGGACTTGCCACGCGTGAAAAATATCTGCACAAAAGCGATACAGCGGGCTGATATGCCCGCCTGCAGCGGCAGAAAAATAAAACAAATATTGAAGCCCCCTTCGGTTTATGGTAAGATAATTGCATTGAATCATAATTGGAGGTACTTTTATGTTAAGAAATAAAGATATACTGGAATTAAAACGACGCTTTAAAAAAGAGGCTTGCACCTTTACCAAACTCTGCGGCTGCTATGTTGACGCCAATAAAAATAAGGTGGTCAAGCTTGATGAAACGTTTTTAAATCTCGATGACGAAGAATTTTACAAATATTTAGAGATCGCAAAAAAAACGCTCTCGGGCACAATCGGCAACAACCTTTTAGAGCTGCATTTTACAAAAGAGGAAGAAGAATCTGGCTCAAAACAGCAATATTTATTAGGTCTGCGCGAAAGCGGTCTGCGCAATCCTGAACTGCTAGAGCATCTATACGATATGATTATTGAGCATTACGACTATGTGGGGAATTATTTGATTTTAGTTTTTCATGATGCTTACGATATTATTACCAAAACCAACGACGACTTAAAAATTGATGAATCAGAAGAAGTTTTCCAATACATATTGTGTGCTGTCTGCCCCGTAAATCTATCCAAACCGGGGCTTGGCTACCGTGAGGACGAACATCGTATCGGTGTGCGCATTCAGGATTGGGTCGTAGGCGTGCCTGACGTGGGCTTTCTATTTCCTTCTTTTATTGAACGTTCCAGCGATATTCATTCGCTGACTTACTATGTACGTGACGCCAAAGACTCTCACCCAGATTTTGTAGAGGCGGCGCTAGGCTGCGATGCTAGGCGTACCGCCACAGAAGAACAAAATACTTTCAGCGGTATTGTAAAAACAGCACTTGCACCGATTATTGAGAAAAGTGATGAAATGTTATTGGATATTCAAGAAAGCCTAAACGATCTTGCCGAGGAGCACGACGCTGAAATGGAAGATTTAGTGCTTGTCGAACAGGAAGCACTTACCTTGACAACGGATATTATTAAGGATGTCTTAACCAAAAAAGAAATTCCTGACGCAGCTGTCACAATGATACAGTCGCAGTTTACTGAAGAATTTAGCGACAGACCACCCGCAGTCCGCAATCTTGTAGATGAAAAGGCACTGGAAAAAAATCAAAAAGCGAAAAAAGAAATAAAACTGTTGGAGGAGGTCGCCACATTAAAACAGGAATTAAAAGAAACCAAGCAAGAAAACCAAGAAATAACACAACAGATTGAAACGCTTGTCAATATGGAAACGCCTGTCAATTCCGACGGCAACGAGCAATGGCCTGAAATCTTCCTGCGCATGAAGCCGGACAAAGCCCAACGGGTGAAATCACAAGTTATTGATGGGCAGCGCTATCTTATGATTCCGCTAGACGAAACAGAACATATTAATCTGAATGGAGCAGCCGCAGAGCTGTAACTATACTGACGAGCGATTAGATTGTAACAGTTCAAATAACCCATTGAACGGTTACGTATCCAGCCATTGGAAATCGCTTCGCGATGGGCTGGATACCTCCAACCACTACATTTTATTACGGGGCTGTTACATTAGATTTTCCCTTCTGCTCAGCACGTATTGCCCGCTTATGCAATATGGGCTGCACAGAAATTGGATAATCTTAACGGTCGTCAGTATATACTCACGAGCGGTCAAATTTACCACATATTCACGATGCTTCCCGCTCGTGAGTTGGGTGAATTGGCAAATTTTAGCGTTCGCCAGTATATATTGCAAATGTCGTTATTTGATTGCTTGCGCACATTGCGAAAGCCTGCAAACTTGTTATCGCTTGCAGGCTTTTAAATTTTCCTTTCGTCAGTTTACGAATCCCTTATATTATAGCACCGCCAAACGGAGAGTGTGGGATTCGAACCCACGTGCCCAAAATTATGGACAACTGCATTTCGAGTGCAGCTCGTTATGACCACTTCGATAACTCTCCTGATTTCTATATTTAAATCTATCCTTATCTTACATGATATTTGCCCTTATGTCAATAATCACTAAAACGAAATCCAATTTGCCCGTAACAGTTCAGATAACCCATTGAACTGTTACGTATCCAGCCATTGGAAATCGC
>ERZ778495.485-NODE-485-length-38402-cov-6.804574_pt1 | contig 38402 bp, 33 predicted proteins | sample MGYA00433100_ERZ778495 | MGnify/ENA primary metagenome ERZ778495 (study PRJEB29527, sample SAMN07138962) | mouse gut metagenome | material: feces | host: mouse | place: China:Nanjing | collected 2016-01-25 ...
TAATAAGGGTTTTGAGTTTAGGTATTGATTTTGGGGTTGCAAAACAACGGTGGAACAGTCCCTATGTTGAACAGAATATTATTAAACTTAATCTGCAAAATGCCATGTTTTAAGCAATTATAAAGACATTGGAAAAATGTTTCTGTCATTATATTCAGTGGAATAATGACTTGAAGTTGCAATAAAATCTGCTATAATATGAAACAAAGATAAAAAAGAGGGTGCTAGAATGGATTTGAATTTACAAATAACAGATATGGCAGGGGCTAGACCAGAACATTCTACAGTTATTGTTAACTTTGTTGCTACTGTGCGTAATCAATTAAAAAATAGCATGTGTTATGTATTTTCTGATAATGTACAATATAAATTTAAAGCAGACGACGGAGAGAATAAAACAGTTATTCCAGACGCATCTATAAATTGTCGTATCAAATCACGTAGGGGAAATACTTTTATTGATGCACCACGTTTTGTAATGGAAGTATTGAGCCCATCAACAGAAAAATATGATCGTGGAGAGAAAAAAGAATTATATCGTCAGCAGGAAATTGATGAATATTGGATTGTAGACTTACATAAGAAACAAGTGGAAATATATGAACTTGATTATGATGAAAAAGAAGAGCCACAATATTATTTGTGGAAAACTGTTACAGAAGAAAATAAAAATGAATTGAAAATGATTCGTTTTCCGAATTTAAAAATTACATTTGATGATTTATTTTACGAAGTGGATCTAGAGTATTAAATAAAGGAGTGATAGATATTATGGTATCCGACACAAAAAAGAACTAATAAAAAATGGGGTTAGTAGAATTTGAACGAAAGAAGACGAGAAAATAAATGGTGTGATTTATGATATGTTAGCAAGACCTAATTATCAGCATAGAATAATAAATTTTAAAAGTTTGCAAGCGGTACCAATTAGAAGTATCGCTTTTTTGAATTAGCTGCAAATACTGGATGTTTCGGCATTGCAGTGTCTATTTATCTGGGGCAGCAAACCAGCGATTTTTGCAATATAAAATCAAGGATACTGCTTTCGTTACAGAAAATTAATATTTATTATCTTGTTAAGTGGTGCATTTTACATTATAATAGTATAGATAACGTGAAAACGGCAAGGCTTTTTTATAATAAAAATACCGCGCCAGCATAAAAAATTAGAGATAAGAGGTGTCATGGATGGGGAAAAAAAGCGAAGAAGCGATTAGAAATTTTACGCATAAATATACAAAAGTATGCGTGGACAACAATGAAATCGATGTAGGATTATTTGATACCTATGGCGTGAAGCGCGGGCTGCGTGACAAAAATGGTAAAGGGGTATTGTCAGGGCTTACCAATATTTCCCTGATTAAATCCTCTGAGGAAGTGGACGGAAAGAGTGTGCCATGTGAGGGGCAGCTCTACTATAGAGGCTATAATATCTTTGATTTGGTAAGAGGCTTTCAGAAGGACAACCGTTTTGGATTTGACGAGTGTGCATACCTTCTGTTGTTTGGCAGTCTGCCCAATAAAGATGAGTTATTGGAGTTTAAGAAAATGCTTGGCTACAGCATGACGCTGCCGACAAACTTTGTACGTGATGTTATTATGAAAGCGCCAAGTCATGATATTATGAATTCGCTGACAAAGAGTGTGTTGACGCTGGCGTCCTATGATGATAATGTTTCAGATATTTCATTGGAAAACGTCCTGAAACAGAGCTTAATGCTAATCAGTGTATTCCCTATGCTCTCTGTATATGGATATCATGCATACAATCACTATGAATGTGATGATAGTTTATATATTCACAGACCCGATCCAAAGCTGTCTACTGCGGAAAATATTCTGCGTATGCTGCGACCGGATATGGCATATACGCCGATAGAGGCAAAAGTTTTGGATGCTGCGCTGGTACTGCATATGGAGCATGGCGGCGGCAATAATTCTACATTTACGACAAGAGTTGTTACAAGTTCAGGATCGGATACATATTCTGTAATAGCGGCGGCGCTTTCCTCCTTAAAGGGACCTAAGCATGGTGGTGCGAATATTAAGGTCGTGCAGATGATGGAGGATTTAAGACGTAATGTAGATGATGTTACCGATGAGAAACAGGTGCGGGAATATCTTTATCGTATCTTAAATAAAGAAGCATTTGACAGAAGCGGCTTAATATATGGAATGGGTCATGCGGTTTATTCGATTTCTGATCCTAGAGCGCTTGTATTTAAAGGCTTTGTAGAACGGCTTGCGGATGAGAAAAAGCGTCATAAAGATTTTGAACTGTACTCTATGATTGAGAAGCTTGCGCCGGAAGTAATTGCTGAGAAATGCCGTATATACAAAGGTGTTAGTGCTAATGTGGACTTTTACAGTGGTTTTGTTTACAGTATGCTGGATATTCCAATGGAACTGTATACGCCGATTTTTGCAATTGCGCGTATTGTTGGCTGGAGTGCGCACCGTATGGAAGAATTGATTAATGTAGATAAGATTATCCGTCCGGCGTACAAGAGTATTCTGTCGCTGAAAACATATGAATCTTTAAAAGAGCGTTCCACACCGAAATTAAATGGGCATGAAGAACAAGTATACAAGCTTCCCATGAATGAAGCTTAGTGCCAAAAGAGCCTGTAGGGGGTATATATAGGATTATTCAAATAGTGGGAAGCATTTTAATAATCGGTGCAATTACAGCGCTTTGGCTGAAAAGAGGAATTGACTGGCAGAAAAGCAGAGGGCACGGATTAGAAAAACACTATATGGAAGAATATGGATTTATGGATGACAAGGACAACAAATTATAACAGGCTTTTAGAAAAAATTGGATAAAAGTCTTGATTTTTCAAGGATAAAGTGCTAAAATAGAGATAGTTTCAATGATGCTAGATGATAAAGAGTGGGCTTGCAAGTCCGCTCTTTTATTCATGATAAAAGATGAAAAGGGGAATGGTGAGGGCATGGCGAAAAAAGATACTTATGAAGCGCGGGCAGAAGCGCTTTTGGAGCCGATCGCTGCGGAAAACGGCTGTGAAATATATGATGTTGAGTACGTGAAAGAAGGAGGTACTTGGTATTTAAGGGCTTATATTGATAAGCCGGAGGGCGTAAGTATTATTGATTGTGAAAATGTTAGCCGTGCAATGTCGCAGCAGCTTGACGCACAGGATTTTATCCCTGATGCATATACATTGGAAGTTTCCAGCCCAGGGCTTGGAAGGGCGCTGAAGAAAGATAGGCATTTGCAGAACAGTTTGGGCGAGGAAGTCGAAGTCAAGACCTATAAGCCAATTGACAAACAGAAAGAATTTGTTGGAATATTAAAATCCTTTGACAAAGAATCCATAACAATTGAGATGGAAATAAATAATACAGAAAAAAAAGAAATGGTTTTCGCAAAATCTGATGTGGCAATTATCAGATTAACGCTGGATTTTTAAATCAGGAATTTTTTACTTTAGGAGGGTAAAGGTAAAATGAATAAGGAATTATTGGAAGCACTCAATACTTTGGAGAAAGAGAAGGAGATCAGCAAAGAAACTCTTTTCGAGGCGATAGAAAATTCTCTTTTGACAGCCTGCAAGAACCATTTTGGCAAAGCAGATAATATTACGGTTGAGATAGACCGGGAAACGTGCGATTTCCTGGTTTATGCGACAAAGGATATTGTTGCAACGCCGGAAGAAGTCGAGGATGATGTGACCCAGATTTGCATTGATGATGCAGTGAAAATTTCCAAGCGGGCAATAATTGGGGAAACGATTAATGTAGAGATTAAATCCAAGCAGTTCGGACGTATCGCCACACAGAATGCGAAAAACGTTATTTTGCAGAAAATCCGTGAGGAGGAGCGCAGCGTGGTTTACAACCAGTTCTTTGAGAAAGAGAAGGATGTGGTAACAGGTATTGTGCAGCGTTATTCTGGAAGAAATATCAGCGTAGATTTAGGAAAGGCGGATGCGCTGCTCAATGAAGCAGAGCAGGTAAAAGGCGAAGTATTCCGCCCAACGGAGCGCATTAAAGTATATATTTTAGAGGTAAAAAATACACCGAAAGGCCCTAGAATCTTAGTAAGCCGTACGCATCCAGAACTGGTGAAGCGGTTGTTTGAGGCGGAAGTTACGGAGATAAAGGACGGCACGGTAGAGATTATGAGTATTGCGCGTGAAGCTGGAAGCCGTACTAAGATTGCTGTTCGCACCAATAATCCCAATGTAGATGCTGTCGGTGCCTGTGTCGGAATTAACGGCGCGCGTGTCAATGCGATTGTGGAGGAGCTGCGCGGCGAGAAAATAGATATTGTCAATTGGGATGAAAACCCCGGAAACTTTATACAGAACGCACTTTCACCGGCAAAAATTGTTGCGGTATTTGCAGATCCAGATGAGAAAACGGCAAAGGTGGTTGTGCCGGATTATCAGCTCTCGCTGGCAATCGGTAAGGAAGGGCAGAATGCAAGACTTGCGGCAAGGCTGACGGGATATAAGATCGATATTAAGTCGGAAACACAGGCAAAAGATGCCGAGGGCTTCCGCTATGAAGACTATATGTATGATGAGGACGATGATGCCTACTACGAAGAAGAATATGAGTATGAAGAAGAATACGAGAATGGCGAAGCTTCAGATGATAAAACTTCCGAAACAAAAGATTATGAGGATGAAACTCCTGAAACTGAGGATTTTGAGAACGAAACCTTAGATGGCGGAGCTTCTGAAGTCGAAGATTATAATGATGAAACTTCTAACAATGGGGATTTAAAGGACGAAACTTTAGCAGATGAAATTTCCGAGGATGAAGTTCCTAAAAATGAAGCTTCCGAAAATACCGAGAATGCTATGGAATACAATCAAGGAGATGCAGACTGGGATAACGAATCCGTAAGCGAGGAAGAATCGGAGGAAATAGAGTAATCAATGGCAAAGAAAATTCCATTTAGACAATGTATCGGCTGTGGTGAGATGAAACCCAAAAAGGAAATGATACGCGTTCTCAAGACGGAGGAGGGGATTATTCTTGATACAACAGGCAGGAAAAACGGCAGAGGTGCATACATATGTCCCAGCGCAGAATGCCTGAAGAAAGCAAAAAAGACTAAAGGGCTTGACAGGTCATTTAAAATGGCAGTGCCGGAAGAAATCTACGACAGTCTGACAAAGGAGATAGAAATATTTGAATCAACAGCGAAATAAAATACAATCAAAGATATATTCCCTGCTAAGTTTGGCAATGAAAGCAGGTAAACTAGTGAGCGGAGAATTTGCAACGGACAAGAGCGTAAAAAGCGGTAGCGCTTGGGTGGTTCTTGTGTCAGAGGATGCATCTGACAATACGAAGAAAGGTTTTTCGGATGCGTGCAGTTTCTATGATATCCCTCGATATTTTTTCGGGACAAAAGAGGAACTGGGACGCGCAATTGGAAAATCGATGAGGTCATCTCTTGCTATTACAGATGAGAACTTCGCAAAGTCATTGATTAAGCATCTGGAACAATCTGTTAATTGTGAGGGTGAGGAGGAGTAACATGGCAAAAATAAAAGTGTATGAGCTTGCACAGGAAATCGGCGTGAAAAGTGCTGAAATCCTGACGATTTTAAAAAATAAAGGTATAGAGGTAAAAAGCCACATGAGTGTATTAGAAGACAGACAGATAGACGAGGTGAAAAACACTTTGAAAGCGCCTGCCAAGTTGGATGAAGCACCAAAGAAGACGGAAGCGAAAGCGCCTGTAAAGAAGAAAAAAAGCATTATTGTTGTGAGTAATCCTCATAACTCCAAACTTCCCGGAGCACAGATACCAAGAAAACCTGCGCATCCAGAGAAAAAGGCGGCTGCGAAACAGGAAACTGCTGTTAAAGCAAAGCAGGAAACGGCTGTTAAAACAGAACCTGCTGTAAAACAGCAGGCGACTGCGAAAGTAGAAACGTTAGTTCAACCAGAAACGGCTGTAAAAGCAGTTGCTGCCGCGAAACAGGAAACAGTAGTAAAGACAGAGAATGCTGCAAAAGCAGATGTCATAGAAAATGCTGCAAAAGTGAAAACAGCAGAAAAATCTGCTGAGAAGGTGGTTCTCAAGGCTGACAATACCGAAATAAACCAGGTAACGGAAAAGCAGTCTGTGGAAAAACAATCTATAGAAAAACAATCTATAGAAAAACAATCTATAGAAAAACAATCTATGGAAAAACAATCTATGGAAAAACAATCTATAGAAAAACAATCTATAGAAAAACAATCTATGGAAAAACAACAAACCACAGAAAACCAAGCAACGGAAAAGCAATTTACGGAAAAGCAGCAAACTACGGAAAACCAGCAGTCCACAGAAAAACAGCAAACAGCAGAAAAACAGCAAACTGAGGAAAAGCAACAAATTACAGAAAAACAGCAAACTGAGGAAAAGCAACAAATTACAGTAAAACAGCAAACAGCGGAAAAACAGCAAACCACAGAAAAACAATTTTCTGATAAAAAGTCCACAGAAAAACAGTCTAAAGATAAATATTCCAAGGTGACAGAAAATGTTAAGGCAGAGGTAACTGCAGCGGAAGAAGCGAAGAAAGCATCAGGCGGCAGGAAAAATGTGGATGGGCAAAAGCGTGATGGCGCACGTGGGTCGGACAATCCCAGACGTGATGGACAAAAAAATGATGGAAATAAAAATGCTGACCGCCAGAAACGTTCAGATGGTTCTAGACGTGATGGGCAGAGAAATGATAACCGCAGTGAGAGTTCCCGCAATTCTGATGGGAAAAGATATGACGGCGGTAGAGATAGGGATAAAGACAGAAATTCCGATGGGCAACGGCGTGGTGACAGAGATAAAGGATCGGATGGGCAAAGGCGTGACAGAGGGCAAGGCGGCAGAAATGGTCAGGGCTTTTCTGGTGGCCGTGATAATAATAGAAATGGTTACGGCGGAAACGGCGGCAGAAATTCTGGTAAAAACAGTTTTGTTCCAGACAGTCCAATGAAAGAGTCTGAGAAGCACAGAGATGAGGAGAAGCGCAGAATAAGTCAGGAGAAGGATAAGAAGAATCGCAAAGACCTTATTTATGAAGAAGATAACGAAATAAAAAATATCAAAGGCAAAAATAAGCCGGGTAAGTTTATTAAGCCAGAGAAGAAACCAGTAGAAACCGTCGCGGAGCAAATTAAGGTTATTACACTACCGGAGAAACTTACAATTAAGGAACTTGCGGATAAGATGAAAATACAGCCGTCAGCCATTGTTAAGAAACTGTTTTTACAGGGGCAGATTGTGACAGTAAACGAGGAAATTACGTATGAAACAGCAGAGAATATTGCAATTGAGTACGATATTATCTGTGAGCAGGAAGTCAAAGTTGACGTTATCGAAGAATTGCTGCGGGAAGAAGAAGAAAATGTGGAGGATATGGTGCAAAGACCGCCTGTTATCTGTGTAATGGGTCATGTTGACCACGGTAAGACTTCTCTTCTTGATGCAATACGTAAGACAAATGTAACAGATAGAGAAGCAGGCGGCATTACACAGCATATTGGTGCATATACAGTAAATGTCAACGGGCAGAAGATTACATTCCTTGATACTCCGGGACACGAAGCGTTTACGGCAATGCGTATGCGCGGCGCAAATTCTACGGATATTGCAATTCTTGTGGTAGCAGCAGACGATGGTGTAATGCCGCAGACTGTGGAAGCGATTAACCATGCAAAAGCAGCAGAAATAGAGATTATTGTGGCAGTAAACAAGATTGATAAGCCAGGCGCAAATATTGAACGTGTAAAGCAGGAGTTAACAGAATATGGTTTAATCGCAGAAGATTGGGGCGGCAGCACGGTATTTGTTCCAGTGTCTGCAAAGAGCGGTGAGGGTATCGAACAACTGCTCGAAATGATACTGCTTACGGCGGAAGTATTGGAATTAAAGGCAAATCCTGACAGGCGCGCAAGAGGTCTTGTGATTGAAGCAGAACTTGACAAAGGTCGCGGCCCTGTTGCAACAGTACTTGTACAAAAGGGTACATTAAAAGTGGGTGATTTTATATCCGCAGGTGCTGCAAGTGGTAAAGTCCGTGCAATGATAGACGATAAAGGAAGACGGGTAAAGGAAGCAGGGCCTTCAACACCGGTTGAAATTCTTGGACTTGGTGATGTTCCCAACGCCGGAGAAATCTTTATTGCGCATCAAAATGACAAGGAAGCGAAAAATTTTGCGGAAACTTTTGTTGCACAGAATAAAGAAAAACTTCTTGAGGATACTAAGGCTAAGATGTCGCTTGATGATTTGTTCTCACAAATCCAGGCAGGCAATTTAAAAGAATTAAACTTAATCATCAAAGCAGACGTACAAGGCAGCGTGGAAGCAGTAAAACAAAGCTTAATGAAGTTGTCAAATGAGGAAGTTGTTGTAAAGTGCATCCATGGTGGTGTTGGTGCAATTAATGAATCTGATGTTATTCTTGCGTCAGCATCCAAGGCAATTATTATTGGTTTTAATGTAAGACCAGATGCAATTGCGAAAGCGACGGCAGAGCGGGAAGGCATTGATGTGCGGCTGTATAAAGTTATCTATCAGGCGATCGAGGATATTGAATCTGCTATGAAGGGAATGCTAGATCCGATCTTTGAGGAAAAAGTAATTGGTCATGCAGAAGTGCGTCAGATTTTCCGTGCGTCAGCGGTGGGAAATATTGCAGGTTCCTATGTGTTAGATGGAATGTTCCAGCGTGGCTGCAAAGTGCGGATAACACGTGAGGGAGAACAGATTTACGAGGGTGCGCTTGCGTCGCTGAAACGTTTTAAAGATGATGTAAAAGAAGTAAAAGCAGGTTTCGAGTGCGGTCTTGTATTTGAGGGCTATGACAGTATGCAGGAGCTTGATATTGTTGAAGCATATATTATGGTGGAAGTTCCAAGATAGAATCAGAAACGGAACTTTCAAGAGAATACCTAAAAATGGTATTACGGAGGGATTCTAAATGAGAAAAAACAGTGTGAAAAATACACGTATCAACGGTGAAGTACAGCGTTTTCTGGCGGAGGTTATTCGCAATGAAATCAAAGACCCCAGAATCAATGTGATGACTTCCGTTGTAGCGGTGGAAGTGGCGCCAGATTTAAAAACTTGCAAGGCGTGGATTAGCGTGCTTGGAGATGAGGAGTCGCAAAAAAATACACTAGAGGGCTTAAAGAGTGCTGAAGGGTATATCCGCAGTTTAATGGCAAAACAGATTAATTTAAGGAATACGCCAGAAATAAAATTTATTATGGATCAGTCAATTGCTTATGGTGTTTCAATGTCAAAACGCATTGACGAAGTAAACCGTGCTGATGAGGAGAAGCACGGGAACGAAGAGGAGCAGCCGATATTGTCGTAGTGTTTTAATGACAACAAGGGGCTGTCGGGGCTGTCGCGATAAGCTTTGATTATACAAGATATAGTATAAATCCTAACACGTTGTTAGACTATCTTGTATTCGTTCGGTTTAATGCGACAGACTTTTTTCCGACAGTTCCTTTTGTGTGTAGACCCGTGTAGAGGAGTTAAGAAATATCGAAAACGCAAATATTATTTACGTTTTCGATACAATACAGTACGGGCGGCAATGATAACAACGGTTACAAGCGGGCTGGAGGCTGCAGCAAAGTATATGCTGTAAATACTATGTTGCATATGCTATGCTGCATATGTTATGCTGCATATATTATGCAGCAAAGTATATGCTGCATACGAAAGTTCGCAGATGGGAGTAAATTATGAAAAAATTTATGTTACAGGAAGAATGTAAGGGAGCAAAAAGCATTGTGATTTCAGGGCATATCAGACCAGATGGGGATTGTACAGGTTCCTGTATGGCAGTATATATGTATCTTAAAAAAGTAATGCCGGAAGCAGATGTTCGAGTCTGTTTAGAACAGCCAGCGGATTGCTTTTCATGCATTCAGGATTTTGATCAAATTGACAGTACATTTATGGTAGAGGAAGCACCAGATATTTTTATAGCAGTCGACTGCGAGAAGTCAAGGCTTGGAGAGGCGGAAAAAATTTTTGAGAGCGCGTCAAAGCGCATTAATATTGATCATCATATCAGCAATGAACATGGCTGCGGTGATGTGAACTATGTAGTTCCGGGGTGCAGTTCTACGGCGGAGCTGGTATATGATGTTTTGGATAAAGAATGGATTGATAAAGAGATTGCAAAGGCAATTTACATAGGAATTATTCATGATACAGGGATTTTTCATTATTCCAGTACAACCCCTAAGACATTGCGGATTGCGGCAGATTTAATTGAATATGGATTTAATTTTTCGGAGATAATTGATCAGACGATTTATGAAAAAACATACATTCAGAATCAGCTTTTAGGCAGAGCGCTGCTGGAAAGCATTATATTTATGGATGGAAGATGTATTGTAAGTACAATTGATCAGAAAATATTAAATTTTTATGATGCTACGCCCAAAGATTTGGAAGGAATTGTAAATCAGCTTCGCATAATTAAGGGAGTAGAGTGTGCAATTTTTATGTATGCAATTGGAAATTTAGAGTATAGAGTCAGCCTGCGTTCCTGTAAATATGTAGATGTCAGTAAGATCGCGGCTTATTTTGGCGGCGGTGGTCATGTACGGGCAGCCGGCTGCAATATTAACGGCACATTTCATGATGTTGTTAACAATATTTCAAAACAGATAGAATTGCAAATGAAACAGTTTGAAGAAGCCGACACGCAGAGTACAGAAAATACGGTGGTGGAAAGTGATTAATGGTATTATCAATATCTATAAAGAATCAGGCTATACTTCCCATGATGTAGTAGCCAAACTGCGGGGGATACTAAAGCAGAAGAAAGTTGGGCATACAGGCACGCTGGATCCAGAGGCAACAGGCGTGCTGCCTGTATGTTTAGGCAGTGCAACGAAGTTGTGTGATATGATAACGGATACAAGCAAAGAATATGAAGTGAAAATGCAACTTGGTATCACGACGGATACTCTGGATTTAAGTGGTACCATTTCCTCTAGATCTGAAGTAACAGTATCAGAAAAAGAGATAGAGAAGACCATGCTGCGATTTGTGGGCGGTTACGACCAGATTCCGCCAATGTACAGCGCATTGAAAGTGAATGGAAAAAAGCTTTATGAGTTGGCACGGGAAGGTAAAGAAATTGAACGCAAACCAAGGCGGGTAGAACTACCATATATTAAAATATTGGAAATGGAACTACCATATGTACGTTATATAGTAGGATGTTCTAAGGGAACGTATATTCGCTCACTGTGCGCAGATATCGGTGAGCAGCTTGGCTGCGGTGCGGCAATGGCAGAATTAAAGCGTACAAAAGTAGGGAACTTTTTCGTAGAAGAATCCATTACGTTGGATCAAATCGCACAGTATGCCGCAGAGGGAAGGTTGGAGCAGTATGTTTTTGCATCTGACCGTATTGTAATAGGATGCAACGGCGCAACGGTAAAGCCCAAAGCGGAGCGCTTTCTTTTAAATGGAAACAAACTGTATTTTTCACAGTTGGATATGGAAAATGAGGCAGCACGTTTTACAGAGGGCGATTTATTAAGAGTATATATGCTGGAAAGTGAAGAACAACGCGAATTAAAAGCAGTGTATCAATATATTAGTGAAGAAAATTGTTTTAAACCGTTTAAAATGCTTTTGTAAGCGGCATATGGAGAATTGGTTTGATGGAAATAATAGAGCAGATGACAGAATTTGATATTGCAAAGGAAACTGCTGTGGCAATCGGCAAATTTGATGGTTTTCATAGAGGGCATCAGAAGCTTTTGGACGAGCTGCGCAGACAGAAAGAAAACGGGCTTGCGACGGTGGTTTTTACATTTGTGCCGTCGCCGGCGGTGTTTTTTGGTCTTGCGCCGGCTGGAGAATTGACTACGATTGCAGAAAAGCGCAGGATTTTTGAAAATGCTGGTGTCGATTATCTGATTGAATATCCATTTTGCCAAGAGATTGCCAATATGGAACCTGAAAGATATATAAAAAATGTATTAATAGAACAAATTCATGCAAAATGTATTGTAGCGGGTGATGATGTATCTTACGGCAGACATGGTGCAGGAGATTATCGGCTCTTGCAAAAAAAGTCAAGTGTATATGGCTATCAAGTGATAATTATTGATAAAGTTCTGTATAAGGGAAAAGAAGTGAGTTCTACTTATGTGCGCGAGGAAGTGAAAAAGGGCAATATGGAATTGGTGGAATGCCTTCTAGGAGCACCATATCGTATTGGCGGCGAGATTGTGCATGGGAAGCAGCTTGGAAGAACAATTGGTATGCCGACTGTGAATTTGCTTCCGCCAAGCGAGAAACTGCTTCCGCCCAAAGGAGTTTATTATTCTTATGCGCGGTTTTGTGGTGGTGCAGACAGTCAGAAACCATATCCCGCAATTACTAATATTGGGACAAAGCCTACTGTAGATAATCAGTGCGTAATGGGAGTAGAAACCTTTATTTATAATTTTAATCAAGATGTGTACGGTGCGGAATTGGAAGTATTTTTACTTCATTTCAAAAGACCAGAACGGCGGTTTGACAGTGTGGAAGCACTGAAAGCACAGATGACGGCAGATATAGCAGCAGGCAGAGAATATCATCAAATACCCTTTCATGCAGCCGAACAACTGTCCTTAATAAAATAGATAATATACAAATTGTTAAATTCTGGGGGAATTTTTTTGTTGACTTTTATTGACATTAAGGGGCAGGGGTGGTATAGTATCCATGTAACAAAATTGTAACAATATCGTAAAAGTTTAGAAATGGATTAGAGTATATGAGAGATTTGTTAAGATGGAAATACATGGGGGCTGGCATTGGAATTGGGCTTTCCATCCTTTTACTGGGAAGCGGTGTTTATGCAAACACCAAACAGAGTGATAAACGATTTGTTTCAGCACAGGAGGAGAACAATTCTGTATCATTTGCCGATTTAATTAAAACGGACGAATCAGAGGGGGCAGAACCAGAATCCGAAAGTTTGGATAATGAAACAGTAAGAAATTCCGACGAGGTAAAGCTTTCAGCAGGCACGGAACTTGTGTTTGAGGAAACGATGTCGGAAGCAGCGGATTTGCAGGCAGATATTGCAATGGCAAGGAGTATTGCTGCAAAGGAAGCGCAAGAGCCGGCAGCGCTGTCAATGGAACCAGAAACTTACTGGGGATATACGAACCTTGGTATCGCCCATGTAGATAATCATCTTAATATTCGTGAAGAGCCTTCGGAGAGTGGGAAGCTTGTTGGGAAACTTTCTAAGGATGCTGCCTGTGAAATATTGGGTGTTGAGAATGACTGGGCGCATATTAAATCAGGAAAAGTTGAAGGCTATTGCAGTACAGATTTTCTGTATATGGGCGAGGAAGCAATTACACGCGGACAGGAAGTCGCTTCTATGATTGCAGTTGTAAATACGCAGACGCTTAAAGTACGAGAAGAACCCAATACGGAAAGCGTTGTAATTACACTGATACCACAGGAGGAAGAACTGGAAGTAGTAGAAGTTATGGACAATGGCTGGATTAAATTCCTTCTGGATGATGAAGAAGCATATGTTTCCGGTGAATTTGTAGACGTGGAGGAACGGCTTGAAAAGGCAGTGACTTTAACAGAGTTGCTGTATGGGCAGGGTGTATCGGATGTGCGTGTTGATTTGGTGCAGTATGCAAAACAGTTTGTGGGTAATCCGTATGTATGGGGTGGAACGAGCCTGACAAAAGGCGCAGACTGTTCCGGTTTTACATTAAGTATTTTTCAAAAATACGGCGTAACGCTTCCGCATCATGCGGCATCACAAGCACAATTGGGAACGAAAATCAGTTTGTCAGAAGCACAGCCTGGGGATTTGGTTTTCTATGCGAAAAACGGCAGAATTAACCATGTAGCAATTTACATAGGCGGCGGACAGGTTATCCATGCGTCAAGTCCTAAAACGGGAATTAAGATTTCCAGCGTAAACTACCGTTCGCCGGCAGGAGTAAGGAGATACTTAAACACATAAGTTTGTATGGGTTTTTAAATAAATTTCTTGCATAACAAGCATTTGTGTGTTATACTAACTGAGTGTGCTGTAGCCGGTACCCAGTGTCGGGATGCTCCGACCCAGACTTGGTACTAGGCGGTCAGTCAGAGTGTATAATAATAATTTAGATGGAGGATGCAACAATGATAGCGAAGGAAAAAAAACAGGCAATTATCGCTGAGTATGGAAGAACACAGGGAGATACTGGTTCGCCAGAGGTTCAGATAGCTGTTTTAACGGCAAGGATTCAAGAATTGACTGAGCATTTAAAGAAGAATCAGAAAGATCATCATTCAAGACGCGGACTTTTGAAAATGGTTGGACAAAGACGCGGACTGCTTGATTATTTGAAAAAGACAGATATCGAAAGATATCGTGCTCTAATTGAAAAGCTTGGCATTAGAAAGTAGTTCATTAAGGAATATGGTAAGGGGCGGGTTTATTCCGCCCTATTTAAAATGTGCAGATCTATGCAAAGCAAATAATTCGTAAGGGCAGCGAATCGGTATCGTCGCGAGGGGGAGATAATGATATCTTTCGCTTGGTGGTATGCGGGATACAGGAAGGAATATGATAGAAGAACGGTTCGAGACCACTGAAAACAGTATGAATGTAGATTCATGGTATTTTCAGTAGTTTCGGTTCCGTTGAAGTCAAAATCCTAAAATGCTGTTACCATATAATAAAAGTTTTTTAGAAAAGGAGAAATTTTTAGGAAACTGAAAATGTTGTAAAAAGGGAGCAAATTGGCTTAAAGATACTTAAAATCCAGAGTATTCGTTTGTGCTGACGTTATAGCAGTCGGAAATGTCGACAAAAGAACAGTGCAAGTTGAAATAGTCTTGCTAATTATAAGGTAGAACTTTGATGGTGACATTTGGACAATGGTCAAGTCCCGAGAACCAAGGGCAAATGAAATGGAATATGAAATAAAATTTAGGAAAGGAAAAGCTATTTAGATGAAAACCAGTATTAAGTTAAAGAAAAGCTTTTACTGGTATGTACCGATGGCTTAGTCGGGAATTTACGACTGTGGAGTGTTAGATAGACGAAAGTAGTTGATTTATAACAAAATTGGACACATTGAAACAGTAACTATAATTCGTGAGAATATAGCAAATCATCTAGCATATATACATTTGTATATGTTTTTAGTAGCAGAAAATAGGTATGGATTATATTACATTCAGCGAAAAAAAAGACAAGTCATATAAAAAATACAGTATGGAACTTGCTGGGCGCACGTTAACGGTAGATGTTGGCAGGGTGGCAGCACAGGCAAATGGAGCAGCTTTAATGCATTACGGAGATACAACAGTATTGTGTACAGCGACTGCATCTGAGAAGCCAAGGGATGGCATTGATTTTTTTCCATTATCTGTAGAATATGAGGAAAAATTATATGCAGTAGGAAAGATTCCTGGTGGATTTAATAAAAGAGAGGGCAAGGCAAGTGAGAACGCGATATTGACAAGCCGTGTAATTGACCGTCCGATGCGTCCCTTATTTCCCAAAGATTATCGTAATGATGTGACATTAAACAATATGGTTATGAGTGTTGATCCGGAATGTCGTCCGGAGTTGGTAGCAATGCTTGGTTCAGCGATAGTTACTTCTATCTCAGATATTCCATTTGATGGGCCTTGTGCGACAACACAGATGGGATTGGTAGATGGGGAGTTTGTTGTAAACCCTAATCAGGAACAGTGGAAAAACGGTGATATGCAGCTTACAGTGGCTTCCACAAGTGAGAAGGTAATTATGATAGAAGCTGGTGCGAATGAAGTGCCAGAGGATAAAATGATTGAGGCAATTTATAAATGCCACGAAATTAATCAGACCATTATTGCGTTTATCAATCAGATCGTTGCAGAGTCTGGCAAGGCAAAGCATGCATATACAAGCTGTGCAATCCCAGAGGAGATGTTTGCAAAGATTAAGGAACTGGTACCGCAGGAGGAAATGGAAACGGCTGTATTTACGGATGAAAAGCAGGTGCGTGAGGAGAATATCCGTAAGATTACAGAGCGCCTGGAGGAGGCATTTGCTGATAATGAAGAATGGCTTGCCATCCTTGGAGAAGCGATTTATCAATATCAGAAAAAGACTGTGCGCAAGATGATTTTAAAAGATCATAAGCGTCCAGACGGACGTGCGATTACGCAGATCCGCCCGCTTGCAGCAGAAACTGATATTATACCGAGAGTACATGGGTCTGCAATGTTTACGCGTGGACAGACACAGATTTGCACAGTGACAACACTAGCACCATTATCGGAAGTGCAGAAGATTGACGGGCTTGACGAGAACGAAACTGCAAAACGGTATATGCATCACTATAACTTCCCCTCTTATTCTGTTGGAGAAACAAAGCCATCAAGAGGCCCAGGAAGAAGGGAAATTGGTCACGGCGCATTGGCGGAGAAGGCGCTAGTTCCCGTGTTGCCCTCAGAGGAGGAATTTCCTTATGCAATTCGTACTGTATCAGAAACATTTGAGTCAAATGGCTCTACCTCACAAGGCTCTATTTGTGCATCAACAATGTCCTTAATGGCAGCCGGAGTTCCGATTAAAAAGCCGGTAGCGGGTATTTCGTGTGGATTGGTGACAGGCGAAACGGATGATGACTACATTGTCTTAACCGATATTCAGGGATTGGAAGATTTCTTCGGCGATATGGACTTTAAGGTTGCGGGAACAAAGGATGGAATTACAGCAATTCAGATGGATATTAAAATCCACGGCTTGACAAGACCGATTGTTGAGGAGGCAATTGCAAAGACAAAAGATGCAAGAATGTATATTTTAAATGAGATTATGATTCCTTGTATTGGACAGCCAAGGGCGACGGTTGGTGAATATGCACCTAAGATTATCCAGATACAGATTAATCCGGAGAAAATTGGGGATGTAGTTGGACAGCGGGGCAAAACGATTAACGCGATTATCGAACAGACAGGGGTTAAGATCGATATAACAGATGATGGCTTTGTCAGCATTTGCGGCACTGACAAGGTAATGATGGACAAGGCTTGCGAGATGATTAAGATTATAACTACTGATTTTGAAGAAGGTCAGATTTTCAAGGGAAAAGTAGTCAGCATTAAAGAATTTGGTGCCTTTTTGGAGTTTGCACCAGGCAAAGAGGGCATGGTGCATATCTCTAAGATCTCTAAGGAGCGTATTAACCATGTAGAGGATGTACTGACACTCGGAGATGTTGTAACTGTTGTTTGTCTGGGGAAAGACAAGATGGGAAGAATCAGTTTTTCTATGAAAGATGTAGCACAGTTTTAAAATTAAGATATACTAAGCGTCGAAAAGGTTGCCGGATATAGCGGCAGCCTTTTTCTTTTATGCGCAGCCCCATGCAGAGGAAATATGCCTCTTCTCTACTCAATTTTCCAAAATCATATATAATTTAGTCAAAGATAAAGTATTTTGTGTTCTTATAAAAATATTGTTTTAAGGTATGGAAATATATGTTAAAATAAGAAAAGAATATCTATATACGGGTACGCAGAAAAGAGGGTAGAATATGCAGACAGATAGGGCAAATGGAAAAAAGCCGATAGAGCTATTATATAGTTTGGGTCTTATGGGGATGCTTTTGATTCTTGTGATAATCAATACCAATAAAAATGAACAGAATGCAGCAGAGTACACCGAAAGCTATCGCAATATTAGTAATGCATTTACATTGGATAGAGAAGGGACACAGCCAGTTGATTTAAAGCAGCTAGGAATATATATGAATCCGCAGAAAGGAATGCTTTCTATTTATTACCAATTACCAGAATTAAAAGAGAATGTAAGTTTGGTATACCGCTCTAAAGATGTTTATACTCGTGTGCTGGCAGAAGATAAGCAGATCTATGAAACAACTGTATATGAATCGCGGTTTTATAACCGTTCACCTGGAAATTTGTGGAATATGGTGACAATTGCTGCTGAATATTCGTCAAAATGTTTGGAAATACAAATTATGATGGTTTATGATACCAGCGCAATAACCGTGGATTCTCTTTATTTAGGAGATAAAGGAGATATTTTGTTACAGTTTCTGCGCAGCAATCTAGTTGAGGTTTTTGTCAGTTTTTTGTTAATGATTGTTGGATTTTCTATGATTGTATTGGATTTGCTGCCAGCATATGCCTACGAACAAAAAAGTCATGGACTGCTTTGGATTGGAATGTTTGCGCTGCTTACAGGAATTTGGAGCATGATTGAAACCAATACCATGCAGTTTTTTGTAAGAGATATGCGCATTCTGCAATTAATTGACAATATGGTTATGATTGTTGATAGCATGCCATTGCTTTTATACTTAAATTGTGAGTACCAGATATTTAAGCATCTTGGGATGCGGATTCTTGGATATGTGGAAGGGCTGTATATTTTGTGTTGTGTTGGGATACAGCTTTATGGAAAGATAGATTTGCACTATATGATTCATGGTGCAATGCTGATTATGATAGTATCAGATATACTGATATTTGGCTGGATAATAAATACATTAAGAAGATTGCGCAAGGAGCGGAAACCTGTTTTGAACTGTGCGCTGCAAATGACAGGAATGTGTTCGCTGTGGGTGTTTGGCATTATTGAGTTAATGCGTTCCTTGCAGGTTGACCGCATTGACAGGGCAGGACTTGTGCGCATGGGAATGCTGACAATGAGTCTTTGTTTCGGTATAAGCAGTCAAATAAGAACGCACAGGTTGTTAGAACAGGGCTTAAAATATGACCTTATCAGCCATCTAGCATATTCAGACGGTCTTACTGGACTGGGAAATAGGACAGCTTATTTAGAGCAGTTACAGGAATATGAGGAGAATGCGGCTTCTTTCTCACAAGTCGGCGTTGTGTATTTGGATGTCAATAATTTAAAAAAAGTCAATGATACCCAAGGACATGAATTTGGCGATCAATTAATAAGGCTGGCGGCGCATATTATAGAAGAAAGCTTTGGACGTTTTGGGAAAGCCTATCGGATTGGCGGTGATGAGTTCTGCGTGTTAATTACGGGATATGATACGCAAGAGCAGTATGAAAAGGGACTTGCATTGTTTCAGCAGTTGGTAGCGGAAGCAAACAGAGAGAAACACTTTTCATTTGAAGTTCAAATTGCGCAGGGCTTTGCCTTGTGTACAGAAGCGGTGCAGCAGCAGATCGATGAGGCAGTTGCAGCGGCAGACAGCGCAATGTATCAAAATAAAGTTTTTTTAAAACAATATGGAAAATCATAGAAAAATAGTTTTTATCTAAAAAAAGCAATAAATGTTTGAATTTGGAAAACGATTTCTAATATAGATAACAAGCATATCATTGACAAAATGGGCGATGAGTGGTAACATATGTACGTTAACTACTTGCTGCTTGTAATGCGGAAGTTGTAAGATACATATGGAAATAAAGTATTCCGCGAAATAACGCAGATGGGAGCAAATATGAAACGACAAGGACATAAACATAAAGAATCTTTTTCCATACTCCTGCTCTCTAATACAGGGCGGGGAAACAGGCAATTTCATATTTCGCAGTCTGTTTTTTATGTAATGGTATCTTTGCTGCTTGCTGTTTTGATAGTGATTATCGCATTATCTGTTTTCGGTGTTTCTATATATCAGCGGCAGTCGCTGCTTCGCAAGGAAGTGGAAATACAGAAGGCACTGGTGCAGCAGCTTGAAACAGAGAAGAAAGCCATAAGTGAAGAAAACACGTCGTTAAAATCCGAAAATGAAGCATTGCGCCGATTAGAGCAAGAAAATGCATTGGCTTCAGCGGAAGATGCGAATGATGAATCGGCAGGAGATACAGTATCAACAAATCAGGAGGAATCACAGCAGAATGATCCGGCGTACCCTGGGTTGTATCCCTCATCTGGTACCTGCATTGTTGAAACAGCATATTCAGAAGAACATCAATTCCTCTCAATTAATACCAAATTAGGAGATAATATTATTGCGGCAGGAAATGGTACGATTACGGCGATAGGTTCTGATGAAACGTATGCACATATTATTGAGGTGGAACATGGAAATGGTTACAAGACGCGCTATTTGTGCAGACAGCAGGCGGAGCCACTGGTACAGGAGGGTGAACAGATTCAGGCGGGCAGTACGCTGCTTGCTGTTGCTGCGGAAGATACGCAGATGGATTATCAGGTTCTTTACCAAGGTGTTCCAGTAGATCCGTTTACTGTAATACAGGCACAAGGATAAAAGGAGGAATATTTGTTATGTTAGGAAAGAGCAAAAATACTGCTGCGGCAGTAGAAACGCGGACGATCGGTACATTAATTGGCGAGGGTACTATTTTTGACGGCAATCTGACTGCACAAGAAACTGTGCGGGTTGACGGGACAATAAATGGCAACTGTACTTGCGAGAAGGAGTTGATTCTTGGGCCGGCAGGTCAGATTAAAGGAAATATTTCTGCGCAGAATGTAATTATTTCCGGTAAGGTAGACGGTGATATTGCGGTACTTGGAAAACTGGAATTACTTTCCACCGGAAAGGTTAATGGAAATATTACGGCACGTTCACTTGTAATTGATGAGGACGCAAGCTTTGATGGCAGATGTACAATGACAGCAGGTGCAGCAGAACATTCTGTACTTGGCATTGAGAGTAAGGATGAATAAAGCCTATTAAGAAACATAAAAAAGGGGATGTCGGATAATTATTTTATTCCATGACATCCTCTTTTTTATGTGTGCAGACCCGTGTTGAGGAAATATGCCGCTAAGGCGGCGCATGGGTTGTGCAGCGAGTAGGGAAGATGATCCTTTCCTACTTGATAATACAGGCATCTTTCTGCCCGCTCTATTTAAAATAAGACGTAGCGCTATTAATTACTTAAATGAAAGACTTTTCTTAATGTTTCATCTTCTGTTAGAAACTTTTTGGCAGATTCCCGATACTGCTCTTCGTGAAGATAAGTGTGGCGAGAGGGTTTAATGGAAGGTGCAAGGTCGATTGCCTTCTTGTAATCTTCCACATCTAAGGATAATGTGCATACATAATCCCAGAAACCGGTTTTGCTTAATACCGTATGGATTCTTTGATAACGGTGATTGTGTACAAGACTCATAAGGTATGTGGCAATGCCGACTTGGATGCCATGAAGCTGCGGGGTTTCTAATAGTTTGTCAAGTGCGTGTGAAATTAAATGTTCGCTTCCGCTTGTCGGTGCGCTGCTTCCGGCGATTTCATTTGCAATTCCGCTCATTGCAAGTGAATCAAGCAATTCTTTTAAAAACAATTCTTCATGGATAGATGCAAAAGGAGTACGAACAAAACTGTTTACTGCTTTTTTTGCAATCATTAGCGCAAAATCGTTGACTTCTGTCGCACCGTGTGCCTCCTCAAAACGCCAGTCATACAATGCTGTAATTTTGGATATCATATCACCGATTCCAGAATAGAGAAATTTGTCAGGTGCACTTTTAATTACCGCAGTATCAACAATAATTCCATAGGCGAGGCGCGCCGGCACGGAATTACGCCGCCCATTTACAAGAAGGGAAGCGCTGGCGCTGGAAAATCCGTCACTAGACGCAGAAGTCGGCACACTGATAAAGGGCAGTTTGCGCAAAAAACCTGCATATTTTGCTGCATCGATCACTTTTCCTCCGCCGATGCCAAGAATTGCTTGTGTGGCATTGGGCAGACCAAAAGCCAAATTAATAATATCATCAATATTTACTGTGTCCAGTTCACAGTATTCTAATACTTCGATATCTGCCTGTTTCAATGAGGCAAACACCTTGGAACCAAACATATCAATAAGCCCGTTCCCAAAATAGATCACCACTTTGGTCAGTTGGCAGTCTGCCAGATAAATGCCGATATTTTCCAAAGCACCGGATTCTATTTTTAATAAATTCGGGATAGCAATGTGATTGCTATTTATTTTTTTCATTGAGAACCTCCGAGTTGTTTATGATTCGCTTTGTTTTAGCAAGTGTGTCATCTTATCAACCATATCGTTAATGGCGCTTGCTTGTGTAGCGACGCTTGTTGTATCATTTGCATTGCTTTCTGCCATTGCATTGATGGAATTAAACTGTTCATTTTCATTTCGAATGCTTTCGGCAATATCTTCATTGATGGAAACGGTCTTTTTAATAACTTCTGCCTGTTTGCTATGGGCTTCCCCCATTTTATCAATCGCATTTGCAGAAACATTTAAGAGTGCCATCATATCCTGCATACACTGGATTACATTTGCAACATATTCATTTTGTGTCCCCATCTTAATAGAGTTTTCCTCCACTTGGGCTGTAATATCCCTAACATTTTGCTGAATTCGTTCAATTACGGATTGGACTACTTTTAATGACTCTTGTGTACTCTTAGCAAGATTACCGACTTCTGATGCAACCACAGCAAATCCACGTCCGGCTTCTCCAGCTCTGGCGGCTTCTATAGATGCGTTTAATGCTAATAGGTTAATGGAATTGGAAATATCGCTGATAAGTTTTAAGGTAACTCCGATTTCCTGTACGGCATCAGACAGACGCTGCGTTATCTCGTTTGTTACTTTCATAGATTCAGATACTTCTCCATTCACGCTGTGTAAGTCATTCATTAATTTTTCATTTTCCATTGATTTTGCGATTAAATCTTTGGAAGAAGCTTCTACTTTCTCAACATTATCTGCAACGACACTTTCCCATTCACGCAGTTCACCGAGGTTTGACATACTTTCATCGGTTTTCGAACCGAGTACATTATTTCTCTCAACTAACTGTTGACTGGTAGCAGCCAATTCTTCCGCAGCAGCGCTTTCATTTTCAGATACAGAGGAAAGTGCTGCTCCGGCTGTATATAAATTATCAGATAAGGACTGGACTTCATTCAAAACATTTTGTAGATCAACTTCTTTTTTCTCTACCATCTCAAATAGGGTAGTAGCGCGGTAGCTGATAAAACAGCAAGCGGCAACTAAAACGGTATAAACGATAACTATAAAAATCCATGCGATAATGCTGTGGAGCTTTAAAAATCCTGCTGGAAATACAATCATTATGGCAGCATTTACTATAACTGTGACAATATAACTAACTTTCAGCAGATGCTGTTTATAGTAGGGCACCAGCAAAAGTGTGGCTACAAAATAATAGTGGGTAATACAGACATAGCCAGCGCTGTCGTTTGTGCACGATACTGCGTTTGTAATAGCTCCGATAATCGGCGGTATACAAGCATAGACGTATTTGGCATTGCTGCCAAGCCGTTTCTCTAACAGTTTCGTGATAATTGCGCATAATCCTGATAATAAGAAAGTACATTCACGCACACCGCCATTTAGAAAAATCATTACAAATGACCAGCCGGAAATGGCGACTCCCAGAATGTAATAAAACAAGATGTTGTTAATTAATTTTTCTTCATTTTTCATAGATTGTAATTGCATTTCAGGTTCCTCCTACCGTTTATAATATACTGAACGGCAAAGAAATTTGCCGTTCAGTTGCGCCAGCCGCACACCGCAAAGTACAATTTTCCTTTGCGCAGTTGTGTGCATATTATACTAAGCGTCAGTCTTTTGGCTGCTTAGGAACTGTCAAGAAATAACTTTTAAATAGTGTGCAGGATTTTTCTTCGAGAGTGCTGCTCAAAAATCAGGCGCATAGCGGGCTATGTAACTGATTTTTGAGTAGTGCTATCGGAGAAAAAGACAAGCAATATTAAAAGTTATTTTTGGACAGTTCCTTAGTATAACTTTAAAATAATACACAATCCTTTGTGCAAATGGTATAATTTAATAATACGATTATACTATTTTTGGCCTTTTTTGTCAATTTTAGATCAATGTTTTAAAAAACTAAAATAGATATTCCAAAATTTGATAATTTATGATATAGTAAATATGGTTGTACTAAAAAATTTAATGCGAAAGGTGAAGGGCACATTATGGCAAGTGTTTTAGTTGTAGACGATGCAGCATTTATGCGTATGACCATTAAGAAAATGCTGGAAAAACACGGACATACGGTAATTGGTGAAGCGGCGAATGGGATTGAGGCAGTGCAGAAGTATCAAGAGTTAAAACCTGATATAGTAATGCTGGATATTACTATGCCGGAGATGAGCGGAGTGGATGCGCTGAAGCGTATTAAAGAATTGTCAATTGGCGCAAAAGTAATTATCTGTTCAGCTATGGGGCAGCAGGCAATGGTGGCAGAGGCAATCCAGAGTGGTGCGAAAGATTTTATTGTTAAACCGTTTGTGGAAACGCGGTTGATTGCTGCAATTGATAAGGTAATGGGTTGACAAAGGCAGATACTGTTTTCATGAAAAACTACATAATTATGACGTACAGAAACTGTTTTTTGTTGATTTTTTCTCCGATTTTTTGAACGGAAGAAATTTTACGAAATTTTTTTACTAAAAAATGAAAATAACGGTAGACAAACCGTTATTTTTGTTGTATGATAAGGAAAACGTTTTCCTTATTGGTTTGTTACTGTGTTTATTGCATAACAGTTATATAAAAGGTTAGACTGTTACAGGACTCAATTTGAGAGTAGGAGGAGTTATGTGGTTTCAATTAGAGATGTTGCGAGGCAGGCAGGCGTAGCCATCTCTACGGTTTCCAAGGTATTGAACCATTATCCGAATGTCAGCGAGGAAACGAGGGAAAAAGTGAATACCGCCATAGCGGAGCTTGGTTTTGTTCCCAATTCCATAGCATCTGCGCTTTCTTCCAAGAAAACAGGGAGAGTAGCACTGGTGTTGGATGTAAACCGCCACGCACAGATGGTTGACGAGATTCCCATGCAGTATATTATTGGCGCCATTAATCAGGCAAAGGTAATGGGAATGGACATTATTACTGTATTTTTCACGATGATACAGGAAATGGATGCAGAGGAAATGAGTCGGTATTTTCAATCTCAAAGTATTGAGGGATTGATTATATGTGGGCTTTCCAAGCAGGATTTGGTGCTTCGCCGGCTGGTGAAAAGTGGTAAATTTAAAACCGTGCTAATTGATGCGCCGGGCGTTGCAGAGAGTACGTCAAGCATTCATATCGACAATACCAAGGCACAGTACGAGGTGGCAAAGAAATTTGTACTGGAAAGCAAAAGTAAGAAAATACTGTATATAGCTGGAAAGCAAAACGGCTATGTTTCAGAGGAACGGCTGCGGGGGATCAAGCAGTTAGCACAGGAGTTAGAACTAAAACTTTTCTGTAGGTCAGGGAAATTTAGTGAATTAGAAGCAAGAAAAATAACAATGCGGTACGCAAAGAGCAGGGACGCGATTATCTGTGCTTCAGATTTAATGGCGATCGGTGCAATGAAAGCATTGATTGAGATGGACATTTATCGTCCGGTTTGTGGTTTTGATGGTGTGAGCCTTATGGGATATGCAGGGAAGCAGATGCATACCGTAAAGCAGGATTTCCGCCAGATAGCAGCGCGTGCGGTCGAGGAATTAGCAAGACTAATGGAGGGCGGCAGTGGGAAAGAGATTATTCAGCCGCATGAATTAATACGGATTAAGTATCTTGATGTTATTTCATAAATAAATGTAATTATTAACTAACTATTAACCGTTCCATATTGCCGTATCACGCGATACGAGGTGCAACAAAGAAAAGGAGTAAAGAAATGGGTGTAAAAACGAATTTGGAAGCAGTGGCACAGAAAATGTATGGTAAGGCTGTAAAGGAGTTGGAGGACAAACTGCTTTATTTTGCAATTCTAAACATGACCAAGGACATGATGAAGGACAAGGGCGTAATTAAGGGGACAAAGAAGATTTATTATATCTCTGCTGAATTTCTAATCGGTAAGCTTTTGTCAAACAACCTGATTAACCTTGGTATTTATGATGAGTTGGAAGCTGCTTTAAAAGAAGACGGAAAAGAGTTGAGCCGCATTGAGGAGATCGAGCCGGAACCTTCTCTTGGAAATGGTGGTCTGGGCAGACTCGCTGCGTGTTTTTTAGATTCCATTGCAAGCCTTGGGCTTTCGGGTGATGGTATTGGATTAAACTATCATTTTGGACTGTTTAAGCAGGTATTTAAGGATAGAATGCAGACCGCAGAGAAGAACGATTGGATCGAAGATCAATCATGGCTTACAAAGACAGATATTTCTTTCCCTGTATATTTTGGAAAGAAGAAGGTGATGTCAAGATTGTATGATATTGACGTTATCGGCTATGAGCAAGGTATGAATAAGCTGCATTTATTTGATATTGAAACGATTGATGAGAGCATAGTTGATAAGGGAATTGACTTTGATAAGAAAGATATTGACAAGAATCTTACCTTATTCCTTTATCCTGATGATTCTGATGAGGCAGGTGAGCAGCTTCGTATTTATCAACAGTATTTTATGGTTTGCAATGGCGTGCAGTTAATTTTAAAAGAGATGAAGGAGAATGGCTTTGACCTTCATAAACTGAATGAACATGTGGTGATTCAGATTAACGATACCCATCCGACAATGGTAATCCCAGAGTTAATCCGTGTATTAACAGAGGATGAGGGATTTGATATGGACGAGGCAATTGACGTTGTAAGCAAGACCTGTGCATACACAAACCATACAATTCTTGCAGAAGCATTGGAGAAATGGCCCGTTAAATATCTGCAAAAGGTAGTTCCACAGCTCATGCCGATTATTTGGGAACTGGATAAGAGAGCATCTATTAAGTTTTCTGATCCCAAGGTACAGATTATCGACAACAATATGAGAGTGCATATGGCACATATTGATATCCATTACGGATTTTCTGTAAATGGTGTTGCGGCGATTCATACAAAGATTTTAAAGGAGTCCGAGTTAAATCATTTCTATAAGATTTATCCGGAGAAATTTAATAACAAGACAAATGGTATTACGTTTAGAAGATGGCTGTTATCCTGCAATAGAGAACTTGCTGCTTGTATTTCTAAGACAATCGGTGACGGATACAAGAAAAATGCTGAGGAATTAGAGAAGCTGTTAGAGCACAAGGATGATGCGGCGCTTCTGGCAGAAATTAAAGCGATTAAAAAGAGCAAAAAGACTGCGTTGGCAAATTACCTAAAGGAAAATGAGGGGCAGGAAATTAATCCAGAGTCTATTTACGATATTCAGATTAAGCGTCTTCATGAGTATAAACGTCAGCAGATGAATGCACTTTATATTATTCATAAATATCTTGAGATTAAGGGCGGAAAGAAGCCTTCTACACCAATTACATTTATCTTCGGCGCAAAGGCAGCTCCGGCTTATGTGATTGCGCAGGATATTATTCATTTACTCCTTGTATTGCAGGAATTGGTAAACAATGATCCAGATGTAAAGGATTATATGAAGGTGGTTATGGTTGAAAACTACAATGTAAGCTATGCAGAGAAGCTGATTCCTGCCTGCGACATTTCTGAGCAGATTTCCCTTGCATCAAAAGAAGCAAGTGGTACAGGAAATATGAAGTTTATGTTAAATGGTGCAGTGACACTTGGAACCAGCGACGGCGCGAACGTAGAGATTCATGAACTTGTAGGCGACGACAATATCTATATCTTTGGCGAGAAGTCAGAGGATGTTATTAAGCACTATGAGAAAGCGGACTATGTTGCAAAAGACTTCTATGAAAAGAGTGCAGTAATTAAGGAAGCAGTTGACTTTATTACAAGCAAGGAAGTATTGCAGGCTGGTAATGAGGAGCGCTTGGTTCGTTTGCAGAAGGAATTGATCAACAAGGATTGGTTTATGACGTTGCTTGACCTTGAGGATTATATCGCAACTAAGGATCGTATGTTTGAGGATTATAAGGACGAGGCGAAGTGGGAGGAGATGATGCTTGTCAATATTGCAAAAGCAGGCTTCTTCTCATCTGACAGAACCATTGCAGAGTACAATAGAGATATCTGGAAGTTAAAATAAACATTATGTAATATATAATAGAAGAAGGCTGAACAGGAGAAGACTTGTTTAGCTTTCTTTGATTGTTGAAGATAAATTTTCACTACACGAGTTATTGTGCGCAGACCTGTACAGAGGAAATATGCCGCTTAGACGGCGCACGCGGCGAGTAGCGAAGATGGCTCTTCCCTATGAATAGAGTTCCCTACTCGATTTGACGAAGAATTCATATTGACAAGCAAACATATGAAGTGTATAATAAAACAAAACATATAAATCCTATTGAATAACTAGGAATAGAGCGGGAGGAATTGAATAATGAGTCAAATCAAAGAAAGCGCACTGGAATTAATCGGAGGTACGCCGATGCTAAAGCTTAATGGCTACTCCAAAAAGGCGGGAATTACAGAAGCTACGATTCTGGCAAAGTTGGAATACTTGAACCCGGCAGGCTCGGTCAAAGATCGTATCGCATTGGCAATGATCGAAGATGCGGAGAAAAGAGGAGCTTTGCAGCAGGGTGCGACAATTATTGAGCCGACAAGCGGCAATACAGGAATCGGCATTGCGGCAGTTGCAGCGGCGAAGGGATATCGTGCGATTCTTACGCTTCCAGATACCATGAGCGTTGAGCGGAGAAACCTTTTAAAGGCATATGGTGCGGAATTAGTGCTTACGGAAGGCGCAAAGGGAATGAAAGGTGCGATTGCGAAAGCTGAGGAATTAAAGAAGGAAATAGAGGGTTCTGTGATTCTTGGTCAGTTTGATAATCCAGCAAATCCAGCGATACATAAACGAACAACAGGACCGGAGATTTGGGAGCAGACACAGGGGAAGATTGATATTTTCGTGGCTGGTGTTGGGACAGGTGGAACGATTACTGGTGTCGGCGAATATTTAAAGGAGCAGAATCCCAATATTAAAATAGTAGCGGTTGAGCCGTCCACAAGTCCAGTGCTTTCAAAGGGAACTGCAGGTGTACACAAAATTCAGGGAATCGGCGCAGGCTTTGTTCCAGAAGTATTAAATACCAAAATCTATGATGAAGTAATTACTATAGAAAATGAGGATGCATTTGCTGAGGGAAAAGCGTTCGCAGTAAGCGAGGGCATTTTGGTAGGGATATCGTCGGGCGCAGCATTAAAAGCTGCTGCCATTCTTGCGGGCAGAGCAGAGAATGCTGGAAAAACAATTGTTGTGTTGCTGCCAGATTCCGGAGATCGATATTTATCCACACCAATGTTTAACGAAAATTAAAATTATATGCTAAAAATACAAAGGGCGATTCGCAGAACAGCGGTACGTCCTTTGTTAATAATATCCAAAATTCAGGAGCATTTTCACATCTTTTTGCTAAAAATATGTATTATACTTAAATTTGGGTTGCAATTCGCGATGCATAATGATATTATTACCATATTGATTGAAAACGTTACCGAAAACGGTACCATTATGTTTTTAAGTAAAGGAGAGCCGAGTATTATGAGAAGATGTGGTGTTTTAATGCCGATAGCAAGCCTGCCTTCTAGGTTTGGAATTGGGGGATTTTCAAAGGAGGCATATGATTTTATAGATTTTCTGGCAGCGTCTGGGCAGTCGCTTTGGCAGATTCTGCCGCTTGGGCCAACGGGATATGGGGATTCGCCATATCAGTCGTTCTCTACATTTGCAGGCAGTCCGTATTATATTAGCCTTGATAATTTGATTGAAGCGGGGCTGCTGACTGAGGAAGAGTGTGAAGCAGTCGATTACGGAAACGATTCCAGTAAAGTGGAATATGAGAAAATATATAATACAAGATTCCAGCTTCTTCGGACAGCATTTGAGCGTTCCAATATTCGTGAGAATCAGGATTTCCTAAATTTTGTTGAGGAAAATAAACAATGGCTTAGAGATTATGCAATGTATATGGCAATCAAAGATTCTGTTGGCGGTATTTCTTGGATTGAATGGGACGAGGATATTCGGCTGCGCAGACCGCAGGCAATGGAGGAGTACGGAAACCGACTGGATAATGAGATTACTTTTTATAGTTATCAGCAGTTTTTATTTGCTACACAGTGGGAAGCATTGAAAGCATATGCCAATGAGAAAGGGATTCAGATTATTGGAGATATTCCTATTTACGTGGCATTTGACAGTGCAGATACATGGGCAAATCCGGAATTATTCCAGTTAGATGAAGAGAATGTGCCCATTGCAGTGGCAGGCTGTCCGCCAGATGCTTTTTCTGCGACAGGTCAGCTTTGGGGAAATCCGCTGTATAAATGGGAGTATCACGAAGAAACAAATTTTGCATGGTGGATGCGCCGCCTAGCGTTCTGTTTTAAAATATATGATATTGTGCGGATCGATCATTTCAGGGGTTTTGATGAATACTGGTCAATACCATATGGTGACGAAACAGCAGAGAATGGTGAATGGAAAAAAGGCCCAGGCTACAAGTTGTTCGAGGTAATGAAGAAGGAACTTGGAAATCAGGCTGTTATTGCGGAGGATTTGGGTTTCTTAACACCAAGCGTATTAAAGTTGGTAAAGAAAACAGGATATCCAGGAATGAAAATACTGCAGTTTGCGTTTGATTCGCGGGAGGAAAATGACTATCTGCCGCATAATTATTCAACAAACTGTGTTGTGTATACAGGAACACATGACAATGATACCGTAATTGGCTGGTATCCAGCTATGAGCAGGAAAGATCTGGCATTTGCGAAAAAGTATCTTGGGATTAAACGCAATGCAGATATTTGTCCGAGTCTTGTAAGAACAGCGCTTGCCAGCGTTGCGGATACCGCAGTGATTCCAATGCAGGATTATTTGGAGCTTGGGCACGAGGCGAGAATAAATACCCCATCTACACTTGGCGGAAACTGGGAATGGCGTATGGAGAAGGATGTATGTACACAGGAACTGAGCGTTCATATGTTAGAGTTGGCACAGATTTATGGCAGAGTACATAGAGTAGCAAAGGGTAAGAAAGGAAAAAAGCTAGGCGCGAAAAAGGAAGATAATTAAAAAGCAAAAGAAAATGGATGAGGATAAGATAGATTGAAGCTTTATATGGTGTAAAAGGAGATTAAAGTGTTCGAGCCGACAATCAAGGATATAGCAAAAATATGTGGTGTGGGTGTCAGCACGGTATCAAGAGCCATCAATAACCACCCTGATATTAATCCAGAAACCAAACAAAAAATTTTGAATGCGATTCAGGAATATGGATATATCCCAAACAACAGCGCAAGAAATTTAAAACGTGTTGATGCCAAGGCAATTGCGGTGTTGGTTAAGGGGATTTCCAATCCGTTCTTTACCAATATGATTAAAGTGGTAGAGGGTGAATGCAAGAAAAGACATTACGCAATGGAACTTTCGCATATTGAGGCGGATGAGAACGAGGTGGATGTGGCATTAAAAGTTGTAAAAGAAAAGCGCCTACGAGGAATTATTTTCCTTGGAGGGCTGTTTTCTCACTCAGAGGAAAAACTGAAAATGCTTACAGTGCCGTTTGTGTTTAGTACAGCAGGCTCTATTCCTGAAAACATCAGCAAGGATTGTTATTCAAGTATCGGCGTGGACGATAGAAAGGAAAGCGCCAGAATGGTGGATTACCTTATCGGTCTTGGCCATAAGAAAATTGCGATTGTTGTAGCAGAAGCTATGGAAGAAAGTATTGGCAGGCTACGTTTGGAAGGGTATGTTGATGCGCTGCAAGCACATGGAATTGCAGTGAATACCAATTTAATCTGCCAGACAGATAATGCAATTGGTCACTTTTCGATGAGTAATGGATATTTGACAACAAAGGCATTATTGGAACGGGGAGAGGAATTTACGGCGCTCTATGCGGTAGCCGATGCTTTGGCGATTGGGGCAGCAAGGGCACTCTATGAAGCCGGGTACAAAATACCGGGTGATATTTCTTTGGCAGGTTATGACGGAATTGATATGGTGAATTATATGTGTCCCAGTCTTACAACAATGCGCCAGCCCATAGAGGATATGGCGAAAGATACAACCAAATTGTTGTTTGATATAATTTCGGGGAAAAAACAACATCAACATATTAAATATGATGCGGAATTAGTTGTGCAGGAATCAACAAGGAAAAGATAAATAGGAATTGGTACTTGCAATAAACGATTGATATGCGTGCAGGGCACGCAAGGGGTATGAAATATGATAGATAATAATATAAATGAAAAAGAACTTGCGGAGGCGATGATAAAGTATTTGGATTGTCCCTGCCAGTATTTCCCTGCAATGGATTCAGATAAAATGGTTTTAGAAGCTTACTATAAAGCGCAGGAGCGGGGAAAGAAAGAAGGTTTTGTCCCCATGATGGTAGTGGTAGATGATCGCCTGTGGGGAGGCTTGGTGATGAATGCGGATTCTGAAGAGGAAGGGGAGGAGCTGCTTGCTTTTAATGCGGAGCACATCGCGCAATACCGCAAAAATATGTTGAATACTGCATTAGAATCCGGCAAAGAAGTATTGGAGAATTATAGGAAAGAGTATTATTCATATGATGAGGAAGACGAAGATAGTGAACGAGATGAAGAAGAATGGGACGCGTATTTCCTAAGTGAAACGGAGTTGGCAGATGAGATTCCAGAAGACGCAGAAGGCGGCGGTTTTATGGCAATTGGTGACAGCGGGAAAACAGTACCTTTGATTTTGGCAGAAATCCCTGTAAAGAATCCGTGGGAGGTATTTGCTTATCTGCCGTTTGGCGGTTGGAATGAGTGTCCGGATACCTTAGATTTAATGGCAGTATCAAAATATTGGTATGAAATGTATCAGGCAGCACCGGCTGCTGTTACAAGCGATATACTGGAATTTATAGTTCCAGAGCCAGTGGAGGCAGATAAGGCATTGGATCTTGCAAAGGAGCAGTATGTATTTTGTACGGACATTGTGGATCAAGGCGTTGAAACGGTTGGAAATCTTGCGGCAATGCTGTCACATATGAAAACATGGTTTTTTTGGTGGGATTAAATATACTTTAAAGTAAAAAATCTGGTGTAATGTATGGAGTGCCTACATTGCGCCAGATTTTTTATGTGTAGAAGTAATATATTGGTTTAGACTTTTAGGTATAGAAGTAATACACTATACTGGATTTTTATTGATAGAAGCATTGCTTTTTGTATTTATTTCGGGTAAAATGGAAAATACTGAATAAAGAGTAGGAAAAATATCAATACTGCAAATTGTCATATTTGTAATCAAACAAAACATAAGGGATATGACAATTCGGAAGATTCATTATATAAAGAAAGGAACAGAAAAGAATATGAAAATAGCAGTTGCAGGAATTGGATATGTAGGATTGTCGAATGCGATACTTTTGGCGCAGCATAATGAAGTCGTTGCTGTCGATATTTTTCAAGAGAAAGCAGATATGATTAATAACAGGCGTTCTCCTATTGTCGATAAGGAAATTGAAGAATATCTGCAAAAAAAAGAATTGAACCTGCGGGCAACAACAGACGGTGCCGAGGCATATCAAGGCGCAGAGTATATTATTATTGCAACGCCGACAAATTATGATCCAGATATGAATTATTTTGACACCAGTTCCATTGAAAAGGTGATTGACCTTGTTTTGACAGTGAATAAAGAAGCTGTAATGATTATTAAATCCACAGTTCCAGTTGGATATACCAAGAAATTAAAGAAGCGTTACGGTGTGGATAATATTGTATTTTCTCCAGAATTTTTGCGCGAGGGGAAGGCATTGTATGACAATTTATATCCTTCACGGATTATTGTAGGGGAGCAGTCCAAACGTGCGGAGATTTTTGCCAATCTTTTAAAAGAAGGAGCAATGAAAGAGGAGATTCCTACGTTGTTTACCGGATCGACAGAAGCGGAGGCGATTAAGTTATTCGCAAACACATATTTAGCGCTGCGTGTGGCGTATTTTAATGAATTGGATACGTATGCGGAAGTGCGTGGGCTGGATACACAGCAGATTATTCAAGGCGTTTGTCTTGACCCGAGAATTGGGACACATTATAATAATCCTTCTTTTGGCTATGGCGGTTACTGTCTGCCAAAGGATACCAAGCAGCTTCGGGCAAACTTTGCTGATGTGCCGAACAACTTAATTTCTGCAATTGTGGAATCCAATACAACACGCAAGGATCATATTGCGAAAATGATATTGGATAGAAAGCCCTCTAAGGTTGGAATTTATCGCTTGACAATGAAAACAAATTCCGATAATTTCAGGCATTCTGCAATTCAAGGAATTATGAAGCGTATTAAGGCGAAAGGTATTGAGGTTGTGGTTTTCGAGCCAACGATGAAAGAGAATAGTTTCTTCCGATCTAGGGTATCGCGGGATTTGGATAGCTTTAAGCAGGAGTGTGATATAATTATTGCAAACCGTATTACAGAGGATTTGAAGGACGTAAAGGACAAGGTATATACAAGGGATTTGTTTGGCAGGGATTAATAGATGCCCCCTTAGCATGAAGTAGATAAGAAAAAAGCTGTCGTTTTAAGGAAATCAGATTCTGTTTTCCTTAGAGCGGCAGTTTTTTGTTATCGAAAGAATTTCGTAAGATTTAGTCAACAGTTTTGAAAAGCAAAGCTGTTATAATAGAACTATCAAAGTAACAGTTCAGGTAGGTCTGCGCATTTACTGCGCTGACCGTAATAAAATGTAGTGGTTGGAAGTATCCAGCCCATCGCGAAGCGATTTCCAATGGCTGGATAGGTAACAGTTCAATGGGTTATCTGAACTGTTACCTATCAAATAGAAAAACAAACAAAGGAGGCGTTTCAATGTCTTATATATTACAGACCAATCATTTAACAAAAACGATTAATGGAAAAGATTTAGTGAAAAATGCAGATATCCATGTGGAGAAAGGAACGATCTACGGCTTTTTGGGGCCAAATGGCGCAGGGAAGACGACAATTATGAAAATGATTACAAATCTCTGGAAGCCTACAGACGGATCTATTGAAATTTTTGGAGAAATACTGACGACAAAGTCATATTATCTGCTCAAACGAATGGGGAATATTATTGAGTTTCCAGTGTTTTATGAACATATGAGCGGTATAGAAAATTTAAAATTGCACAGCGAATATATGGGATATTATCATCCTAATAATATTGAACAGACATTGGAGCTGCTTTCGCTGTCGGATGTGGGGAATAAGCCGGTAAAACAGTATTCACTTGGTATGAAACAGCGTTTGGGGATTGCGCGTGCGGTTCTTTGCAAGCCGGAACTATTAATTCTTGATGAACCGACAAACGGTTTAGACCCTGCCGGTATGAAACAGCTAAGGGATTTATTTCGGCGGCTGTGCACGGAATATGGGATAACAATCATGATATCCAGTCATATCTTATCTGAGGTGGAAAGTATTGCAGATACGATTGGTATTATCCATCACGGTGTTATGAAAAACGAGATTGCAATGAAAGAAATTACTGAGCAGAATACAGAATATATTGCGCTTAGTGTAGGCGATACGCAGAAGGCGGCATATATACTGGCAGAAATGGGGTTAGAACGGATTAAAATTGTGGATGAGCAAAATATCCGTATTTACGATACGCGTATGACCATACAGGAATTATCCAAAACGCTGGTATTGCATCAAGTAGAACTTCGATCGATAGGACAGAAAGCGGAAAGTTTGGAGGATTATTTCTTAAAGTTAACACAAGAATCGGGAAATGAAAGATAGGTATGCTTGGAAAGAAAGAGGAGATGAAAAAGAAATGTTTAAGTTAGTTCGATTAGAATGGAAGAAAAATAATATTGGAAAATATGTTTGGTATGCGTTTATTACATCTGTATTGCTTTTGCTTATGGTTTTAATGGTTGCAGGAGAAATGGAATCGAAGGAAACCATACAAAGTTATGGAAAAAGTATGTTGATTCCCTGTGTGGATATGTTTACAAATCTTGCGTATATCTTGTTTACGAGTGTTATGGTTGCAGGATTTTGTGTCAGCCCTTATCAAAACAGAACAATTAATTTAATTTTTTCGTATCCAGTCAGCCGCAGAAAATTAGTCTTGGCGCAGATAGCATCTGTATGGATATTTAACTTTATTGCGCTGGTATTATCCAAAATCTGCTTCTATGGCACATTAGCGGCAGCCAGTCCATATATTCATATTGCGGCGGAAAATCTTCCATTAAAAAGCGGGGAATTTTATGCGGATATTTTAGCAGGTTCTGCAGCGATGGTTAGCATCGGTTTCCTTGCGCTTCCAGTCGGGCTGTGGATGAAATCATCAAAGGCAGCAATTATTACTGGGGTGTTGATTGTCTGCTTTACACAAGGAAATATTGGTTCCTATACATTAATGTATAATCTTCCGTTTTACTGTGTGCTGATTTGTTTGTCGGCAGCAGCAATTATCAGCGTTATCTGTACAGTTGAGAGCAGGGATGTAGCATAGGGTGATAGAAAAGTATGAACTCTTTTTTATGTTTTTAAATGCTGATGAAGGAGAGCGCTTGAGATATAAGAGCACTTATTTAAAGTTTTGCCAAAATGTGCCGATATAATAATAAACAACAATAGTTGTTAACGATCATTCCTTAATGGCATTTGCCGCTTGATAAGGGGGAATCAATATGGGTATAGGGGTCGGCGGTAATTATTCTAATAAAACAAAGACAGTACGAGAGATAAAGGATACGCAGGGAAAAGTTGTAGGAAGGATAACGATATCGAAACCAAAAAGCAAGACGGTGCGGAAAAAACGTCTTCCTTATAATTTTAGAAAAATTTCCAATCAAATCGTGATGTCAAAAACAGCCAATTCCGCAAGGGCAGCAATGTCGAGCGCGCGTCGGGTGACATTATTATTAAAGGAAAAGATGCGATCGAGCGATTATAGTGATGAAGAATTGAAAGATGCAATTATCCATGCTAGGAAAATGGAGCGAATAGCCAAAAAGCGTGTAAAAAATATGGAAGCGGAAGAACGTGCTGCGCAGAGCGGCGTTTATATTTTGGAACTAGAAGAGGAGGAAACTTCGGAATCCGAGCATGCAGAGAAAGAACAGCAGGAGGAAACAGGATTAACCCAAGAAGAATTAGAGAAAATGATGCAGGAACTTGAGTCCTTAATAGAAGAGTCTATGGAGGAACTTGAGGAGGCAGCAGGACTAGAAGATTTTATGGATGGCATGATGTGTGTTGTGCAGAAAGATATGGAACCAGAAGATCTTGAGCAATTAAAAAAGAAGCATCGTGCAGAAGAACTACAAGAAATAATGGAAGCCGATATGAAGTATTTAAAGGCATTGTTTAATCGTTTGGAACGGGAAAAGCGGGAGGGCGTTAGTGGGAGCAGCAATAATGGCAGCAGCCCTAGTGTACAGAGTACACAGAGCGATTCCGCGCGCGGTGTATCGCTGCAGCTTGCGGGTACGGATATTCCTGTGGAACAGACGGCGGAAGTGCCGGCTGCCGCAATTGCGGAGGGTGCAAGTGTGGATATTGTTTTGTGATATATGCATGAGTGATAAAGATAAAGATTTTTTTAAGTTGGCATTTTAGGCAAATATTAAGGTATTTAATGGGGTTTTACTAGTATAAATTACGAAAAAATTAAGAAAAATCTAAGGGAATTTGTCAAACAATTAAGAATCCGTACACGGAATATTCACATAATTAAGATATAATCGACCTATTAAAGTAATAAAAGGTCGAATGGAGGTTCGAGATGGATAACAGAACAGAGTATACATTAAGCATGGAGCATTTAACGCGGTTTCGGGATTTAATGATGGAGTATGAATGCGCCATGCTGGAAGTACAGACAAAACTTGAGGTACTAAACAAGGAACTTTCTTTATTGCATAGCAGGAATCCGTTTGAGTCTATAAAAAGCAGACTGAAATCGCCAGAGAGTATTTTCGGAAAACTGGATAGAAATGGGCTTGCGCACTCGGTGGAAAATATTGAAAAATGTTTAAATGATATTGCAGGTATTCGCGTGATATGTTCGTTTACGGAGGATATCTATATGTTGGTGGATTGTCTGGTGGCGCAGGATGATATTGTGTTGGTGAAAAAGAAAGACTATATCGCACATCCAAAACCTAACGGATATCGCAGCCTTCATGTAATATTAGATATTCCAATATTTTTAACAAATGAAAAGAAACATATGCGTGTGGAAGTTCAGTTTCGGACTATTGCAATGGATTTTTGGGCAAGTTTGGAGCATAAGCTGAAATATAAAAAAAATATCGAAAATGCAGAAAGTATATCGGAAGAATTGCGGTACTGTTCAGATATTATCAGTCAGCTTGACCGCCGTATGGAACAGATACGAAAACGGATTGATAAAAACGAAACATATGCTTTAACTGGAATTTTACCAACCAATCTTGGATAAAAATTCAAAAGACTGCCTTTCAAGGATTGCAAAAAAGAGCCGATAGTGCTAGTATCCCGTTTTCGACACTTGTGAACTAAAAAAATCCGATAATCCTTATAAATACT
>ERZ778495.490-NODE-490-length-38172-cov-5.732613_pt1 | contig 38172 bp, 28 predicted proteins | sample MGYA00433100_ERZ778495 | MGnify/ENA primary metagenome ERZ778495 (study PRJEB29527, sample SAMN07138962) | mouse gut metagenome | material: feces | host: mouse | place: China:Nanjing | collected 2016-01-25 ...
AGAAGATAATCGCAGGCATAGTGGGCTGCGTCAAGTTATCTGATGCCGCAGATGGGCATTTAGACAAGTCAAATTGATGCGTTATTTATTGACAGTTCCTTAGACAAAATACAGAGAAAAGGTGAGGTTATGATGCGTGAGCAATGGAAAAAAATAATTCAGGAATATTTTAGTCAGTCAGAACCGCAGCGCTTACGATATAATGTAGCGTTGATAACAGAAATCGTGGCGTTAATAGGCATTCTTTTGATAGAAGCAGTTATGGGCTACGAAAATGATGGTCTGATAGTAATAGCATTGTTAATTATCTATTTAAGTATTATGGCAGTTTTGGGAAACCGTTTCCGTAATAGACTGCCGATTTTTACGGTACTCATTATTGCACCCGTTACATTTATTGCCTGCCCCTATATGTTTTTGTTTGCGGAGGGCGGCGGGATTCAGTCAGGAATGCCAGTCTGGTTAGCGTATGGCATGATATGTATTTTTATGATGCTGGATGGAATTTATTTTGCGGTGATGATGCCGCTTGCTGTACTGGTGAATATCGCAACTTTAGCATATGGATATTATAACCAGCATTTGTTTGAATATACAGATGATCAGTTTTATTATTACAACGATAATTTAATTGCAATTTTGGTGGTTACTTTTGCGGTGGGGATAATTTTAAAATATCAGAGCAGCATAGAGAAACGGCAAAAAGAGAGTATTGAGAAGGCACTGATAGAGCTTGAGCAGGAAAAGGTGAATGCGCAGAGAGCAAATGAGGCGAAAACACATTTTCTTGCAAATATGTCACATGATATCCGAACACCAATGAACGCCATTGTAGGTATGACAGATATTGCGGGATATCATATTGACAATAAGGAAAAAGTGCAGGAATGTCTTTCTAAAATTAAAGTTTCCTCAACACAGCTTTTAAATTTGCTGAATAATGTTCTTGATATGTCTGAAATAGAGTCAAGGGAATTAAAGTTAAAGGAGATTCAATTTGATTTAGAGGAGTTAGTGGAGGATGTGCAGCTTGTGTTAACCCAGACTGCGCGCAATAAGAAAGTGGATTTTCATGTATCTTGTGAGATTGGGGATCGGAATTTAATCGGTGATGCCGTGCGGCTGCGGCAGGTGTTGATGAATATTATTAGCAATAGTATTAAATATACCGAGGCGTTTGGGCACGTCAAGGTTCATGTTACACAAATGCAGGAAGAATCGGAGGACTACGCTGCATTTGATTTTTTCATTGAGGATAATGGTGTGGGGATGTCGCAGGAATTTGCGGATAATTTGATTTTTCAGCCGTTTACACGTGATAATGCCCAATATGTCAAAAAAACAGAGGGTAGCGGTATAGGAATGAGTATTACAAAAAGCATTATTGATGCAATGGGTGCGAATATGCGGATAGAAAGTAAGGTGGGAGAAGGAACACGGTTTTTTGTTCATATTCGTCTGAAAAAAGACAAAAACGTAGAAAAAACATTGACAAAAGAACAGGATGGCAGTACTGTGCTGAATGCTTCCGGCAAAAATCTTCTTGTGGTGGAAGATAATGAGATTAATATGGAAATTATTCAGGCAATATTGGAGCGCACAAAGGCGCATGTGGTATGTGCATGGGATGCTGAAGAGGCAATTGATATTATCAGCCGTTCTCAAGAGGATTATTTTGACCTGGTGCTAATGGATATCCAACTGCCCGGCATGGATGGATACAGTGCGGCAAAGACCATTCGTAGTATGTCCAGGGAGGATTCTGTCAGCATACCGATTATTGCGATGACAGCGAATGCGTTTGCACAAGATGTGGAGAAAGCGTTTCAGTCAGGCATGAATGCACATATTGCGAAGCCGATTGATGTCGATGAATTGTTTCAAAAAATGTATCATTTTTTATATACATAAAATTTTACTCAAAATACGTTTTAGGAAAGGATTAGGAAAATGGGAAAGACAATGGATGTGCGGAAACTTGATCGGATGGGGGCAATTTTGCGTGAATATGTTGAGCAAAAGGAGATTGCCGGAGGAAATGTATGTGTATTACATTATGGTGAGGAGATTTATTATGCGCAGGAGGGATTTGCGGATATTGCAACGGGGAGGAAAATACAGCGGGATAGCTTGTTTCGGCTGTATTCTATGACAAAACCGGTAACGTCTGCCGCAGTAATGCTGTTGATAGAGCGCGGTATTATCGATTTGCTTGATCCGATTGGGAAATATATTCCCAGCTTTGAGAAAATGACAGTTGTGTCAGAAAATGGGGAAGTTCCAGCCGAACGTTGTATTACAATCAAGGATTGTCTGTCTATGACAGCAGGGCTTGCCTATAACTGCGATCCCGATCCGGCAAGCCATGACGCAGCAAAAGTATTTGAGGAATTGGATAAAAGAATGTATTCACAGAATCCAATGACAACATTGGAAGTGGCTTCTAAACTGGGAGAGGGAAGACTTGCATTCCAGCCGGGGACACAGTGGCGGTACAGTACCTGTGCAGATGTGCTGGGAGCAGTGGTTGAAGCGGCAAGTGGATTGCGGTTTGGCACGTTTTTGGAAAAGGAATTTTTTGAACCATTGGGAATGAATGACACTGGTTTTGCTGTACCGAAAGAGAAAAGAGATAGATTAACAACGGTTTATGAAAAAACTGCTGATGGGTTGACACAGTACAATGGAAATCATTTAGGTATCTGCAATCATATGGATGTAGAAATCTGTTATGAATCGGGCGGCGCAGGACTGGTGTCTACGATAGAGGATTACAAGCATTTTGCGCAGATGCTGCTCAATAAGGGAAGCTACTGTGGGAAGCGGATACTGTCGCCTGCAACCGTGGCATTTATGACAAACGGGCATTTGCTGCCCTCACAGCAGGCGCCAATGCAGACTTGGGAAAGCCTAGCCGGTTATACATATGGAAATTTAATGCGGGTTTTGACGGATCCGTCTTTGGCAGTTTATAATGGATTTATGGGGGAATATGGTTGGGATGGCTGGTTAGGACCATACTTTGCCAATATACCGCAGGAGGATCTTGTATTTCTAATGATGGTGCAGTTACGTGATGCAGGGACATTTTCTCTTACTAGAAAACTGCGGAATGTGCTGGCGGCTGCGTTGGAGTAAATAATTTTTTATCAAGTGGAGTGTGAACACTATGCTGCAAAATTTTCTGACACAATACCGTGCAAAGCTTGTCACACCAGAGGAAGCGGTCGGAGTGGTAAAGAGCGGCGATTGGGTTGATTATACAAGCTGTCTGGGAAAGCCCGTGCTTTTGGACAGAGCGCTGTCACGGCGGCGCGATGAACTTTACGATGTGAAAATACGTGGAAATCTTATTGCAGGCCCGATTGAAACCGTGGAATGCGATGAAAGTCAGGAACATTTTGTTTATCATAGCTGGCATTGTTCTTCCTATGAGCGGAAACTGTGTGATAAAGGGCTTTGTTATTATATTCCTATGGTATTTCAAAATAATGCCGCATATTATCAGTTTTTCTTAAAAGTCAATGTGGTTATGGTAAGCGTGTCGCCTATGGATAAGCATGGATATTTTAATTTTTCGGTAAATACTGGTGTTGCGGCGCCGATTACACGCATGGCGGATATTGTTATTGTCGAAGTAAATAAATATCTTCCAAAGGTACATGGAGGATATGATGAATGTATTCATGTATCGGATGTGGATTATATTGTCGAGGGAGAACATACGCCATTTTCCAATACAAAAGCAACTGCTCCCACCGATACCGACAGAAAAATTGCCAAAAATATTTTGCCGTATTTGGTAGATGGGGCAACGCTCCAGTTGGGAATCGGCAGTATGCCAAACGCATTGGGTGAGTTAATTGCAGAATCGGATATAAAAGATTTAGGGATGCATACGGAGCTTTGTTCTGACGCGTATTTAAGTATGTATAAAGCAGGTAAGCTTACAAACCGCAGGAAAAATATTGACAAGGGGAAGGGTGTGTTTGGCTGTGCCATTGGTTCACGTGCACTTTATGAATGGGTGGACGACAATCACGGGATTGCAGCATATCCTTTAGAATATGTAAATCGTCCAAGTGTTATTGCACAGATTGACAATATGGTATCTATTAATAGCTGTGTTTCTGTGGATTTATATGGGCAGGTTGCGGCAGAGAGTTCTGGTTCTAGGCAGATTAGCGGCACAGGCGGGCAGCTTGATTTTTTAATCGGCGCATCGGCTTCCCGAGGCGGAAAAGCATTTATCTGTATGAGTTCTGTATATAAGGATAAGGAGGGCGTCTATCATTCGCGCATTCGACCACAGTTTGATGGCGATATTATAACCTCGCCAAGAAGCCAGGTTTATTTCCTTGTTACGGAGTACGGCGCAATTAACTTAGAGGGGCGCTCGACATGGGAGCGGGCAGAGGGGTTGATATCAATTGCGCATCCGGATTTTCGCGATATGCTGATAAAAGAGGCACAGAAGCGCAAAATCTGGCGGCGGTCGAATAAAAGATAGGGCTGCCGCAATAAGTTTTGATTATACAAGATATGGTATAAAATGTGGTATAGCATTATAATATCTTGTATATGTTTCCCTTAATGCGACAGCCCCAATTGTAATTATATATTATATTACATCTTGAAGCTGTGCAGTATACAGTTTGTAATATGCTCCTTTTTTCGCCATTAATTCTTTGGCGCTGCCTTGTTCGACAATGCCGCCGTTGTCAATTACAAAAATCCGGTCTGCCTTTTGAATCGTGGAAAGACGGTGTGCGATAACGAAGGAGGTTCTGCCTTTGAGCAGCGCTTCAATGCCTTCCTGTACCAAAAGTTCCGTTTTCGTGTCGATACTGGAAGTTGCTTCGTCGAGAATTAGGATTTTTGGTGCGCTAACCATTGTGCGTGCAAAGGCGAGAAGCTGTTTCTGACCAACGGATAAACCGCCGCCGCGTTCCTCTAAACGGGTGTTGTATCCATCGGGAAGTTTCATAATAAAGTCGTGTGCATGAACTGCCTTGGCGGCAGCAATAATTTCTTCGTCTGTTGCGTCTAACTTGCCATATGCAATATTTTCGCGGATAGTTCCAGTAAAGAGGAAATTATCCTGTGTCATAATTCCCATCTGCTGGCGCAGGCTTTCAATGCTTACGGATTTAATATCATGTCCGTCAATGCATATCGTTCCCTCCTGAATATCATAAAAACGGCTAATAAGGTTGACAATTGTCGTTTTTCCAGCACCAGTCGGGCCGACAAGCGCAATGGTTTCTCCTTGACGGATATGGAAACTGACGTTGTCAAGAACCTTTGTATTTTCATCATAGGAGAAACCGACATTTTGAAAATCTACGGTGCCAGCAATTTCTGGCATTTCCACTACGTTTTCAGCGTCTTTAATATCTGGTTTTGTATCCAGAATCTCAAAAATACGCTCTGCACCAGAAATATTGGTTATGAGTTGATTGTAAAAATTACTAAGGTTCATAATCGGCTGCCAAAACATGGAAATATAGGTTCCAAAGGCGATTAGCGTACCAACAGAAACCGTGTCAACGCCGAGAATCATAATACCAGTATACCATAGGGATACATTTCCTAACCCCCAGCAAAAATCTACAACAGAGCCGAATGCGTCGGCATATAATACGGCGTCCATAAAGGAAGAACGGTGTTCCGTTACCAGCGTGTGAAAGGTTTCCCGTGTTTCTTTTTCAGCATGAAAGCTTTGAATAATACGGATACCCGATAAATCTTCGTGCACAAAAGCATTGAGGTTTGAAGATTTTTTCCGGAAAATCTGCCAGCGTTTATGCGAGCGCACCTGTATAAACCATACGCCGACAAACATAAGCGGGATACTGATAAGCGCTGCGAAAGCAAGCTTGGCATTTTTCACAAACATAATGCCCACAACCGCGCAGATTGTGATAAAATCAGGGATTAATGTTGTAACGCTGTTGGAAAGCACATCTTTTAAGGAATTAATATCACCGATAATGCGGGCGAGAATTTTTCCGGTCGGACGGCTGTCAAAAAATTGAAAATCCAGTGTTTGGATATGCATATAAAGCTGCTGTCGTATCTCCACAAGTACCTTATTACAGACCTTTGCCATAATATACATACGTGCCTTCACTAATATAATTAAAATTGCATTCAGAAACAGCGCAATTCCTGCCAGACGATACAATCCAGTATAATCTCCTACAGAGATATAATTATCGATCGCTGATTCAATAATTAGAGGGTTAATTAAACTAACTGCAACACAGTAAGCCATAATCAGCAATACTGCAAATACTGGAAGTTTATGTTTCAGCAAATACGCAAACAATCGTCCCAATGTCTGTATTTTGCTGACATCACGGATTGTTTCGTCCTGCTTATATGAATTAAAAGCCATAAAATTTAATCATTCCTTTCTATTCTATATATAAATAAAGGTGAACGTTATCTATCCATAGTGAAAATTATCAAGGCGTATTATGCTCTTAACAATTCTTCGTGATTGCCATATTGAGAAACATAGGTGGTATAGTATAATCCCTTGCGCTGCAGCAGTTCTTCGTGTGTGCCGCGTTCTGCGATAGAGCCATTTTCCAGCACGATAATTTCGTCTGCATGACGCACGGCACTGATACGGTGTGCGATAATCAGCTTTGTCGTATTGGGAAGTTCCTTTAATGTTTTTTGGATTTCATGTTCTGTTTCCATATCGAGCGCGGAGGTAGAATCATCCAATACTAGAACGGGAGTTCTTTTGGCAAAGGCACGTGCAATGCTGATGCGCTGTTTTTGACCACCGGATAAACCGACGCCACGTTCACCGATAACCGTTTCATACTCATCTTGCATCCGTTCAATAAAGCTGCTTGCCTGTGCGTCGCGTGAAGCTTTGCGCACAATCGCGTCGTCAATTAGAGATTTTTTGCCTAGTTTTACATTTTCATTAATCGTATCAGAAAATAAAAATACATCCTGCATTACCAGCGAGATACTACCGCGGAGCTGCTCTAACGATAACTTGGTAATGTCTGTTCCGTCTAAGTAAATTGTGCCGTCCGTAGCGTCATACAACCGTTGCAATAGCTGGATAACCGAAGTTTTTCCTGCACCAGTGGCACCCATAATGCCGATGGTAGAGCCAGCTTCCGCTACAAAGGAAATATCGTGAAGGATTTCGTGCTGGTCTTCCTTGTGAAAAGATACATGCGAAAACTCAATTTTTCCTTGAACCGATTCTAAAACGACAGGATTTTCGGGCTCTGTAATTTCTGGCTGTTGCGCGTAAATGCCTGTAAGCTTTTTATTGGAAGCAATTCCCGCAGAAAAATCGTTGGACAGCCACCCAAGCATTTCCATAGGCCAAACAATATTGTTGGAATATTCAAGAAACGCGCCAAGTACGCCCAATGTAATAGTCCCTTCAATTACAAGCCTGCCGCCCAGCAAAAGGATTAGCATTGGCAATAGCTTTGTAATAATCTGCAAATATGGATAGTAGCGCACAAATACTTTTGACTGACGCATATTAAGTTCATAATAGCGCTTGTTGTGCGATAAAAATTTATTGATTTCAAATTTTTCCCGTGCAAATGCCTTTACGGTGCGCACACCTGCAAGATTTTCCTCGGCAACGGTGTTGAGTGCGGCGTTTTCTTCACTGATATCCTCATAGATTGCACCAAGATGCTTTTCCATTCCCACAGCCACCAGTGCAGATAAAATCATCGCAATTGTTGGGATTACGGCAAGCGGTGCATGAAGCCGGTACATACAGAACAAAACGACGCAGGTATGAAAGATTACTTCGATAATCAGCATACTTACATAGGAAAGCGTGTTCCAGATGCGGTCAATATCGTCTTTAACACGCGCCATTAGCTCACCTGTATTGGTTTTGTCAAAGTAATTGCAGCTTAAACTCTGAATATGATCGAACAGGTTTTTGCGCATATCGGAGGCAACCGAGGAACCGATGCGATCGAAGGTGTATTCTTTTGCATATTGAAAAATACATCTGCCGACACCGACAACTAAAATGCCTCCCAATAAATAAGGCAAAATCGCAAGCTCACCGCCCAGAATTACATCATCAATAATGTGCATTGTGAGCATAGGCGCAAGCATATCCAGTGAAACACTGATAATCAGTGATACAATGGCAAAAAGATAAGCCCATTTGTATTCCCAAATATAGGTGGATAGTTTTTTTCTCATTTTGGGGTTTTCCTCCTGTTTTTGATAATAATAGATTTTGTGTTGTCCTTCTGGGCAATTGCGTAGAGAATATCCGTTCCACTACGCGCACGATAGGCGTTCATCAGCAAGCTGCACGCCGCAAAGCGGCAATTGTATAACGTCTGTGTGCAAAAAAAACCGCAGGGGTAAATTCCCTGCGGTTTTTAATAGTATCATTATGATAATATGTTCGAGATATCACAAATAAATATCATAATAAAATATGCCCAGAGGTAAATTTACATGTTATATGTTTATTGAAATTGGTTTGAAACTTGATTGTTGTATTCTGTAACATTTTTTTTACCTCCTTTTCCTAAGAAACTGTCCAAAAATAACTTTTAATATTGCTTGTCTTTTTCTCCGATAGTACCATTCAAAAATTAGTTACATAGTCCGCTATGCGCCTGATTTTTGAGCGGCACTATCGAAGAAAAATCCTACGTAACAGTTCAGATAACCCATTGAACTGTTACGTATCCAGCCATTGGAAATCGCTTCGCGATGGGCTGGATACCTCCAACCACTACATTTTATTACGGTCAGCACAGTAAATGCGCAGACCTACCTGAACTGTTACAATCCTACGCACTATTTAAACGTTATTTCTTGACAGTACCTAATATTTTTCCAACTTCTAACAACTGTACTTATAACCATACTCCGGTTTGGCGTATCTGTCAACTAATTTTTTTAAATATATTGCGGAAAATCATAAAAAAGTGTATACTTTAACATGGTAGGAAACTGCTGCCAAAAATAAGTTAAATCAATCAAATTTATATAAAGTAAAGGAGAGAAAATGAATGAGTAAAAAAACAACAGTCTTAATGATTCTGGACGGCTACGGCTTGAATGAGAAGACGGAACACAATGCGGTGGCGTTAGGAAAAACACCTGTTATGGACAGGCTGATGAAAGAATACCCTTTTGCAAAGGGAAATGCCAGCGGTATGGCAGTCGGGCTTCCAGAGGGGCAGATGGGCAATTCGGAAGTAGGGCACTTAAATATGGGTGCTGGAAGAATTGTATATCAAGAACTTACTCGCATTACGAAGGAAATTGAAGACGGCACATTCTTTGAGAATCCGGCATTAATGGAAGCGGTAAACAACTGTAAGGAGAAACATTCTGCACTTCATCTCTTCGGATTATTGTCCGATGGCGGCGTACACAGCCACAATACGCATCTTTATGGACTTTTGGAACTCGCGAAGAAAAATGGTTTGTCGGATGTCTATGTTCATGCGTTCTTAGACGGACGTGACACACCGCCTGCTTCGGGCAAAGAGTTTGCAGAAGCGTTGGAAGCAAAAATGGCTGAGATCGGTGTCGGTAAGATTGCTTCTGTTATGGGTCGCTACTATGCAATGGATAGAGATAATAATTATGACCGTGTGCAGTTGGCATATGACGCTTTAACCGCAGGAAAAGGGGAGCAGGCACCATCCGGTCCAGCCGCGATCCAGCAGTCTTATGACAATGACAAGACGGATGAATTTGTGCTTCCAACAGTGGTTATGGAGAATGGTAAACCGGTGGCAACGATTCAGGATGGCGATTCGGTGGTATTCTTTAATTTCAGACCTGATAGAGCAAGAGAGATTACAAGAGCATTTTGCGATGACGATTTCAAGGGCTTTGACAGAAAACGGCTTGATTTAAAATATGTGTGTTTCTCTGATTATGATCCTACAATACCAAATAAATCGGTGGCATTTCATAAGATTGCTGTTACGAATACTTTCGGTGAATGGCTTGCAGCAAACAATATGAAACAGGCAAGAATTGCAGAAACAGAAAAATATGCGCATGTTACCTTTTTCTTTAACGGCGGTGTTGAAGAGCCAAACGAAGGCGAGGACAGAGTTCTTGTACCTTCTCCCAAGGAAGTGGCAACTTATGACTTAAAGCCAGAGATGAGTGCCTATACGGTCTGCGATAAGTTGATAGAAGCAATTGAATCAGGAAAATATGATGTGATTATTATTAACTTCGCTAATCCAGATATGGTAGGGCATACTGGTGTAGAAGCGGCTGCCATTAAAGCGGTGGAAGCAGTAGACGAGTGTGTCGGAAAGGTTGTGGATACAATCTTAAAGGTAGACGGAACTTTATTTATCTGTGCTGATCATGGAAATGCAGAGCAGCTTGTCGACTATGAAACAGGCGCGCCATTTACAGCGCACACGACAAATCCTGTGCCGTTTATCCTTGTAAATTACGATCCAGCGTATACGCTGCGGGAGGGCGGATGCCTTGCAGATATTGTTCCGACATTAATTGAAACAATGGGAATGCAGCAGCCTCCAGAAATGACAGGAAAATCGCTGCTTGTTCGGAAGTAAAAAATATAGTAGAACTTTGTAAAAACTCGCTGCAATTTGGCAAGGATTTATAGTAACAAAAATTCCCCTTTTACCGTTTGACTTTAGACATATTGACGGTGGAAGGGGATTTTGAAGTTTTTAATGTGATCGTAGTAATAGTTCAGCCTAGGACTTTGCATTTACTGCAAAGTCCGTGAAACAGCGTAGTGGCAGAGATGCATCAAGCCACCACGAAGTGGTTTTCACGAAGTGGTTTTCACGAAGTGGTTTTCACGAAGTGGTTTTGCATGGCTTGATGCCTGTAACAGGAAGCCAAAGGCTGAACTGTTACGGATTGTATTATTTTGTTTGACTGTTTTTCCCTATGAATTGCAAAGTAAATCGAAAAATACCTCCCAAAATAACCATTTTAAAACCAATTCCTGTTAATATACTGCCAATCCTTGTATTGACTGCATATTGTAGCTGCAAATCTAGGGGCGGATCTTGGTAGGGAATGCCTGCTTTAATTATCAAATAATATAGACCGATCAATAAAATAATAATGCCCGCTATAATCAAAGCGTTAAGGGTTTGACATAGACAGTGCCAGATTCTTTCTTTCATATAATAAACTCCTTCAATTTATGTACTGCACGGCAAACAGATTTGCCGTGCAGTTGCGCCATTCGCGCGCCGCAAAGCGGCAATTTTCCTATGTGCGGCTGTGTGTATATAGTTATATTTAGTTTAATATACTGCTAAATCATTATTTGAGCAATAACGCAATGCATTTCTATGAATTTTTTCCTGTTAATGGGACATACTAACGCTGACTACGTTATATAATTTTTTTTAGCAGAAATGGAGAGGCCATATATGGATAGTATGCATTTAATGATTACAGATGTACACGCAAGAGAAGTGCTTGACTCAAGAGGAAATCCAACCGTGGAAGCGGTAGTAACGGTGAATGACTGTTTTGAAGGCAGGGCAAGCGTACCGTCGGGCGCAAGCACCGGCAAATTTGAGGCGGTAGAGCTGCGCGATGGTGAGATGCGTTATATGGGGCTTGGTGTGGAAAAAGCGGTAAACAATGTGAATACAAAAATCCGTGATGTGCTGCTTGGTGTGGAAGTGTGCAATCAGAAGTTGATTGATCATATTTTAATTGACACAGACGGCACGGATAATAAGGGAAATTTAGGTGCAAATGCGACATTAAGCGTGTCAATGGCAGCAGCGAGGGCAGCAGCGGATGCCTTAGGACTCCCGCTTTATCGCTATCTAGGCGGTGTAAAGCCCAATAGAATGCCAGTTCCTATGATGAATATTTTAAATGGTGGGCGTCATGCGACAAATACTGTTGATTTTCAGGAATTTATGATTATGCCTGTAAAAGCGGCGAATTTTCGGGAAGCACTGCGGATATGTGCCGAAATTTATCACAATCTGAAAAAACTCTGCCATGAGAGAGGACTGTCTACGGGTGTCGGTGACGAGGGCGGTTTTGCACCGGATTTGCCGGATGCTTCCGATGTGCTTGATTTAATTGTGGAGGCGATTAAGGCAGCAGGATATAAGCCCGGCGAGGACGTGAAAATAGCGCTTGATGTGGCGGCTTCGGAATTGTACAACGAGGAGGACGGAAAATATCATTTCAGCGGCGAAACAGAGTTAAAACGGAAATGGGGAAATGTGGAACGCACGGAAGTGGGTGCTTGCTATGAATCAGGAACCGATTTCGGGGCATCGGATATGGAGGAAATTACGCGGACAACCGAGGAAATGATAGCATATTATGAAGATTTAATTGAACGTTATCCCATTATTTCCATAGAGGATGGGCTTGCTGAGGATGACTGGGACGGCTGGCAGCAGCTTACTAGAAGAATTGGTGAACGGGTACAGCTTGTGGGAGATGACTTGTTTGTCACAAATACGAAGCGGCTGGATGCTGGTATTAAAAAAGAGGTAGCCAACGCAATCTTGGTAAAAGTGAATCAAATCGGTACCGTAAGCGAGGCAATTGAAGCAGTGGAGATGGCACAGAACAACGCATACAAAGCCGTTATCAGTCATCGAAGCGGCGAAACAGAAGATTCGTTTATCGCGGATTTAGCAGTTGCTATGAATGCCGGACAGATTAAAACCGGTGCACCCTGCCGAAGCGACCGCGTAGCAAAGTATAATCAATTGCTGCGAATTGAGGAGGAACTTGGCAAAGTTTCCTGCTATATGGATCCGTTTCATAAGTTGTAATATTTGGCTAGTACACCGTTTCCTTAATCCTCGTAAACAAAGTGCTTGATATTTGTATCCGTGCAAGGTGGAGGAAGGAGGCGATGCGGTGGTATCGTTGACTGACGACAACGCGGCAATGATGCAGATAGCGGGTGCTTGGTATATGAGGAATTAAAAAACGGTGTACTAGATGCATGATATATCTTAATATTAAAGATATGTATTTTTGTTGTGTGAATAAGAATGCGCCAGCAGCTTCTCGTGATATGAGGGAAAAGTATGAATTATAAAGTAGTAGTTCCAAGAAATGCAGAAGAAGACTTAGAGCGTTTAATTAATTATCTTGTAATTGAGAAAGAGAGTATGCAGGCAGCATAAAATGTACGAAATGATTATGATACAAAATTATTTTTCAATAATTCAACGAAATAAAGAAATCTAAAGAAATATTAAGTAAATATTAAGTGAATATCAATGGAATCATAATCGTGGGTGTGATAAGATGATATACAATATATAGAAATTTGAGAGGTAGAAGAAAGTGATACGTATATTATCTATTGGAATAGATTGTATTTCATCCATTATTTTTGTGATTCCTGCTATATTTATTTTGCAGTGCGCTGTATTTAGACAACGAAATTGTAATCAATTTATTGCAATTTTTATATTTTCATTATATTCCATAGCAGTTTTTTCTGTTGTGGGTATTCCTGTGGTTGGCACATTCAAGATTGATTTTAGTTTGAATCTAATACCACTAATAGACATTGTAAATAGCCCGATTGAATATATTAAAAATACTATTTTGAATATTGTGTTATTTATGCCTTTAGGATTTTTAGTGCCTGTTATTTGGAAGAATTATCGTTCTGTAAAAATTATGGTTTTAATGGGATTTGTAGTATCAGTCACTATTGAGATATTACAGATATTTGCCTTTAGACTTACAGATATAGATGATTTGATTACGAATACAACAGGAACAGTTATAGGATATTATATAAGTAAAAGATTTTCTTTTAAACTACCTTTTCAGTTAGCGGATAATAAAGAATATTTGATACGATTTGACCCTTTTATTATTTTGGCAGTTATGCTTTTCATTACAGTTTTTCTAAAACCGATTGTGTCTAATGGCTTATGGGATATTGTATTATCCAGTTCATGGTGGCAGGGGATAAAGTAAATTGTGAACGAAATTGAATATTGTTTTCTTTGGGCAGCAGTTATCTTAATTGACAATTAGCTGCCTTTTTGTGTGCAGACCTGAGCAGAGGAAATGTGCCGCCAAGACAGTGCAGGGGTCGCACAGCAAGTAGACGCAGACCTGTGCAGGGGAAATATATCGCAAAAGCAGTAATTTTCCTTTGGGCAGTTGTGTACATACTGTTATACTTAGCGTCAGTCTTTTCGACGCATAGTATAACATGATCGTAACGTGAGTATAACAAGAACGAAGCAAACTTGCGAATGCTAATAATGAAAGTGAGAACGGTTCACAAAGCTGTGCTTGCAGACATATTAAAATACCCAAATCGGGTATTTACAGGCAGGAGCGCAATGGTAACAGAAATTGCTGAGTGTAAAAATTTCAATAATTTTTTTAGATAGACAATTTGTGTCTAAGGTGAAGCGTATAATATTAAAGAAAGGAAAAGCAGAGAAGATTTTTCAACAGCATAGCGGTAATTATTTTAGGGGATTGCAAATCATATATCGTTTGGTAAAAATTACGAATGATTTCGCTCTAGGAGTCCATTAATTACTGTAATTATAATATCTAATTGCGTTTCATTTAATTTATTTAAGTCTTCAATAATTTTGTTGGTTTTAGCTGGATAAGAGCATCCATCATTAAAAAAATCCATTGGAGAAATCTGAAAGTATTCGCAAATATAAAAAAATGATTGCATAGAAGGAAATGCTTTTCTATTTTCAATACGGTTAATATAGCTTTCGTTCTGCCCGATTGCAAGGCTCATTTCCCTTGCAGAAACATTTTTTTGGTTTCGCAACGAAATTAGTCTTTCAATAAAAAAATCTTCAAACATAATAAATCACCATCCATTTATGTAATTATATTATATAATATGTTTGCTAGTAAGATATTATTTACTTTATAATTATTGACATAGGATTATATATATCTTAAAATAAGAAAGAGATAATTTCTACTGGTGGGCACTTAGAACGCCAATAACGTCGACTCACGAGCGGAACTATCTTAAGTGATATGGTAGAACTTATTGCTAGTGAATATATTATGTAAAATAAATGAATGTACAAAAGGGTAAAAATAGAAGTGATTGGATATCGATGGGATTAAATATAGCGGATAGCCGGATGGAGTAAAGAAAAGGCTGCAGATAATAGAGGAATAAAACTTTGTGAATGTATCCATAGATAGTACTGCAAATAGGCGGTTTAAGCAAGAGCGGATAGTGTGCATTTTGATATTAGGAAAATTTTGATTGGGTGTATAACAGTGAATTGTAAGGAAGAAGAAGCGGTACAAATAAAATGGCAAAAAGCACAATAACAGAATGTGAATATTGCGGTTCGATGATTTAAAGATAAAAAGAAATAGCCGCATAATACAGCGGCTAATCTTCTTTTACAGATATATCATCATTTATCTGCTCAAACAATTCGCCTACTGGGACTTCTAATATTTCACATAACCGTTCTAGTGTATCAAAGCGGATAGCAGATGTTTGGTTGGTAACAATATTGTGGTAATTCCGATAACACATTCCCAATCGCTGGCTGAGCCAGTAATTTGATTTTCCTTTTTCTTCAAGGATTTCTTTGATTCTCAGTCGGATAATCATACCATTAATCCCCCTTTTTGATTATATATAAAATTGTGCTTGGAAAAAAGGTGCTTTAATGCATGGTGCGTATAAGCACGAAAATTGTTGAAAATAATTTCTGTTTCGTATATAATAATATATATACTAACGTTCGTTAGTATAAAGGAAAAATTTATCAAATTTTTTAAAATATGGACAGAATATGTCCATATTTGTGAGTATAATCAAATATATCAGAAAGGGGGATGGAATATATGGACGACTTAGGATCCGATAAAACCAGCCGTATCTTATATATATACTCCATGCTGCTGCATGGGCAGGTATTAAAAAAGAATGAACTTGCGCAGGATATTGGCGTTAATGTGAAAAGTATTCAAAGAGATTTAGAGGATATTCGGGATTTTTTGGATAAGAAACGGGTAAGAGATGGGTATGGTTGCCAGTTAACATATAATCGTTTTGAAAAAGGCTACTGTTTGGAAGATAATGAACAGTTAAGGCTTTCTAATAATGAGGTGCTTGCTATCAGCAAAATTCTTCTGGAAAGCCGAGCTTTTACCAAAAAGGAAATGATGAATATCTTGGACAAGTTAATTGAAAATTGTATACCGCGAGAAAATAGAACGGCAATTAACGATTTACTAAACAATGAAAGATTCCACTATGTGGAACTGCGTCATAATAAGGCGTTTTTGGATAAGATGACACCATTGGGACGGGCAATCCGAGAAAGCCATGTAATACGGATAAAATATGGCAAGTTAAAAGAATCGGCGACAGTGGAGCGGAGATTGGAACCGTTGGCAATCTTATTTTCGGAATATTATTTTTATCTGGCAGCGTTTATTGAGAATATAAATAAGGCAGAAGCTTTTGAGAATCCAGATGATGTTTTTCCTACAATCTATCGTATTGACAGGATTCAAGAACTGGAAGTTTTGGACGAGCATTTTAAAATTCCTTATGCAAACCGGTTTGAAGAAGGAGAATTTCGCAAACGTGTGCAATTTATGTATGGCGGCAAACTTCGGAAAGTAAGGTTTCGATGCAAGAAAAACTCCATAGAAGCAATCCTTGACCGACTGCCTACAGCAAAGGTGCTTAACGAAGACAAAGATGCATTTTTAGTGGAAGCGGAAGTGTTTGGAAAAGGGATTGATATGTGGGCTAGAAGTCAGGGGGATAATATTATGGATTTTCGGGTGGTGTGAGGGGATAGGCTGATTTAGAAAATTGGAGGAATAAATCATAATGATAAAATATGTCATTCGTGTTTTGGATTAACAAAATGTTTCAATGTGATTGTTGTGGTCTTTGTTGCATGAATTTAAAAATGTCTGAATTGTATTCTGATTTGGATCGTGGAGATGGCATTTGCAGATATTTGGATGTTGCATCAAAGTTATGTACTATTTATAGAAACAGACCAGATAAATGTAATGTTGATAAAACATATGAAAAATTTTATAAAGATAAAATTACGTTAGAAGAGTATTATAAATTGAATTATGAAGTATGCAATAGATTAAAAAGCAAGGGGGACAATAAATGTATTTAGCGTTATTGAATGAGAAAGAAAAAGAGGCTTTTTTGGGAGTTGCTTTCCAGTTAGCTGCAGTAGATGGATATTATAGTGATGAAGAAAAGGAAATGATCAATGGATATTGTCAAGAAATGCAATGTGTTTTTGATGAAAAAACAATGGTTAAACCTGTGGATGTGTTAATTAAGGATATTAAGTTAAATAGTGATAATAAAATAAAAAAGATTTTTGTTTTTGAACTTATCGGTCTTGCTATGGCTGATGGAAATTATGATGAAAATGAAAGAGCTTTAATAAATAAATTAGAGGAGGAATTTGAGCTTGGCTCAGGGTTTGCTATGAATTGCGAGGCTGTATTAAAAAAATACATAGAATTTCAAACAAAATTAAATCAACTTATTTTTGAATAAAGGAGTAGGCGTTATATGGGATTGTTTGATTTTTTGAGAAAAGATAAAACAAAAACAACGGAAGTTGCTTTGAAACGCGATGACGATGATGAGTCTAAAAGTAAGATCGGAGCAGGTATTGCATTAGATAGATCAATAAGGAGTTCAACTGCTCAAGCTAATGCAAAATATAGTAGACCTGATTATAATCCACAAACAAGAAAGCAATTCTATGATGACGGAAGCGCGCATAAAAAAGCGATTGATGATGCTTTTGCTAGTGGAAAACCAGTTCGAGATCCTTATTCTGGAGCAGAATTAGTAAAGAAACAGCGAGATGCAAAGTTGAAGTATGGTGAAAAATGGCAAAATCATGCAGCGGAAGCAGATCATATTGATCCTTTAAGTCAATTTGTAAATAGAACAAAAAATAATCCATTTTTAACTTCAAGTGATCAGCGGGAAATTGCAAATAGCGCTGATAATTTTCAAGTGCTTTCAAAAAAGCTTAATCAAGGAAGTACAAATGTTGGGAAAGGCGGCAGTACGCAGCAGGAATGGGCTGATGATAAGACAAGGATGGAAGGTGTAGCAGAAAATATTGAATCGGGCGAATCTATTAGTAAAGTGCGTAAGCGTATTATAGATACTGGGAAGGCAGCCGAGAAAAGAAATAATAGCAGAGCATTTAAGAGGAGTGTAAAGAATGCTGTAGGAACATTTAATGATGCTGGAATGCAGGGAATGTACAATTATGGCGGTACAACGGTTACAATGTCAGGAATTATGAATATGGTGTCTGTGCTCAAGGGAGAAAAGAGTGGTGAAGATGCTGTTGTAGATACGATTAAAGATGGAGGCAAGGCTGCTGTAACGGGATATGCAATGGGCGGTGGAATGACCGTAGTTTCTCAAGCTTTGTCATATTCTTCATCAGAATTTATTCAGGCTTTGGCAAAAAGTAATGTGCCAGGTAAAATAATTACGGCAGTAATTGTAACGGGAGATACATTAAAAAAATGGGGAGAAGGAGAAATAACGACGCAGGAGTGTCTTATTCAATTAGGGGATAAAGGGTTGAATATGGCTACAATGGCATATTCAATGGGCGTAGGACAAGCGCTTATACCAATTCCAATTGTTGGCGGTGCTGTTGGAGCTTTGGTGGGTTCTATGTTAACGAGCAATCTCTATAATGGGTTAATCAATGAACTTCAAACAAAGCAACTCGAACATGAAGAACGAATGAGAATTATAGCTGAGTGTAATGCAGCCGCAGAGCAGGCGAGAGCATTTAGGATAGAGCTTGAGTCATATCTTGATTCCTATTTCGAAGAATATAGGTCATGTTTTGATGCAGCGATGTCGTCAATGCAGTTAGCGTATGCAATGGGAGATGCGGATGGTGTAATTGCAGGGGCAAATGATATTACACGAAAACTTGGTGGTAAGGTTAAATATGAAACAGTTAGTGAATTTAAAGCATTTTTAGATAGTGATGAGGATGATATTTTATAGGAGGTATTGGTATGCCGATTCCATTTTTGTTAGCCGGACTAGGCGTTGCGGCCGGAGTAATAGGTGCGGGAGGACATCTGAGCGCAAAGGAAACAAATGAACGTGCACAAAGAATATCAGAGAATGCGCAGGAACTCTATAATAGTGCAAAACAATCATTAGAGGAAGCACAGAAACAAACTGAAAAATCACTTGTAAAGCTTGGATATGCAAAGAAAAAGGTTCTTGACACATCCATGCATCAGTTTTTGGTTGCATATGATAAAGTTAAGCATATTTCGATGGAAAATACAGTTGGAATTAATGAAATTTCAAAATTTACAATTGATGAACAGGGTGCTATTCAATTAAGAGAAATGACAAATATTTATTCGGCATCATTTGCGAGTGGAGCTACTGGTGTTGCAGCAGGTGCTGCAGTTGCTTTGGCAGCAAGTGGAGCACTTCCGATTGTTACAGGTGAACTTGCACTGGCGGGTTCGGCACTTGCTGCTGGTGAAATTGGTATGGCTGCAGGGTTTGCAGGTTCTGCATTATCGTTTGGTGCAGCAATGACTCCACTTGCTGCTGTTGCAGCTCCCGTAATTCTTTTTACAGGGATTTCTGCAAGTATCAAAGCAGATGAGAATCTGGAAAAAGCAAATACCATGTATGCAGAAGCGGAAGCCGCATCAGAAAAAATGAAGGTATCAGAAATGCTTTGTGGTGCAATATCTGAAAGAGCAGATATGTTTGATGATTTACTAGGTGATCTTAATAAAATGTTTGCAGAATGTTCTGGATTGCTTGCAGGTGTAGTAAGAAAAAAAGAAGGAAGAGTACTTAAGAAAAGACTTACCACAGATGATTTTACAGAAGAAGATTTGAAATTAATAGCAGTTACAAGAGCACTTGCAGGAGCTGTAAAGTCTGTTATTAATACACCTATGCTTTCAGAAGATGGTGATATTTCTTATGAGGCTGAGGAAGTATATGATCAAATAGTTGAAAAAATTCCGGATTTTAGTCAAGAGGTTCAAGCGGTAAAAACAATTAACTATGATGTTAAGCCTGTTGCAGCAAAAGATATAAAAACATCTAATAGCACAAATATATATTCGTCAGGCAGTACATCTGTTATAGGTGGAGCAAGGAGTGTATTTGCTGTTGTCTTAGGGTTTATTCTTGCAAATACTTTTGCAGAAAATATAGCTTTTAGTGTAACAAGTAGATTATTTAATAAGTTTTTGTTTTTGGATGCAATCACTGCAAATAAAATTGCAATATGGCTCTTATTATGCTCATCAGTTATAATGTTAGTAGGTAAGTTTAGAAGAACAAAAATTGAAAAATTGTGTGGTTGGGCTTCTGGAATAGCTTTATTTGTATTATTTGTTGAATATTGTAGAACAGTAGAGCAAATGAATCATTATATTATTTCTTCGATCATTTTCTTTGTTGTGATGGCAGTTGCATACGCCTTTTCTGATGAAAGAAAAGATAAATGGCAGTTTGGGACATTCTTTTCGCTTGCGTTTTTTGAAATGGCTTTATGGCCTTTAGGATTTTTAGTATATGCATTTTTTAGCAAATTAATTGGATTTCCGGATAGCTTCTGTCTTGTTGTTATATCTGTATTTATGTGCCTGATTTCAATATTTGGAATGGTAGGGATGTTAGACGAAAATTAGATTATATTATATAAAGTATTATGTAAATTAGATAGAAACAATTATTGGCAAATTTAAGCGCTTGTCAGTATAAGTTACGATTTAGTAGAACGGAATTGTAATAATATTATTATTTGCATATGTCAAAAGTTATAAATATGAACAAGAATAGAGGACTATTATGGAACAAGTATATGTACATTATAATCCATATCATTTGGAAACAATTATAAAAATAAACGGAGAGGAAATTTCGCCTGACAGCAGTCTTTATCAAAGCGTTCAAAAAAAGAAACTACGGGATTGGGCAAATACCTTTCCGGAATTATTGGAACAGGAATATGGTTCGGATAAGTATGAAATCCAATTTTACGGGTTGGAATTGGATTGGGAGGATTTTAAAGAAGCATTTTATTGCGCTGAGAAAGAGGAAATTTTAGCGAAAACGAAATTAACGTTTATCGAGGAAAAGCCCAGTAATGATATTGGACAAAAAATATTAGATTATTTTGCATCTGTCCAGTATCAGGTACTCAGTGGATGCAAAGATGCGGAACTTATTGCAGCAATAAAAAATAAGCGCAGTCCCATAAGCACGATTTATGTGGCTGGGGCAGCAGGCGCTGGGAAATCAACGTTAGTAAATGCATTGCTGCGGAAACGGATAATGCCGTGCCAAAATATAGGGAGTACCAATGCTGTTGTTAAGGTAATGGATAAAAAAGTATCCGGTTTTACAGCGAAAGCATATAACGAGAAAAATGAAGTGATAGAGGAAACAGAAGCAGTTACATATGACAAAATGCAGGAGTTTCATAATAATGCGGAGATATACCATATTACAATGGAAGGAAATATACCATTTTTACGGATGCAAACAGATATTCCTGTGCTTGTAGATACTCCTAACACAGATAGATTATATAATCGAAAAAACCAAATCGGACTGATTGATCAACTTACATCGCTTGTTAATAGGGCAAAGGAATGCGAGATTATAAATCAAATTATGGATGAGATTCGAAATCATGAGGACAGTCTGGTTCTATATGTATTGGACGGAGCACATTTATACGAAAAAACAGAAATACTAGATTGTATTATAGAACAGATAAAAAAAGGCGGAAAACAGGCACAGAACAGATTTTTGTTTGTGTTGAATAAAATGGATACTTCTGCCCCCGAAGCAGAGGATATGGGGAAAGCGGTGGAATCAGTAAAAGAGATACTTGTTTCTTATGGGATAGAGAATCCGCATATTTTTCCTTGTTCGGCGTTTACGGCACTGCATATCAGAACAAGTTTAAAAAATATTGATATAAATAAGCTGACTCGTGAAAATGAGAAACAATTATCCGCATCAGCAAGGGATGCGCTTGCAATGATTGATAAAATAACTGCTTATGAGTCAATGTATTTGGAACAATATGCGCCGTTGTCATTGGCTGCACAAGGAGAGATAGAATCGCATCTGCTTCAGTCAGAACAGCGAGGGGATACCAAAATGCAGGCACTCATACACAGTGGGATTCCTTCGATAGAAAGATATATTGCTTCTTATATGAATAAGTATATAGAAATAAAAAAGACAAAAGACTTAATAGAAGCGTTTCATGCCTATCATCAGAATTTTATCGAAACAGATTCCTATAAAATATTGGTGACAGCAACGATGAGCGCAGGCAAATCAACGTTTATTAATGCATTGACAGGTAAAAATATTTGTCTTTCCCGTAATATGGCGTGTACTAGTAAACTGCATTCGATTGTTAGTAAGCCGTTTGATACAGATTTTACATTTGAGTATGATTATGCGTTATCCATTGCAGCAAATCGGGAAAAAGATCCGGATATTGCCGATAAAACAGTAGTCAGAACAGTATATTACGAGGGAATACTGGCAGGGCAGCGTTTAATTATCAATGATTCTCCGGGAGTGAATTTTAGCGGTGATGCGGAGCATAAGCAGATTACAGATCAGATGATAAGTGCGGGAAATTATCAGCTAATGATTTATTTGATGAATGCGACACAGCTTGGAACAGAGGATGAGAATGCGCATTTAGAGTTTGTAAAACAACATATCGGCGATAAAGCAGTGTTGTTTGTGATAAATAAAACGGATGCATTAAATGAAGATGAGGAAGATATTGGGGCAATTGCACAAACACAGATAAAACGTCTTGAGGCAATGGGATTTAAGAAGCCGCTGGTATGTCCCGTGTCTGCAAGAGCCGGTTTTCTGGCAAAAAAGGCGGAAAAAGAAGAATTAACCCGGATAGAACGGCGAGAACGAAACAATATGGAAGATAAATTTGAACAGATGAATATTGTGGATTATTATACAAAATATTTTCCAGATATTACAGTGCCGGATAGTGAAGACGAAGATCGTCAGTTATTAAAAACTTGTGGGATAAGTTATATAGAAACGATTATAAAGGCATTTTGTGAAGGCGGGGATAATTATCAGGCAATATCAGACACAAATTATTAGTCGAATTTCTTAAATTAATAATACTTAGAAGAAACAGTATAAAATAAAAGCATTTTGCGAAGGAGGATTTATTTATGGCACAAGTATACGTTAAGTACAATCCGTACAGACTTTCAACATGGATTGAGGTCAATGGGCGGGAAATAGAAACAGACAGCACGCTCTATAAGCTGGTAAAAGGAAAAAGGCTGCAAGAGTGGATTGGTGAGTTTCCCGAAATGCTGACCAAAGAACTAAATACAGTGGATTTTGAAATCGAATTTTGTGGTATGGATTTGGATTGGGATGATTTTGAGGACGCGTTTCAGAATGCAAAAAAGATAGGAACAGTAAAAACGGCGGATTTAAAATATGTCGAAGGACAGGCAGCGGAGGATATTACGCAGAAGATTGTGGATATTTTTAATGATCTGCAGGACGAAGATGCGCCGATTGATGATTTCCGCGATCCGAAGCTGGTGAGAGCATTTGAAAGTGTAAATGAAGCAGAATTTCCAGTGAATGTAATTGCTACAATGAGTTCCGGCAAGTCAACGTTGATTAACGCGCTGTTGGGCAAAAAGCTAATGCCGTCTAAAAATGAAGCATGTACCGCAACAATTACAGAAATTCTGGATAATGATAAAGAGGGCTTTCAAGCAGTTGTATATGATAAACAAGGAAATGTAATTAGAGAAACAGATAATCTTACTTACGAAGTTATGAGTGAGTTAAATGAAAATGATCAGGTATCCAAAATCGAAGCGGAAGGGGATATTCCGTTTTTGGATGCAAGAGAGATTGCTCTGATGCTGGTAGATACGCCGGGCCCGAATAATTCCCAGAATCAGGAGCATAAAAATACTACATACAGTTCAATTAATAATGACTCTAATAGCTTGATTTTATATGTGCTCAATGGTACGCAGCTTAGTACAAATGATGATAATTCTTTGCTTAGTTATGTGGCGGATCAGATAAAAAAAGGCGGAAAGCAGGTTCGTGACAGATTTTTGTTTGTTATTAATAAGATGGATGGTTTTAATCCAGAGGAAGAAGACATTGGGAAAGCAATTGCGTCGGCAAAGGGATATCTTTACAGTCATGGCATTGAAGATCCGCAGATTTTTCCATGTTCTGCATTTACAGCACTGAATATTCGTTCCTATTTAGGCGGTATTGATATTGACAATCTTACCAGAGCAGATGAAAGGAAACTGCCTTCCGCAGCAAGAGATACTTTGCCTATGATCGATAAGTTTATTGAGTATGACTCTATGCACTTGGAAAAATATACAACATTGTCACCAAGTGCGCAGCGGGAATTAAATTACAGATTAAAACAGGCGCAGGCGCAAAACGATACAAAAGAACAGGCATTAATTCACTGTGGTATATGCTCTATTGAATCCGCAATTACAGCATATGTTAAAAAGTATGCAAAAACAAAGAAAGTAAAGGATTTGGTAGAAACATTTCAGGAAGTATTAGAGAGCAATAAAGTGCTGGCAAATGCAAAAGAACAGATTATCACAGATGAAAATGCAGCGAAAGCCTGTGCAGAACGTGCAGCGGTAATTAGAGAAAAAATATCCGGTGGAAAGGAAGCACAGAAATTTAAAGAGCAGATACAAGCGCTTGATCCAATGAAGGCAATTAATGCGAAAGCAGAAAAGCTAAAGCAAAAAGCATCCAAGCAGGTTAAAAAGATATTTAAGCCGTATGGAGATACCATTTATAGTAAAAATGAAACGATAAGACTGATAAATACATTTGCGGCGACAGGTTCTGATAGTTTGGCTGAAATGGCAACAGAACTAGAAAGTGTGATTAATCATGAACTGCTTGAGAACAGTGAACAAATCCTGTTAGGATATCAGGAAAAGCTGAAAAGTATTGATGAAAGTGCAATGGAATCACAGCTAGATTTCTCTACAATTGATTTAATTAAAGGAGAATTGGCAAAGATGAAGGAAAATACAGAAGCATGGGCTTCTAATGAGTTTATTGAGGATACTGTTGATGATGTAGGAGAAGTGGAATATGAAACAAGATCCTATTATGAGAAAGTCGGAGAAGAGGAGGAAGAAGTAGTTGTAGGTTCTCATGAAGAAAAAATCGGAACGGAGAAAGTAAAGGTTGGATCTCACAGAGAACGGACAGGAACAAGAACAGTTAGAAATCCTAATAAGAGATGGTGGAAGATTCTTACACCAAAATATATTGAAGAAGATGTCTACGAAAATGTGGATGATTATGAGGATAGAGATGTATACAAGACGGTTTTGGATTACAAGACGATTATGCGGGATGTTTACGAAGAAAGGACGGAAACAATAGAAAACTATTCTGCAGATGTATCGGTAATACAAACAGGATTACTTGCCACACTGCGTCAAACCTTGGAGGACGGAATGAATAATGCGTGCTCTTATGCAGAGAAGCAGGCGGAAAGTATGAAAAAGCAGTTTATCAATAGTCTTGAGAAATTGGATCAATTAATTACGCAGAAATACGAGGAACTGGAACAATGCGCAAAAGATCAAAAGACAAGAGAAGAAGAACTGAAAAAGAGCAGAGATATCTTAGAGTGGATTGAAGCTAATAAGAATCAAATCGACAGCATACTGGATATGTGAGGAGGTTGATGCAATGCATGATGAAGTGAAAAAACGTGTGGACAATAAAGATATAAGAGGCTTACAGTATGTCTTTGCAGATTGTCTGGATGTTGATCCAACTTTTGAAAAATATAAGGAAGATTTTGAATATTGCCGTAAAATGCTGCCGGAAATGTTTGAAGCACATAGAGAGTTAATGCCTTTTTCCAATAATCAAGCTAATTGGACAGATGATTATTGGGACAATCTTAAGATGGATTTATTAAAGAATTTTTCTGTAGAGCGGTTTCGGCATATGCAGGATGTTGCGAAAGTGGTATATGCAGAAAAAATAGGTAAGTTGGTTCAGGAACGAGAGGCAGCACATAAAAAACTCGAACAAAGACAAGAAGAATTAGAGGCATCACATAGAGCACTAGAACAAGGAAACCAGCGTTTTGAAGATAAGATGCAAACAAATCAGGAAAATCAGAATTATCGTAATGTAAATACAAATGTGTCAAACAATACGCATAAGGATAATACCAATCAAAATATGCAGGTGCAGCAGCAAATAAAAAGCCAAAAACAAAAACAGGAGGAAGAACTGGAAGCAGAACGCAGAGCACTCGCACAGAAAAATCAGCGTTTTGAAGAAAACAAAGCTCATGAAGAACAACGTAAGGAACAATTGCGCAGAAGTGAAAATATACAAGTTTCAGGAGGTACGGAAACAAAAAAAGTAATGGGGGCTGTTCTGGTAATAGTAGTTTTTCTGATTATCGTAATAATCGTAGTAATGGCAATGAGAAATTAAAAGAGCAGCCCCAAGACAGGAAAAGTGCGATTTATGAAGTAATCTTTAAAATAGAAGAAAAAATAACAGATATTCTAAAAGGTACTATAATAGGTCAAAATATAACAGTATTTGAGTTGTCACAGAGTAAGGGAAATTACTTGAGGGTGACAGAATGGAAAGTATTGTGGGACGCAAAAGGTTTAAAAAATACTAAAGAGAAGATGAAACAATATCACTATCGGCGCATGGTAAGTGGTGGAGCGGAAGAATTGAGTCGGATTGATAACTTTCTGAATTGGAAATCTTTTGAAAAATTTGTACCATATCAAGGCAATTATAGGGTTATAGCGTGCAAAAAATGCGATCCGATAACTGGGAGTCCGCAATATTATAAAGTAATAATAAAAGATAAAGAGAGATTATTTTATAAAATTGATAAAGGCAAAGGAATAGAATGAAATTTAAAAATTATCAGGAATTACAAAATAAAAAAGAAGATTATTCGTCGTTTGCAGTTCCGGCGGCAGCAGCCTCAAAAACGTCGCTGCCGCCGCAAACCCCACAACTGTCGTACAATGAAATCCCACAAGGAATGAATCTGTCTGTTTTGCAGCAGAATCTTGGAAATTGTCTGCAAATAATTGACGACGAAGTAATGAAAGGCTACAGGGTTCATTTATCGGATTTGCCAATTGTGCCGCTGGATCAGGATACAAAACTGTCCCTAAAGGATATTCAATTTTTCCGTATTAGTGAACTTGTATATCAGGAAAACGAATTTTCCGTCTATGCATTGTCAACCATGTTTCACGCATTATCGAATAAGCCGTGTACGCTCGTTTTAATGATAAAGAGCAATGGATTGCAAAATGATTTCTATTTAGGTGTCCGTTCCCTAGATCGGAAGTTTTCATCGGGAACTATGACACAGATGTTAAAGCAAAGTCTTATGGGCGTATTTCCGGGAAGCCGTATTGATGCATATTATGATGAAGATATGAAAATGGATATGCAGAAGCTCCATGCAGGGTGTATTTCCGGCGTTACGTGTGTAGCAGATTTTAAACAGAAAGACGACAATATTGATAATCAGGAATTTATGCAAGGACTTGAGAAATTCGTGGATAGTATGCAGGGAAAAGCTTACACGGCTGTTTTTATAGCGGAAAATGTAGGTTATGAGAAATTAATAGATCTAAAAAGGGATTATGAAAATATTTATACACAAATATCCCCGTTTGCCAATATGCAGATGAATTTTTCCACATCAGACAGTACCAGCACGGCACAGGGAGAAAGTGACAGCAAAACACAGAACTTATCTTATGGGGTGAACCAAGGCACTTCGGTAAATATAAGCAATGCGGATTCTTATACAGAAGGAAACAGCGAAAGTTTTGGAAGCACTGATACGAGCGGAAAGAATCAATCCGTAGCAGCAGGCACTTCGTATACTGAAGGGGTTACTGAGGGCACACAATATACGGAATCAGATTCGCATTCAACAGGAACAAATGTAAGCATAGGTGTAAATGCTTCTGTTTCGTTGGCGATAGTGGAACTGGGGGGGAATGTATCTCGCGGATGCTTCTCCAGTGATGCACATTCAGAATCACGGGGGACTAGCCATGCGGTTTCAAAGTCCGATTCCATTTCCAAAACGCTGACCTATGGGTTGAGTGACTCTCATGCGGATAGTGTTACACATGGGACAAACCAGAGCAGAGGGAAAACGCAGTCATATGGGATGGGAACACAACACGGCGAAACATTTAGTGCAGGGGAAGCGTTTAGTCTGGTTAATTCCAAAACGTTAACAGAAACATTTGGATCTTCACAGGGTATTACGCTGAATGCAAAAAATATGACACTTATGTCAATTACACAGCGCTTGGAAAAACACTTAAAGCGTATAGAAGAATGCGAAAGTATTGGAATGTGGGATTTTGCGGCATACTTTATTGGGGAGAGTGCGGCTGAAACGGAAACAGCAGCAAATACATATCAATCCGTGGTTTCCGGTTTGCAGAGCGGTATTGAAAGGGCGGCTGTAAACACATGGTTTGAAGAAGAAAAAGTGGAAAGTATTTTTGAATATATCAAAAATTTCCTGCATCCTTGTTTTTTATACGAGGGGTTTGATTATGATGAAATCCGGCAGGAGATTGTAAATCCATCGGTTTTGGTCAGCACGGACGAGCTGGCGATTCATATGGGATTACCCCGTCATTCTGTCAATGGTCTGCCCGTGACAGAACATACAGCATTTGCGCAGGAAGTGCTGAAGCGAGAGGAAGAACAGGGAAGAAAATTTAATTTAGGGAAAATTTATCATTTGGGAAAAGAGGCAAAAACAAAGGTCGATTTGGATGTGGAAAGCTTGACGAAGCATACGTTTATTACAGGTGCTACCGGATCTGGCAAATCGAATACGGTATATGAGATCATTTCACGCTTAAATGGTATTCACATGGGGATTCACGAACTTCCCAAAGCAGTGCCGACACTGATTATTGAACCGGCTAAGGGTGAGTATAAGCAAGTGTTTGGAAAGGATTTTCATGTATTTGGCACAAATCCCTACTATATGGAACTATTAAGAATTAATCCTTTTCAGTTTGAAAAGGGGATACATATTTTGGAACATATAGACAGATTAATTGATATATTCAATGTATGCTGGCCGATGTATGCGGCAATGCCAGCCGTGTTGAAAGAAGCGGTTGAACAGGCGTATTGTTTTGCAGGATGGGATTTGAGCACCTCCCAAAACAGATATACGCCGGCGATTTATCCATGTTTTGCGGATGTATTGGCAGCATTGCGCAAGGTGATAAGCAGCTCCGATTATTCGCAGGAAGTAAAGGATAACTATACTGGTTCGCTGATTACGCGTGTGAAATCTTTGACAAACGGTTTAAATGGACAGATTTTCACCTGTAATGAGGTTGATCAGAAGCAATTGTTTGAGGAAAGCGCAATTGTGGATTTAAGCAGAGTAGCATCAAGTGAAACGAAAGCCATGATTATGGGGATTTTAATTATGCGTTTGCAGGAACGCAGAATGAGTCAAGGCGGAATTAACTTGCCTTTGCGTCATATAACGATTCTTGAGGAAGCCCATAATCTTTTAAAACGGACTTCTATGGAGCAGAGCAGTGATTCTTCTAATTTGCTTGGAAAGTCTGTGGAAATGATATCCAATGCGATTGCAGAAATGCGGACATATGGAGAGGGTTTTGTGATTGTAGATCAAGCGCCGGGATTGCTTGATATGTCAGTAATCCGCAATACCAATACGAAGATTATTATGCGGCTGCCAGAGTATTCGGATAGGGAATTAACAGGAAAGGCAGCAGGATTGACCGATAAGCAGATTGATGAACTGGCAAAGCTGCCGTCGGGCGTTGCGGCGGTATATCAGGATAAATGGATTGAACCGGTACTATGCAAGGTCAATTATTATAATGTACTGCCCGAAGAATACAAAAGGCAGCAGGAAATAGAGAAGCAGCCCACAGAGAACGTTCTGCGTGGAAAAATTCTTCAATATATTTTATCCGATATTTCCCAAGAAGAACCAAAAACAGATGTAGAGTTATTAAAAGCAGAACTGTTAAGGTCAAATATGCCCTCTTATCTTAAAATAGGAATAATGAAAGCTTTGAAGGGAACAAAGCCGAAATCTTTAAAAGAGGTGTATGGTTTTGTGGCAGAATGCATAGAGCAGATTGATGATATTTTCAGAAATGGACGTCATGCGAAAAATATAGAAGAATGGAATCAGGATTTAATTGCTGGTCTGGGGCTTGAGGAAGAATTGTCTGCTGCCTGTCAATACAATATTTTGGAATGTTTGATTTATAAGAAAAGCTGTGAAAAAAACAATAATGAAAGTAATTTTATTCGGTGGATGGATTACATGGGAAGAAGGGTTGTTTAGTGTTTGAAAATTTTAAAAGTTTTAGTAATGATATTGGCAATGAAGTAAAAGAATCAAATCAATCGGATTTCCCCAAGTTTTTTGAACATTCTAAGCAGGATATGGATGCATCGAATATAGAACCAATGTCCTATTCTGAAAAAGTTGACAAGCAGAATCATGAACTAGATGCAGTTGAAAGCGGCGAGAAACCCTTTGACCGAGAGAATACGCATGAAGTGGGAAATTACGGTGAAATGAAAACCGATCAGGATTTAAGAGAAAAGGGTTATAAGCGGATTTCCAATGATATGGTAACAGATATTGATGAGAATGGACATCAAGGGCTGGATGGTGTATATTACAATGAAAAGGGCTCTCCGCAGTATATTATTGTAGATGCAAAATATGGTTCGGCAAAATTAAATCCAAACACAGCAGATGGAAAACAAATGTGCGAAAACTGGATTGATAAAAGGCTGGATAAAGATCTAGGGAAAGAAAAAGCAGATGAAATCCGTATGGAAAAGCTGTTAAATCCAGATAATGTAGGTGCGTATGTGGCACACGTGGAGGAGGATGGAAAGGTATCCTATGATAAATTAGACGAGAATGCCAATGTTGTTGAAAGAGGGGTAGATTTATGAGCAGGGAATTATATAAGGATGATAGGTATTTTGAAGATTTCATAATTTATCAAAACAAAAGGATAGAGAAATTTGAGGATACCCTGACAAAATTGGGAGAAGGGGATAGCTCTAAAGTAAAGCAGTGCCAGCGGATTCTTGCAAATTTTTACAAGGACTTGCTGTCAGCAAAGTATTCTGTCGGTGCTGTCAAACAGGAAGTACAGCGGATTTATTTTCAATATTTAAAAGCATTAAAACAGTGTTCTATTTCTGACTATGCTGAAATGGTTGATATTCTGTCATTGGCAATACTGTTTGATACTGCAGCAGACGACATTCGATTTGCACTAGAAAATACAGAGTATGCATCAGATGCTTTGGTTTCTGTATTAAAAAGTAAACTATCGGGCGAGAAACCTGCTTTAGAGAATGGTCAATTACTTTTTCCAGAACAATATGAAATCTTTTATCAGTATATAACAGGCAGTATCAATACAGAAAGTTTTATAGCGTTTATGGAGGATAAATGGTATGCTTTATGCAGTGAATTTGCATGGTTTGACAGTCATAAAAGTACAGAAAATATTTATGTCGGATACTGGTCGTGGCTGGCGGGGGCAGCACTTAAAATAAATGCCGCTGTAGTATCAGAGAAACAATATATACCTTGTGGCTTATTATAGTAGTTGCTAAGAAACTGTTAAGATATAACTTTAAAATAGTGCGCGGAATATAGAATAAGTTATTTTTAAATAGTTCCGAAGTGCAGTGAAACGGATATGGATAAAAGGGAGCATCTTTATTATAAGGGATGCTCTTTTTTATGCACTCGGGCACTCAAAGAAAGGTTGTCAGCAAAGCCGACGAGTACACGACATACGAGAAGGGAAGATGAAATTTTTCTACTCGATTGCGCAGACCCATGCAGAGAGAATATGCCGCATCGGCGGCGTACGAGAAGGGAAGAGGAATTTTTTCTACTTGATTGCGCAGACCGTTGCAGGGGAAATAAGACATTAAGGCAGCGAAGGTAACTTTTCCACTATACTCACAAGCAATAAATTTTACCATATCACTCAAGTGAATTACACTCGCAAGCCGTCGTTATTGGCAAATTTAAGCCCTCGTTATTATAGATTGCAAAAAATTTAAAAAAATTTTCCGAATTGCTCTCGTATAGACGAAATATGTCCACAAAAAAATTATAATAGTAGATATACGAAGGATTTTGTTTTAGGGCGCAGTCCTTTGTGCATTCAAAATAAAGGAGAGATTTTTATGACGCAAAAAAAGAATATCGTTTTATCTACAACAGAGCCTATAACAGATGGAGGCAGGAAGTACAATTTTTTATATTTTATAGGAGCAATTGCGGGATTTATATTGGGCATATGCTTAGGCAATTTTGGGGGAGGAATTTTTTTTGCCGTAATTGGTATGCTGGCAGCTTGGGGGATAAAAAATTTAATATGCAATTTTACGGCGAATGATTTAAGAGGGATGACCTTTAACTGTTCTGGGAAAGTGCCATACGATTATCTTATTCAAAAACTTCAACCGTATCTGCTTCCGTTGAATATGACCATTGAGTGCGGGACAGTTGGGAATCCTATTATTTCATATAAGGGTCTTATCTATGATGTGACATACAATGAAGATAATACTTTTACTATCTGGTGGAGGCAGTCTTTGGTAAAAGCATTTATTACAAGCAATGAATACATAAGCGTTTACAGAAAAGCATCCGTTGCCTATGGGATTATCGCATATCATATTCAGCAGATTTGTAGTGAAGAAGCAGAGAATAAATTTACTGCGAAAAGCGTAGAAAGCGATACAACAAATAATATGGCAAATATTTCGTTTGACAAAAATCCTGCCAATAATACGCCAATATATCCACAGTCTATAAATGCTGCAGGCAGTGGAAAGGAGAAAAAGAAAACTGTATTTCGGGTGATAGCCACATTTTTTGCAATTGTTGTAATTGGACTGGCAGCACTCTATTTTATAGGCGTTTTAGAGGAAAACAAGTATATCAATTATGTAAAAGAAGGCAGTCCGGAAATATACCCAAATATAACATATGAAGAAGCTTTTCATGACTTTTTTTATAATCCAAAATGGAAATATTTTGAATCGGAAAAAGGAGCAGATGTAGTTGAATTTACAGGCGGATGCTACTATGCAGATACGAAAGTTACTGTAACAATGCAGTTTGTTTTGGATATTGATGATGGAACGTTTACACTCGAATATTTTGGTATGAATGATGTGCCGCAGACAGAATTTATGATGTTAGTAATTATTGAAAAAGTATTTGAAAGCTATGGAACAGCGGATACGGATCATGTGATTGAAGAAGATATTGGGAAACCAGTGGCGAAAGCTGAAAGTTTTTTAACAAGAACGGATAATTTTTTAACAGAAGAAACGGAAGATAATTACGATGATTTACTAGAGCCGCAGGTTACGGAGGAGATTTATGATGATACGACAAATCGTGAATTACATGGTTCTGAAAATATTGAAAATAAAAAAATAGATTATTCTTTGTGGGAAGATGCTTACCAGAGAAGCACAGGGCCATCTTCTTCAATATTTATTGATGCGATAGATGAGAATGGTATTGTATTTACCACAAGTATTGGAGCATCAGGTTATACAGCGTATGTGGATATGCGGGAGTTTTATGCGGAATGGATAGAAGAAAATATGGCGCTTTACAAAGAAGGTTCGGAATATGAACTATACTTTGTATTAAATGAAGATGGAAGTATTTACGTTAGTGAAAATGCACCTTATTATGGAGATATTGGGCTTGCTGGTTACTATACAAAGGAATCCAATGCGGTTTACCCAGACTGTGAGTTTGTATTTCCGCAGAGCGCAGATAGATATATTTCCGTGGAAGAATGTGAAGGATTATATGAGTTAGAGTGTAAAATAGCCAGAAATGAAATTTACGCACGGCATGGACGAAAATTTGCGGATGAATCTTTGCAGGGATATTTTGACGTATGTTCATGGTATAACGGTATCATCGAACCAGAGGATTTTTCCACAGAGGTATTAAATAATTATGAACTGGAAAATCTCAGGATAATCGGCGAATATGAAACGAAAATGGGATATCAATAAAAATGCGGAGGGATAAAGTATGTGTGACATGTATTCTGATAAAATTAGCCGTGTCTTATATATATATTCAATGTTGATGCGTGGTCAGATATTAAAAAAGAAAGAACTTGTGCAAGATATCGGTGTCAGTGCGAGAAGTATTCAAAGAGATTTAGAAAATATACGAGATTTTTTGGATAAGAAATATGTGAAAGAAGGATATGGTAGTCAGTTAATTTATAATTATCATGAAAAAGGTTACTGCTTGGAAGAATATACACAGTTAAGACTTTCTTATGATGAAGTGCTTGCTATCAGCAAAATTCTTTTGGAAAGCCGTGCTTTTACAAAAAGGGAAATGATGTACATACTGGACAAGCTGATTGAGGATTATATTCCGTGGGAAAGCAGAGCGGCGATAAATGATATGCTAAATAATGAAAGATTTCATTATATTGAACTATGTAATTGCAATGCATTTTTGGATAAGTTAACTCCACTAAGTCAAGCAATCCGAGAAAATCGTATTATACGAATAAAATATGATAAGTTAGAAGAATCTGCGACAGTAGAGCGAAGATTGGAACCATTAGCAATCCTGTTTTCGGAATACTATTTTTATTTGGTTGGATTTATTGAAAATATGAATAAAACGGAAACCTTTGAAAATTCTGAGGATATATTTCCTACGATATATCGTATTGACCAGATTCAGCATATAGAAGTTTTAGAGGAGCATTTTAGAATACCCTATGCAAATCGTTTTGAGGAAGGAGAGTACAGGAAACATTTTCAGTATTTATATGACGGGAAACCTCAAAAAGTCAGATTCAAGTATACAGGCACATCAGTAGAATCCGTTCTTGACTATCTGCCTACGGCAAGGATTCTTAATGAAGAAAATGGTGTATATTTAATGGAGGCAGAAGTATTTGGGAAAGGGATTGATATGTGGGTGAGAAGTCAGGGGGATAATATAACAGAATTTCAGGTGATATAAGGTATGAATATGGTAATAACCTTTATCAAAGCGTGGAATAAAATTTTGGTAAGTTTTCTTATGCCGAATTATAGATTGCATATAAAGGTATGAATCTAACACCAACACAAAATTCCCCCTTGTAAAGAAAAAATACTTGATACAAAATGAAATAGAACATTGCATATTAGGCACTTGCAGAGATTGCAAGTGCTTTTTTGTGACAGTTATGTGACAAAATAGAAAGAGAGAGGTTTAGACAGAACTGGAAAACAGAGATGGGATTAGAGCAACTATAGTTATTTGTATATTTATAGAAATGTATTTAGCAGACCATATAGAAGTGAAAATTATATCGGATGTTTCATAAAGACTATGTGTTGCTACAATAATTTAATACGTTGAACTAATAAGGAGTATTCTACATATTGGAGTACTCCTTAATTTATTTTAAGGAGGATTTGAACTATGACAAAACCAATGACAACCGAGAAACTATTTAACAAGATTTATGACATTCTAAAAGAGAAAGACAAAATTCCAGATATCCTTGAGTATGGTCATGCAGCAGGCAGTCCGGTTCCCATTACTACTTATGAGTATGAATTGGGCAGTAAGCTTGCTTATGGTGGAAACGAGGGGATTTATCTTGATATCTGGATGGAGCGTTCAAGGCACAATGAAAAACAGAGAATAGGCATATTTAAAACGCTGTATGAAAATAGTGATGCGATGCACACGATGGCAAGATTATTGGCAGATTTTATTATTGAAGAACACGCTTATGTCAATGCACATCTGGATGATTTTACATGGGAAGGAGTGGATGTTTATGCATTGAATCAAGATGGACAGCGATACGGCTGGGGATATACTTGTTGTGACATGGAAGATGCTCTGTACCGTAAAAATGAATTACTCAAAAAATATCAGCAGGTAATCGTTAGAGAGAATGCAACAAGGAAAGAAAAAATATTTAATCAAAGCAAGGAGGTTTGAACAACGTAAGGATTAGATTACAGAGTAGTATAATTTGAAAAGGTCAATGTATGCGACATTGAATGTGAATTTCATGATATCAATTTATTATAAGAAAATATTAAGGGGCTGTCGGGAAAAATGAATTTTCCAACAATATATTTGTTGTGATATCAAATGAGTCACAAGATATATTGAGAAAATTATATTATTTTCAGACAGCCCTTTTTTGATGCAAAATGTCAGCAGAATTAATAAACGTTAAAAACGGTAGGGAATGAAATTGTTTTCATTGCATTGTAGGTATACTGCACATCAATAAGATTTACAGTAAAAGACCATTATATAAAATGCAAGAAACACTTTATAAAACAGTAAATGTTTTAGCGTTTAGTATGATTGCAAAGCGATGTCTGCACTGTAAGGAGAATCTTGTAGATGCAGCAGAAATGGAGGATAAAAATGGAGATTGGAAATTTTGTAGAAATAGTAAAAATGAATGTAGAGAAAATATTGGGAAAAGAATATGAGATTACAATAAAAGAATCAGGTAAAAATAATGGTGTGATTTATATAGGATTAAGCATAAGAAAGATAGGCTTGTCTGTGGCACCTTTGATTTATCTGAATGAGTATTTTGAAAAGTACAATAACGGATGCATTACAATAGAAGAAACTGTGGAATATGTGATAAAATCCAGTAAAAGCAAGTGCCCTATTGCAATAGGCAGTCAATTCCTGAACTATGACAGTGCTAGAAAAAATATTGTATACAGATTGATAAACACCGAGAGGAACAAGGAGTTATTGGAGGATATTCCTCATATAGAATTTCTGGATCTTTCAATAGTATTCCGTTATCTAATTACAGAAGAAAGCTTTGGTTTAGCATCCATATTAATACATAAAACACATATGGAAATGTGGAATGTGACAACAGAGGAATTATTTCAGACAGCAAAAGAAAATACGCAGAAACTTGAAGGTTACGAAATACAAAGTATGACAGATGTTATCTGTGATATTATGAAGGCAGGAAATTCCACTGAAGAAATCTTTGATAAAAGTACAAAAGCATTACAAGAGGATATTCCATTATATGTGCTTAGTAATAAAAGTAAAATAGAAGGTGCAGCCTGTATGCTGTATCCGAATCTTTTCAGAAATTTTGCTGATGTAATAGGCAGCAGTTTTTATATTATCCCATCATCAATTCATGAACTATTACTACTGCCGGTTGAAAGTATGGGAGAAGATAAAGAGTTTATAAATATGATAAAAGTAATTAATGATACACAAGTAGCACCAGAGGAAATTCTTTCATATTCTTTATATTATTATGATAAGGAAGAAGACAAAGTATTTATCTGCCGCTGAAAATGAATGAGTTAGGATTTTCTGATTTTTACATAATTCATTTTGCATAAGCTAATAATATGTGTTATGAAGCAAGGAAAATTTAATGGTTTTTCAGTATAAATGGACATGAGAAGAAAACGAGATTCCTTAAAATGCTGATTATGTTAGATCGGAAGAAGCAGGAGAAATCCCCAACTGTGAACACGTAAAAGAAGGGAAAGATCTAAATAAAAGGTATTTCTCCTTTAAAGTAGACAACAGTTGAAGGTATAAAATCCTTCAAAGTAGACAGAAAGTAAATTTTAGTTATCAGCAGAAAGGGATGTATAGGTTTTACAATAAGTTGTGGATTCGAGAGGTCACTATTCACTGGTAAGTGAGCTGCTGATAGCAACGGAAATGCTGAATTTATGGGCGTTCCATACCCGTGGAAAGTGACCTTCAATAGATATGGACAGAATGAACGGATTGAAAAATATAAATATCTATGATAAGATAATTGAAAGGATATGAAGATTATGAAAATGCTAAAGAAAGGGGCTTGATTATAACCTAAAATCCCGAATAATTTTATACACTGGTGAATAAATCCTGTATTTAT
>ERZ778495.491-NODE-491-length-38128-cov-6.123710_pt1 | contig 38128 bp, 33 predicted proteins | sample MGYA00433100_ERZ778495 | MGnify/ENA primary metagenome ERZ778495 (study PRJEB29527, sample SAMN07138962) | mouse gut metagenome | material: feces | host: mouse | place: China:Nanjing | collected 2016-01-25 ...
GCTATCGGAGAAAAAGACAAGCAGTATTAAAAGTTATTTTTGAACAGTTCCTTACATTTATAAAACGGGGGAATCAGAGTTAATATGCTTACACGGCGGTTTGCGTTTGTGCCTCCACGTGGGGCATCCGCCCATATGCACCAACTTAATTCCGTTTCCAAAATAAGCCGTTTTTTGGTATAATTATACTGCATAACGCCAGAATTTACCGTACTGCACTGGTTAAACGTATATGGCTGGCGTTATGTAGTCAGGTTACTCGGAAATTTTAACTGTTAAGCAGTATAAATTGGGGTGAATCATATGGAAATAAAAGAATTGATAGATCTATTACCAGAACCCCAATATCGTGTGGACGGCGACATGGGCGCTTAATACCCTGATCGCAAAGGGTAAATCTGCTGACTGGGTGGTTCATATGCTGGGACAGTCTGCAGGCGCATATACGGATGCGGTTCACGGAATGACGCTTTTTACTGTATCGTTGCCATATTATCGGTATGTTATAACCTGTGGGGATACTTTGACGGAGGAGTTTATGGAAGTGATGGGGATGAAATTGGAAGATTTTTAACAGAGCGTAAACAAAATTAGAATAGACATTCTATTCTATCTGATTTATAATGAATTCTATATGAAAAAACTTTTTTATTCGATTATTTTAGTATGCGCAATTTTTGCAATGTGCTTTATAACACATAAAACCAATGACATAGATTATATCAAATCATGGCATCATCAGTCTGCGCTGCTTTCAATAGCAGATGCAATAGAGAAGCACCTTGTGGATTGGAATGAAGTGAGAGCAGGGGAGAAAGAAATGCAGATTGTGTATCAGCTTGCAAAGCGAAGTATTGTAAAAGTTGCTGTTGGAGATGCCGCTGGAAGCGGTGTAATATGGAATATTGATGACGATCAAATTATAATTGCTGCAAGTAAGCATCTTCTGATGAAGGGCATGGCAGCAGAGGTTACATTTTGCAATCGTGAAACAGCAAACGCCATAATACTAGGAGTTTCCAAGCAATATGATATTGGGATTCTTTCTATTAAAAATACAGAAGTATCACAAAAGGCCCTAAGGGAGATATATGAAGCAGTTCCAATTCTAGCGTGTATGGATGTGGACTGGGACAGGGAACGATTTTTAAAAGAGTATGCTGAAAGTGATGTCTTGCAGATTGGTGCAGATTTGGGCAGTGGTACGAATTTTTCTATAGGTCAATTGACAGGGATAAGTTTTGAACCGCTGTTTTACACATATGTTTTGGAAACCGCCTGTTATTCTAAGGCAGGAATGTCTGGCGGCGGTGTTTTTGATAAAAATGGGAGATTTTTAGGATTGATTTCTGGCGGTGATGTGCCTGAGGAAGCATCTGTACGGGAAGCAGAAACAACATACAGTATTCCTGCATGGCTGGTTGAACAGGAATATGGTATTATTTTGGCTGATATATACTGACGAACGCTAAGAAACTGTCCCGAAATAACTTCTCCTATTTCTTGTTGTTTTGGCTGATAACACAGTCCAAAAATCAGTGATATAGCCACTATGCACCTGATTGTTGAACTGCACTCTCGAAAAAAATCCTGCGGATTATAGGGAAGTTATTTTGTGACCGTTCCTAAATTTATCCAATTTTTGCATAATTATACTGAACGGCAAAAAGATTTGCTGTTCAGTTGCGCCAGCCGCATGCCGCAAAGCGGCAATTTTCCTTTGTGCGGCTGTGTGCATAATATTATACTTAGCGTCAGTCTTTTCGACGCTTAGTATAAAGCATAAGTGGATAATATGTGCTGTGCAGAAAAAATATCTAATTATTGTGGAAAAATTGTATTTTTCAATAATTTCTATTGATCGGTATATATACAAGGTATGCAGAAGATATAAAAATGGAGGAGCACTGTGGTAATACCTGAAGGATTAAAACGAATTTCAAAAGTAGATACTTATTTAAACTGCGCAGAAAATTTTGCTTACCGTAGCACCTGCATTAAACGGAAATACGGCGCAGTACTGGTAAAAGACGATGCTGTAATATCTACAGGATATAATGGTTCTCCGCGTGGGTTTGAAAATTGCTGTGATATTGGGGAATGTCCGCGAATTAAGCTGGGACTGCACCAAGGGGAAGGATATGCTATCTGCCGAGCGGTTCATGCGGAAGCAAATGCGCTGTTAAATTGTTCAAGGGAACAAACACTTGGCGCGGATTTGTATCTTGCAGGCGTAAATCCTATGGATCTGTCTGTGCATAAAGCAAAACCATGCCCGTTGTGTGCACGTATGATAATACAGGCAGGAATACGAAAAGTATATCTAAGGCGAGGAGAAGGCGCTGACAATTACGAAGAAATTCCGGCTGAGAAATTGGAATGGTATATTCGTTAATCGTTGCTATAAGGAACTGTTAACAAATTACTTATGACAATTACTTGTCTAAATGTCCATCTGCGGCATCAGAAAATCTTGATATAAGGCATTGCTTTTTATGCCTGCGATTTTCTTCTTTGCATATGAACATTTATACGGCGTAGTTGTAACAAGTAATTTCTGAACAGTTCCTAAGCGGTTTTTACGTCATGAATCGTAACGTACTATAACATATTTCTAAAATTTTATACTTCCTATATGGCATTTTTAATATGATTGTGCTATGATAAAAAATTAGAAAGTTTGTGCTTGGCTAAGTACAAGCCAAACGAGAATGGAGGTTTTGATATGACAAAAATAGATATTTTTTCTGGATTCTTGGGAGCAGGTAAGACAACATTAATTAAAAAACTGTTAGAAGAAGCACTGGATGCGTCGAAAGTGGTATTGATTGAGAATGAGTTTGGTGAAATCGGTATTGACGGCGGTTTTTTAAAGGAAGCAGGTGTTGAAATTAAGGAAATGAATTCCGGCTGCATCTGCTGTTCTTTAGTGGGGGATTTCGGCAGTTCTCTAGCAGAAGTTCTTGAAAAATATCATCCTGAGCGGATTTTAATAGAGCCGTCTGGTGTCGGTAAACTGTCGGACGTTATGAAAGCAGTTCAAAATGTAAAAACGGATGTAGAGGTTGCACTAAACAGTGCTGTCGTTGTAGTAGACGCCAATAAGTGCAAAATGTATGCAAAAAATTTCGGAGAATTTTTCCTAAATCAGATAGAATATGCGGGCACGATTATACTAAGCAGAACTGCGGATATCAGCGAGAGTAAGTTGAATACTGCGTTGGAAATAATTCGTGCGCATAATCAGAAAGCAACAATTATTACAACACCTTGGGAAGATTTAGACGGCGTGAAAATATTGGAAACAATTGAAAATGCAAAAGATTTAGAAGCAGAATTAATGGCAGAAGTAGCGGCATCACATCACGGTGAACATGACCACGAAGGACATCATAATCATGGCGAATATGATCATGATCACGAGGGACACCATAATCATGGGGAGCACGATCACGAGGAACATCATGATCATGAGGGACATGACCACGAAGGACATCATCATAATGAGCATGATCATGAGGGACATGATCACGAAGGACATCATCATAATGAGCATGATCATGAGGGACATGATCACGAAGGACATCATCACAGTGAGCATGATCACGAGGGACATGATCACGATCACCACCATGAACATGGTGAGGATTGTACGTGCGGCTGCCATGATCATCACGATCATCATCACCACCATGCAGACGAGATATTTACAAGCTGGGGATTGGAAACGCCTGCTGTATATTCACGGGCAGAGATTGAAACAATTCTTGGCAAACTTGAAGATGAAGAAATGTATGGTGCGATTCTTCGTGCTAAGGGTATGGTTCCGGCAGGGGACGGCGCATGGATAAACTTTGATTATGTTCCGGAAGAAAGTAATGTGCGTACAGGAACGCCAGAAGTAACTGGTAAAATCTGTGTGATAGGTTCGAATTTAAACGAGGAAAATCTAAAAACATTGTTTGCAAAATAGATTGGAGATTTATATGAAACCCGTTTTTATAATTAATGGATTTTTGGAGAGTGGTAAGACGGAGTTTATATCCTTTACACTATCACAACCTTATTTTCAGGTGAAGGGAACAACGCTTTTGGTATTGTGCGAAGAAGGTGAAGTAGAGTATGACGAAGAAATCTTGCAGAAAAGCCGCACAGTAGTAGAAGTAGTGGACAACGAAGAGAAACTAACACCTGCCAAGCTGACAGAGTTGGAGAAACTGCACAAACCTGAACGGATTGTAATAGAGTATAATGGTATGTGGAACTTTAAGAATTTAAAATTGCCTTGGTATTGGCAGATTGAGCAGCAGATAACAATAATTAATGCTGCTACATTTCAAAATTATTATACCAATATGCGTTCGCTGCTTGCAGAAATGATTCGGAAATCGGAGTTGATTATTTTTAACCGTTGTGATGGACTAATGGATCAGTTAAGTAATTTTAAGCGGAATGTAAAAGCAGTAAATCCGCAGGCAGAGATTGTATTTGAAGATAAAGATGGTGAGGTAAATCAGATATTTGAGGAGGACTTGCCATATGATTTAAAGGCGGATGTTTTGAAACTGGGCGATTATGAGTATGGAATCTTTTACTTGGATGCAATGGATAATTTAGGCCGCTATATTGGTAAGACGATTGAATTTACGGCAATGGTTTTAATACCAGAAGACAGCAAAGGCAGTTATTTTGTACCCGGCAGAATGGCTATGACCTGCTGTGCTGATGATATGGCGTTTTTGGGCTATGCCTGCATATATAATCATTGCGATACTCTGGAAAATAAGCAGTGGGTAAAGGTAACAGCTACGGTTCATCAGGAATATTGGGAAGATTACAATGGTGAGGGACCAGTGCTCCATGCAATACAAGTCGAGCAAACCAAGAAACCGAAACAGGAAATTTTAAACTTTGCATAAATTATAATCTAAGGGGCTGTCGCAATAAGCTTTGATTATACAAGATATCGTATAAATGTAGCACTAATTTATAATATGCGATAGCCCCTCTTAAAAAAGAAAATTAAAGTTCTGTATTGGAAAATTTTTCTTCGCAATATTTGCAGCGATATATTTCTTTTTTTTCATCAGTAAGGATAAAAATATGGGGCAGTCCCTGCTCTATGGAAGTTATGCAGCGCGGATTTTTGCAGCGCAGCACATTTTTAATTTCGCGGGGCAGAGAAAGTGGAAGTTTCTGTACAATTTCACAATTTTTTATGACATTTACAGTGATATTGTGGTCGATAAAACTTAATATATCTAAGTTTAATGTATTGATATCGCATTCAACTTTTAAGATATCTTTTTTTCCCATTTTATCGCTGCGGGCGTTTTTAATAATCGCAACCGTACAGTCGAGTTTATCTAATCCCAAGTGATTATAAATGCTAAGGCTTTTCCCCGCCTTAATATGGTCGAGTACAAAACCTTCTTCAATTTTTCCTACATTTAACATATATTCCCTCCAGTTTAAAGTAAAATATTGAACGTATGTTTATACTATTTCCTTCCGTTTAAAACAACATATTGTATTACGGTTTATTAAGAGTATAGAATCATTATTTATACAGTAATTTCCAGCAATGTCAGCAAGAGCGCCATACGTACGTATACGCCGTATTGCACTTGACGGAAATAGACGGCTCTAGGGTCTTCGTCCACTTCAACAGAAATTTCGTTAACACGTGGAAGCGGGTGGAGCACAATCATATCTTTTTTGGCAAGCCGCATTTTTTCCTTATTTAGAATATAGTAATCTTTTAAACGGACATAATCTTCTTCATTAAAGAAACGCTCTTTTTGTACACGTGTCATATATAAAATATCTAATTCTGGCATAACATCTTCTAGTTTTCGAATTTCATGGAATGGAATATTGTGTTCGCGGAGCATTTCGATAATATACTCTGGTATGGTAAGTTCCTCAGGTGAGATAAATATAAAATGAATATTTTCATAGCGTACTAGGGCATTAATTAAAGAATGGACGGTACGCCCGAATTTTAAATCGCCGCATAAGCCAATTGTAAAATTGTCTAGATGTCCTTTCATTGCACGTATAGTAAGAAGGTCGGTAAGCGTCTGTGTTGGGTGTTGATGACCACCGTCCCCCGCATTAATCACTGGAATGGAAGAAAAGGAGGCGGCAACCATTGGTGCGCCTTCTTTGGGGTGGCGGATTGCGCAGATATCTGCAAAGCAGGAAATAACTCGAATGGTATCGGCAACACTTTCTCCTTTGGCAGCAGAGGAAGATTGTGCGTCGGAAAAACCGAGAACTTTTCCGCCTAAATTTAGCATAGCCGCTTCAAAGCTTAACCTTGTGCGCGTGCTTGGTTCATAGAAACAAGTTGCCAGTTTTTTGCCCTCGCAAGCATGGGCGTACTTTTCGGGATTGCGTTCAATATCTTCGGCAAGTTGAAAAAGCTTGTCCAATTCCTCTACCGAAAAATCAAGCGGTCGCATTAAATGTTTCATAAATACCTCCTTATATTTTCATAAAAATTTTATAGGTGTGTGCATTCGTTGGATTCTGCTGATATTCTTCTTTGAGTGCCCGTATGCAATCAAGTGGGGAGGAGCCCTCTTCCCCTACGCGCCACGCGCTTCATGTGCCCGCTTTAATGGCATAGTTCCTCTGCATGGGGCTGCGCATAAAAAAATAAGAGAAAAACTCTCTTATTAATGAAAGAATAAAAGCATATATAAATATAAAACAAATAAAATAAAACAAATAAAATACTGATCGGATTCAATAAAAATGCTGTCTGATATATTAATTTTTGTATTGGATAGATAAGTTTAAGCATTTTTCATTCTCCTTGGCTGCTGAATATATCAGCAATAGCTTGTATGGTTTCCTGCACTTTTGTTATAATATCACATTAGTAAACACGTTTCAAGAATAATTTGTAATTATTTGTAATAGAAGAAAATTAGTTGTAACGCAGTGCAAAGTCCTAGAGCGTGTTTGAAAATTGCTTTCTGGCAGATGTGCGTCACAATTTGTGGGAGATTTGTGCCAAATGAAGGGCGCATAGCGGGCTATGTAACCTGAATTTGGCGCAAATATCACGCAAAGTGGGGCGTGCATATGTCAGGAATGAATTTTCAAACACGCTCTAGACTAAACTGTAACTTTAGTTTACCATATATTGGAAATGTGACTTGCCAATTTGCCAAAAGGGCATTATAATACTTAGGTATGTATCATGATTGCACCATCGTTTTTGCGGGTGCAGAAGGGAGATTTGTTATGAAAAAAAGAAAATCGGCGGCGATATTGTTAGCGGGCGTCTTGACGGCGTCGTTGCTTACAGGCTGTGGAGGGAAGGAAAAGGGGTCGTTAAACCTTTATACATGGGACGGTATGTTTCCGCAGGAGATATTGGATGGCTTTGAGCAGGAAACGGGCTATAAGATTTATTACAGCAATTTTGATTATGATGAGGATATGCTGGCAAAGCTGGAAGAAACAAAAGGCGGCGAGTATGATTATGTAATTGCGGATGATTATATTCTTGAGATGGTAATACAAGAAGGGCTGGCAAAACGGCTGGATCGTACCAAGATTTCCACATGGGATGAGATAAATCCACTTTATCAAGAGCAGTTTTATGATCCTGAGGACGCATATACCATTCCATATGGAGCAGGCATTCCGTTAATTGTATACAATCCAGAGCAAGTGGATATGGAGATTACGGGGTATGCGGACTTATGGGATAAAAGTTTGGAAGACAGCATTGCAATTATCGGCAATTACAGGGTAATTGATGGCATTGTGCTGAAAACAATGGGAAAGTCTTTTAATACCAATGACTTGGAGGATATCGCGGCAGCAGGAGAAAAATTGCTGGAATTGGCGCCAAATATCCGTGTAATCAGCGATTCCAACACGCAGGATTACTTGTTAAATGGAGAGGTTTCTACAGCGTTTTTGTATACTTCGCAAGTCGTGGCTGCATTGTCTGCGAATCCTGATTTAAAGGTAGTTTATCCCAAGGAGGGACTTGGTTTTGGCATTATGGCAGGGTTTATTCCTTCACAGGCACCGAATGAAGAAGCGGCATATGCCTTTGCGGAATATCTTAACCAGCCAGAAATCGCTGCGAAATGTTTTGAATATATCGGGTATTATTGTACCAATAAAGGCGCAGAAACGTATATTTCCGATGCAATGAAAACGGCAATAGTAGCTCCAGCAGATATTGAAAAGGGTGAAATTGTGCAGAATATTTCACAGGAAGCAGAAGATTTGCACAGCCAGAATTGGAATTTATTTCGAACAGCATGTGAGTAAGGTGAATAAAATATGAGAATCAGGGCAGGAAAATGCCACGCATTGAAGCGTGGCACATCCCCCCTTTAATGGTTTTATTATTTGCAGGAACAAGATGCCGTGGAAGAGAATGTTTGTATTGCGTCACGGATTTTCTTCTCGTCGGCTGCGGGAGTGGGATAATATCCACGTGTGTGCATAATTTCAAATAAATCCTGCTGAATATCATGTTCCTGTTCCAGACAGTGTAATATAGTGTGCCTTACAGATTGATGGACACATTCATTGGAAAAAGCGTTATAATTTGCCGTTGTAGCTTTTTCGGTGTTTAATGCATCGGAAAGGATTTCCTTATCGGAAAAATTGGAAAAATCTGATGTCATAGCGGTTGCCTCCTATTTATTTAAGTTGTGCATAGAGTGCGTTAAAGTGGCCTTGATGCTTGTTGGAAATCTCTTGGAATTTATCCTTGATTTCCTGATCGGAAGTATGATCCGCAAGCATTTTGAATTTCTTAATGAGTAGCTGCTCCTCAGATAAAAGGCTGTGAAGCGAGGATAATTCTTTTTCGGATAATTGTGTCATATGCTTTACCTCATTTCTGTGTTGGTTAATGGTTTGAAACGGCAGGCTTTTTATGCACACGCCGACGCAGAGGAAATATGCCATTGTATGGCGTATCGGCGGCGCACAAGTAGGGAAGAAGAATCTTCTCTACTCGATTTTTGCGCTGCGGTTTCTTACGGGAAATAGTTTGTGTGGAAATACGGAAAATATTCTGTTTTAATCTGGAAAAAAGATATGGCGTATAAACGGAAATAACTTGGGAAAAATAAAGTTACGGGAAACAGGGAAATAAAGATTGAAATGAAAAAAGGAGAACAAAAAATGAAAAAGAAATGGACAATACTTTTGGCATCGGCTGTGTTGGCAGCTTCACTATTGACAGGCTGCGGAAACAGTAACCGCAATTCTGATGAAGCGGGCCCAGAAGGATCACAGGATACATCTGGAATGGTACATCTTGAAGGGGCAGACGAGGTATCTGCCTTTATAGATGAAGTGTATCAGGGAGTGGGGGAAGACTTGCTCCCTTATGAGGTGACAACGACAGAACTGGACTTAAATGACAAGGACATGATTGCGTATCATACAGGTCTTGAGGATTTAAGTGGAATTGAAGGAATTTATTTATCAGAATCTATGATGACCTCGACAGCTTACAGTGCTGTATATATACGGACGAATGACGAGGCAGACGCAGAAGCAGTCCGCAAGCAGTTAATGGATAAAATCAATCCAGCAAAGTGGATTTGCGTGACAGCCGAGAAGCAAATTGCAGTGACAGTCGGAAAAGATGTATTCCTTGTAATGGGCTTTCCGGAAACAGCGGACGCAGTTTATACGAATGTAAAGAAAGCGGCTGAAAGCAGAAATATGACTGTTTCAGACGCGATAGAAAAAACGAATTCGATTTAACCCAAGAAATCCGATAGGAGCGCAGTTATGCTTTTTTCCAGTATTACATTTTTGTATATATTCCTGCCGTTGGTTCTGCTATTATATGCTTTTGTACCGGAACAGGGCAGGAATCTTGTTTTGTTATTAATGTCGTTGTTGTTTTATGCATGGGGAGAGCCCATATATGTTCTTTTAATGCTGGCGCAAATCGGCATTGTATATGTACTTAGCGGTTTCAAAGGGAGAATTTTCTTTCTTTTATCCGTTCTTGTTCCCTTTGCTGCGTTATTTTATTTTAAATTTTCCAATACATTTCCTATTGGCATTTCGTTCTATACCTTTCAGCTTGCAAGTTATAGCATTGATGTATATCGGGGACAAGTGGCACGCCAGAGAAATTTTATTGTATTGGCGGCATATGTAACACTTTTTCCACAATTGGTGGCTGGGCCGATTGTTCGTTATAGCGATGTGGAAAACACATTGGCAAACAAGCGCAATGTTGCAGATAGGTATGCAAATTTAGAATATGGCATTGTACGCTTTGCTATTGGCTTAGGAAAAAAGGTTCTGATTGCAAATGTAATTGGCGAATTTGTGACGGAAGTGTCACAATTATCCGGAAGAACACTTGCATTATCGTGGGGCTATGCAATTGCAGTTGCACTTCAGATTTATTTTGATTTTTCGGGCTATTCGGATATGGCAATTGGTCTTGGCAGAATGATGGGATTTTATTTTCCAGAGAATTTCCGCTATCCTTTTATATCGGGAAGCATCAGCGAGTTTTGGCGTAGATGGCATATTACGCTGGGATCATGGTTTCGGGATTATATGTATATTCCAATGGGCGGAAATCGTGTCGGCATGGTGCACTGGATTTTTAATATTTTTGTTGTATGGGGATTTACAGGGTTATGGCACGGTGCAGAATGGAATTTTATCCTTTGGGGTCTGCTGTTTGCCGTGTTGCTGATTTTTGAAAAAATTTGTAAGCTAATAAATCAGAAATTTATGCTTTCGATTGGCAGTAAAGAGTGCGGTAAATGGATACTTTCGATAGTACGGCATGGGTATGTTGTGTTTTTTATCCTGATAAGCTTTCTGATTTTCCATAATACAGATTTAGAAAGGGCAGCAACAGATATTGTAAGTCTTTGGAACAACAATGTTTTAGCAATCACAGATACTTCACAGAAGTTGGTATGTGATTATATGCTTCGTAATCGAATTGTAATTTTGGCAATTGGTCTAGTGGCAGCAACGCCGCTTCCTGTGATTTTATGGGGGCGGTTTCAGAAATGGCTGCGTATGCACCGTGGCGGAGATACAGCAGTGCATTTGCTGCGGGCGGTGTCATCTGTGGCGCTGCTGCTTTTATGTACAGCATATATAATTGACGGATCGTTTAATCCGTTTTTGTATTTTCGGTTTTAATTGTATGATTTATGCTAGTTAAGGTATTTAACGTGGATTATACTGGTGAACACATAAATTTGCCAATAACGCTGATGCCTAAGCATAAATATTTAGAGTGATATGGTAAAAATTTATCGCGTGTGAGTATAAAAGAGAATAGGAGTAGAATGAAATCCGATAAATGGAAGCAAAGAATTACAATATATAGTTTTTTTATCTGTCTTGTAGGGTTGACGGCGGCGTTTGTGATTTTGCCAAAGCAGTCTGTTTCCAAGGCAGAGCGCAGGCGTCTTGCAGCAAAACCTGAACTGACATTTGAGAAAATTATCAAAGAGGATTTTATGGATGATTTAGAAACATATCTCCTCGATCATTTTCCGTTTCGGGATGGGCTGCGCAAAATAAAGGCGTACTTTGCTTATGATGTGCTACAGCAAAAGGAAAACAATGATATTTATGTTACAGAAGGCCATGCGGCAAAGCTGGAATATCCTTTAAACGAATCCGAAACAATACGTGCCGCAGAAAAAATGAAGTCTGTAAAAGCCAAATATTTTCCACAGGCACAGGTGTATTATGCTGTGATTCCCGACAAAAACTTTTTTTTAGCACAGAAAAATAACTTTCCTTCGCTTGATTATGCCAAAATGCTTGAAATTTTGCATAAAAATTTGGCAACGGATTCTTTTGTGTATATAGATATTATGGAAGGGCTGACAATTGACGACTATTATAAAACCGATACGCATTGGCGGCAGGAGAGGATTTTAGAAACCGCAAAACGTCTTGTAGATGGTCTTGGGGTGTCTGATGCTGCGGCGTTTGATTTGGCAGCGTATCAAATTCAGGAAATCCCTGATTTTTATGGCGTGTACTATGGACAGTCAGCACTCCCAATGGTAGCAGATACCATCTGTTATTTAACCAACGAAGTGATTGACAGTGCACAGGTTTGGAATATGGAAACTGGCAAAACGAATCCTGTATATGAATTGGATAAGCTGGAATCTGAAAAAAGTATGGATAAATATGATATTTTTCTAGGCGGTGCAGTACCATTGCAAATTATTGACAGTCCGAAAGCAAAAACAGACAAAAGACTAATAATATTTCGTGATTCTTACACGAGCAGCCTTGCGCCGTTGCTGTTGGAAACATATAAAGAAGTAACATTGGTGGATCTGCGATATATTAGTTCGGAATTAATTGGAGAATATGTTGATTTTGAGGAGGCAGATATCTTGTTTCTATATAATACTGTAGTGCTGAATCATAGTAGTATGTTGAAGTAATTATGTATGTTTATGGAAGGGGAAAGTGTGTAAAGATTTTCTAAGCTGCCAAAATACGCCAGCTAAGAAAATCTTTACACACATTGATTGTTGGTGCCGCCCATGGTGGCATGACCTGGAAGTGTAAAAGTGTTTTTCAGGTTTTGTTTGTGAAGGGAAAGAAAGGTGAAAAATATGAATTGGATGGAAGAAAGCAAAGTAGATATACGACAGTATAATGGCGAATCGCTTTGTGAAATGCTTGCAGATAAAATTTGGGATTATCATAGGGAAGAGTGGCTTAAATGTCCTGAATTTATTCAAAACGCCTGTTTTTTAATTGATTTTGATACAGAATTAAATATGGAAGGAATTTTGACTATATTAAAAAATACTGCTGCGGAGTATTTGCCGCATATTATCAAAGCGTTTCGGGCAATCGGAGATAGTCAGGACGCCGAGATATTAGCAGAAATAAGCCGCTGTAAGCCGTCAGAACCAGTGGAGAAAATTGTGGAACTTGAACAGCAGTTATATTTGAACAGGGATTTTGATATTTGGGAACTGCTGTATCAATATTTAGACAAAGAGATTGAAAAACTAAAGTAAAATATAAAAATAGTACATAAACGATAGCAGTTTAGCCGCAAGCTGGGCTGCTTTTGTTTATACACATTTTACAAAAAATTTTAAGTGATATTGGTAAAAAATACAATTTGAAACAAAACTGCGAAAAAAGGATTATATAATCTGTATGGTTTCGAACAACAATTCATAGCAGAGTATACAATCTTTTTCTTATAACGGAAATGTATACAGAATTATATAAAAATTCTCGAAAACAACATATTGCACCATTCGACAAAATACAGTAAAATGATATTGATAAGTAAATCTAAAAATCACGAAATGTTCAGCCAGCCATATCTAAAAATGAATGAAGATCGTTTTTTTGCAGCCTTTCAAGGGCACTCATTGATAGGTAATAAGTTTTATGATTGCATTAAAATATTACTATACATAGGATTTATTGCAGAGTATATATTGTGAAATTCCTATAAAATCAAAATAATAATTAAAAATAAAAAAATAAAATATTATTTTAAGGGGGTTATGTGATGCATAAAGGGTCACTATTGGGAAATCAGCGTTACGCGCCGATACATGAAATCAACGGCTATCGGGTAAAGCCGGGGAAGTATCTTCGGAATGGTGCGACGATTGTTGAGGGCGGAGTCAATTTTACTATTCATTCAAATGGTGCAACATCCTGCAATCTATGTCTGTTTCACAGGTATGAAGATGAACCGTTTGCAATCCTGCCGTTTCCAGAAGCATACCGCATTGGAAACATGTATTCAATGGTGGTTTATGGGCTTGACCCAAAGGAATTTGAATATGCATATCAATTTGATGGCGAATATGATGTGCACAAGGGCTTAATATTTGATAAGACAAAGTATATATTAGATCCTTATGCGCGGGCAGTTAGTGACCAAGGCACATGGGGAGGACGCCGCAGCCAAAAAGAGCACTTTTATAAGGCAAGAGTTGTTGCAGACGAAGAAAACTACGATTGGGGATACTTTGTGCAGCCGAACTTAGAGCCAAAGGATATGATAATCTATGAAATGCACGTTAGGGGCTTTACAATGGACAAATCGTCCGGTGTGGAGGTAGGGCACCGCGGTACTTTTGAGGGAATTAAGGAAAAAATTCCTTATCTGCTGGAACTTGGTGTAAATGCAGTGGAGTTAATGCCAATATTTGAATTTGATGAGTTAGAGGACGTAAGAGAGTATGATGGCGAGAAACTCTATAATTACTGGGGATACAGCCCTGTATGTTTTTTTGCACCCAATACGGCTTATGCTTCCAAGCGTGAATACAATATGGAGGGAACAGAACTGCGTGAATTAATCCGTGAGTTAAACCGCAACGGAATTGAAGTTATTTTGGATGTGGTGTTTAACCATACCGCAGAAGGCAATGAAAAAGGCCCGTTTTTCTCCTTTAAAGGGATTGACAACAATATTTACTATATGCTGACACCTGACGGAAAATATTATAATTTCAGCGGCTGCGGCAATGTAATGAACTGCAATCACCCGATTGTGCAGCAGTTTATTTTGGAATGTCTGCGTCACTGGGTGGTTTCCTATAGGGTTGATGGATTTCGTTTTGACCTTGCATCGATTATGGGACGCAATGAGGATGGTTCACCGATGAGCAAACCGCCGCTTCTGCAGAGTTTGGCATTTGACCCGATTTTAGGAAAAGTAAAATTAATTGCCGAGGCATGGGACGCAGGCGGATTGTATCAAGTTGGCAGTTTTCCGGCGTGGAACCGCTGGGCAGAGTGGAATGGCAGATACCGCGACGATATGCGCTGTTTCTTAAAAGGGGATTATGGTATGGCGCAGGCGGCAATCAACCGCATTACTGGATCACTTGATTTGTACGGCAAGGAAAACCGTGGCGAGAATGCGACTGTTAATTTCTTAAACTGCCATGATGGATTTACATTGTATGATATGTATGCCTATAACTATAAACACAATGAAAAAAATGGCTGGGACAATACGGACGGCGCCAATGATAACAATAGCTGGAATTGTGGTGTAGAGGGCGAAACAAATGATCCGGAAGTATTGAAACTTCGCAACCGTCTGCGCAAAAATGCATTTGCGATTTTAATGTGCAGCCGTGGTTCTGCAATGTTTCTGGCAGGTGATGAATTTTGCAATACGCAGTTTGGCAATAATAATGCTTATTGTCAGGATAATCTTGTTTCATGGCTGGATTGGACGCGCAAAGAGCAATACAGTGAGATGTTTGAGTTCTGTAAGTTTATGATTCATTTCCGCAAGGCACATCCAATATTAAGAGGACGTTCCGGCCCTAGCGGTTGTGGATTCCCAGAGGTAACGGTTCACAACAATGGTGTTGCATGGAACAGCGAATGCAAGCCGGATACGCGCACCATTGGTATTATGTTTGCAGGACGTACAGAGGAAAATATTGAGGACGATATTATCTATATTGGTGTCAATGCATTTTGGGAAGATCAGAGTGTACAACTACCGAAATTGCCGCTTGGTAGAAAATGGCGTGTGATAATGAATACAGAATTTGAGCATACACCAAATACAGATTATCATAAATTAACAAGATGGACAGGAACAGATACATTAATGATGTATCCAAGATCTGTTTTAATAGCAGCAGTAGATAAGTACCATAAAGGGAAGTTCTAATTGTTTTTGCGTATTTTTTCCGCAGCATAGCAGTAGGGGAATATCTTTTCCCCTACGCGTGTGCCGAGTTACTGTTTACTCTGTTCCCGTAACGGGTAAAAATCCATGCAAAAATCGCATTACGAACTGCGTTCGTTATACAAATGGATTTTTATTTGCCAGTACAAAATATGGTTAGAATATAAAAAATTTTATTGACAATGTGTTCGTTCTATGATAATATAGTCTTCGGTGATAGCGATAGAAGTTCGGGATATTGCTGGAACAAGCTGCTATAGCACAGTCGGTAGTGCGCAACATTGGTAGTGTTGAGGTCACCAGTTCGATTCTGGTTAGCAGCTCTGAATAATTGGAAAAAGACTTTTCAAGGGATTAGGCTTTGAAAAGTCTTTTTTTATACATTAATTATTTATCAGAAACAAAAATATTCCCCTACCCAATTGCATCGCCTTACATACTTTCATAGAGGTACTTAATTGGGTAGGGGGATTTTTTTTAATTCACAATATTATTCGGTTTCTGCTGCTGGTGTTTCTGGAACAGCAGGCGGCGGGTTTTGTGCTGCCTGCTGCATCTGCTGTAATTGCAGAGCTTGCTGCTGGATTACTTCCTGCGCATTTGGTGCGGCAAAGAAAACATTGTTATGCGGGCACATCTGCGATGGGTCTGTCGCTGCTGGATCAGTGGTGTTAACACCTGTGGAATCGGGTATTGCCTGCCCTTTTAGCGCACTTGCAAGAGAAGTATCCTGTAATCGCATAGGAATATGCTCGGAGATAGAGGTCTGTCGGAAAGGACATAATTCCGTTGCTGTCAGTCCCGTATATGCACATATATTGGAAGTATAGTGTACATCACACGTTTCGGTAGGAACAGTACCCTCTGCAAAATATTCTGTTCGTACACAGCCATCGCATATACCTGCAATCGGAAGCCTTCCAGATTTTGAACAAACAGAGGCTGTCACAATACCACTGCAGGAAGGGAAGGACTTGTACTCCAAATTTTCATGAATTTTGGACATTACTTCACGCCAGAGGTTTTTAGCAAGGTTTTTTTCTTCAGCACTTATAAGGTTTGCGTTGTTGTCATAGCCTGCCCATGTAGTAGCAGTGTAATATGGCGTGTATCCACAGAACCAAACATCTTTGTAATCAGAAGTAGTTCCCGTCTTTCCTGCAATTGCCATATTAGGGAAACGGCATCTGCCACCAGTACCAGAATTAATAACGTCTTCCATTGCGTCTGTTAAAAGCCATGCGGTAGTTTCTTTAATAACTTGTGTTGTTTCTGGAACAGTGTTGTCAATAAGCACGTTTCCGTCATGATCTACGATTTTCGTATAAAGTTTTGGCTTAATATATGCGCCTTGGTTTGCGATTGCAGCATAACCTGCGTTTAATTCCATATTCGTTACGCCGTCGGTAATGCCGCCAAGTGCAAGAGGTTGACCAATATCAGAAAGAACGGTTCCGTCTTTCATTACACGGCGTTCTACCAGTGTGTTAAAGCCGAAATTCTGTAAATAGTCAAAACCAAGCTGCGGTGTAATCTGTGTCAATGCCTTAACTGTAACAACATTTGCCGACCATGTAATTGCATAGCGGTACGAGAGAAGTCCTCTATATGTTTTGCCCCAGTGGTTTGCAATGGGTCTGCCGTTTGCATAGCTGTAAGGTGCGTCATTTTGAACAGAAGCAAGCGTTGCGCCTGCGCTGTCGAGTGCTGGTGCATAGGTGGATAACACTTTAAAGGTCGAACCGGGCTGTCTGGTTGCATTGGATGCGCGGTTAAAGGTGCGGCTTGCTTCCTTGGTGCCGCGTCCGCCAATCATAGCGACAACATAGCCTGTCGATTGATCTTCTATTGTTAAAGATACTTGCGGTTGTGGAGTAAGTGTGACTTTTTCGCTTTCTACTTCATCGCCTTCAGACATTACTGCGGCTTTGTAGGCTTCAATTGCTTCGTAAGCTTCCTCCTGTGATTTATACAGCAGATTAAAAGAAGCATTCTGCTGCCTGTAATACGTTCGGAACATTTCAGTGCTGTGATTTTCCTTTTCTCCATTCGCTTTTACAATGGTAAGTGCATAATTAAGGTACCATTTGGTATTGGCAGGATAATTTTCTTCATTATTGAAAACGGAGTCACAGATCGCCTGAATATCAGGGTCTTGAGTGGTATAAATGCTCAGCCCGCTTCGATAAACCAAATTGTTTGCCTGCGTTTCATTATAGCCTTTGATTTCCATTAAATCCTGCAAAACTTGTTCTGTTACGGCATCTACAAAGTATGTATAAACCGTATTATTTTCTTTCGACAGATTAACTGTAGCAATTCTGCTATAGACATCATCTGCCATTGCTTCGTCATATTCTGCCTGCGTAATATATTCCATATCCAGCATATTGTTTAATGCTTTATCACGGCGTCTTTTATTATTTTCTGGGTAAGATATGGGATTGTTTCCCGCAGGGTTTTGAGTAATGGCGGCTATTACAGCGCATTCAGACAGCGTAAGCTGATAGGTTGGCTTATTAAAGTACCGTGCAGCGGCTGCCTTTACACCCAATGTGTTTTGCCCAAGGTTAATGGTGTTCATATATGCTTCCAGAATCTGCTCTTTCGACCATTTTTTCTCAAGTTCCATTGCTAAATACTGCTCCTGAACTTTTCGTCTGATTTTCTGGATTTCTTCTTCGTTTACCCAGTCTTCAAAAACATTGTTCTTAATAAGCTGCTGCGTAATCGTTGAAGCGCCTTGAGATAATTTCCCTGTTTCTAAAACATGAAAGCCCGCGCGGATAATACCTTTAAAATCAATACCATTGTGTGTATAAAAGCGTTCGTCTTCAAGTGCGACAAAGGCGTCTGCAAGATATTGAGGAATTTGTTCCATTTTTTCATAACTTCGGTTAGAATCTGAGGCAACTAGCTTTGTTGTTTCATTTCCCTTTGCGTCATAGATGACGGTTGCATAATGTGAAGGCATTACGGACACCACATCAATATCTGGTGCAGAATAAAGGATTCCTTTAAATGCACCAATTGCAAAACATGCGCCGGTAATGCCAATTGAAATTACGACAACAAGCAGTAATTTCAAGGCAGAAATAAAACATAGCTTTTTGAGCTTTATTGTTTTTGAAGTTAGGGATTTCTGGATTTTATGTATTCCTTTTCTCCCGTAATTCATAAATTCACCTCCAAATAAAATGCAAAAATAAAATTGTAAATTTGTTTTGTTACAGTATAGCCAGAACTTTGGGCTTTCCTATTATAACAAATTATGGGTGGTAATGAAAGTTATTTTATTAAAAAATAATAAGTTTTATGGTAAACAACAAAGGCTGACACGGATTCTCTATTTATAATTTTGGACAGGGAGGTTACTTTTTATGCGTTTTTGTGGTAAAATCAGGTAACAGTTTAGGCAGGTCTGCGCATTTACTGCGCTGACCGTAATAAAATGTAGTGGTTGGAGGTATCCAGCCCATCGCGAAGCGATTTCCAATGGCTGGATACGTAACAGTTCAATGGGGTATCTGAACTGTTACAAAATCAGGATATGATAAGTGATAAAGGAGGCTCTGATGGCTAAGGAGAAAAAGAACCAATCCGAAATGGAACAATACGAGGAATATATACTGCTGAAAAAAGGGGCAGAGGCAGAACTGGTTGAAAAAAAATCGCGCTTTATCGCTACAATACGTCCGGTATCGACAGAAGATGAAGCGGCGGCTTTTATTGAGGAAATAAAAAAGAAATATTATGATGCAAGACATAACTGTTCTGCATTTGTAATTGGAAGTAAGGCACAGCTAACCAGAAGCAGCGACGATGGTGAACCAAGCGGAACGGCGGGCAGACCAATGCTGGAGGTACTGCTTGGCAGTGAAATCCGCAATATTGCAGTCGTTGTAACACGTTATTTTGGTGGAACTCTGTTAGGTACTGGAGGTTTGGTGCGGGCGTATTCCGGCGCATTAAAACTGGCGTTAGAGCAATGCGAAACAGCAAGGCAGCGTTTTGGTATTAAACTCCAAATCAAAACAGATTATAATTATGTAGGGAAAATTCAATATCTGCTGGCTGATAGGAAAATTGAAATGATAGATAGCGTATACGCTCAAGATGTTGAAATGACGGTCATTGTTCCGATTGAGGAATATGACCGCCTTTGTAAAGATTTGACAGAAGCCACAAGTGCAAAAGCAGAACTTGTGGAATTGGAAAGATTGTATTATGAAAGTATCAGCCCGGTTCAGAAATCCGGCTGACACCTACAAAGATTTCAGAAATTTTGTACCATGTGGGATAATCTACAATCCCATTTGCAGGTAATCCGAACACGCGTTGGAAAACACGCACAGCATCGGCTGTTCCGCTGCCAAAGATGCCATCTTCAGAAATTTTGGGTATTGCTGGATAGTTCTGTGCTATACGGTTAAGCTGCTGTTGAAGCTGCAATACCTTTTGACCAGACGAGCCAATGGTTAAGTCGTATCCCGGCCATGAGGAAGGGACACCGGAAACATATTGTGTTGCATTAATATACATATCATTTCCATAATAATATCGTATAATTTCAATTGGTGTGTATCCTTGCTCGCCCAGATATTTGCTTCCCCATTGTGAAAGCCCCTTGCAGGTAACACGGTCACCGTCACAGTAGGCAGTGAAAATTGGCTGTCGTACACCAGGACGGGAAAGGTAGTTGGAGAATATTGAATCTACAATTCGGCTGACATTTTCATAAATATTTCTGCCATAAATCCATTTCTGATCATAGGCTGTGGAGGAAGTAATCGTGAAATTGTAGCCTTGGTTCCGATACGGCGGAACCAGCATATTTTAATGTGCAGCCATTTTATGGTAATTGAAAAGTAGAAGTATGTATGGTAAAATTATCTATAAAAAATAGAAGAAATAGAAACAGGGTATTCTAGGAGAAAAGGAACTTGCAGAAAGGCTGGAGGGGATGCAAAAAGAAATGGACAAAATATCGTTATTATGTCAATTAAGAGAGGAAAAGAAAATACGGTTAAAGGGTGGAATATACCATCAAACGCAGATAAAACTTGCATATAACTCCAATCATATAGAAGGAAGTAAATTAACAGAAGAACAGACAAGATATATTTATGAAACAAACACAATTGGATTGGGTAAAGAACCTGTCAATGTAGATGATATTATAGAAACGGTAAATCATTTTCAGTGTTTTGACTATATTTTAGATTACGCTGAAGATATTTTGTCAGAAAATATAGTAAAGAAATTACATTTTATGCTGAAATCAAATACATCAGACAGCCGTTTGGAATGGTTTCGTGTGGGGGATTATAAGCAGCGTCCCAATATGGTTGGCGATTCTAAAACAACACCACCTGGAAAAGTTAAGAAAGAAATACAACAGCTTTTATTTAAGTATCAACAAAAAAGTAGTATTTCTTTTTATGATATTGTGGAATTTCATTACTATTTTGAGAGAATTCATCCATTTCAAGATGGGAATGGAAGGGTAGGACGTTTGATAATGTTTAAGGAATGTCTGAAACATAATATAATTCCTTTTATTATTGATGAAAGACATAAATTGTACTATTACAGAGGGTTAAAAGAATTTGAAAATGAAAAAGGATATTTAACAGACACTTGTTTATCTGCACAAGATGAATATGGTAAATTGCTGAGTTATTTCAGCGAAAGTTAGGGGATTCCTTTTTAATGCGCACAGGCGTTCAAAGAAAATATATTAACAGGGGAATTTTGCATTGCGAAAAACTGTCTGGAGAATCATACCCATATTTTAAAGCAAGGTCAATCACAGAAATATCGCTGGTAATCAACTCGCCGCCGGCAAGTGATAAGTGGCGGTTGCGCACATATTCCTTAAAGGAATAACCACATAGCATACCAAACCCTTTATGGAAATAAAATGGCGAAATATGAACAAAGTTTGCGGTATCTTCCACTGTAATATCCTCCAAAAGATGTGCTTCAATATAGTCGATCGCCATTCCAATTATTTTTACCCACTCCATAGCTGCTGCCTCCTTGTAATGAAAAAATGATAAACAGATTGATTTCCTTCGCTGCTGAAAACAGCATATCATGCGAAGCTGTTTCCTGCCCGACATTCTTTGCGCACATTTGTCTGTCATAGTATAACAAATTCTTTAAGCAATGTAAATAAATACATGGCTTAATGCAATGTAATACAGTCCTGGACTGCATTGTAATAGGCGTTTAGTAAGACAAAATAATAATTCTTGTTCAATGGAAAAACAGAGTAGAAAAAGTAACAGTTCAATGGGGTATCTGAACTGTTACTAGAAAAATAAATAGCTTTATGATATTCTAAGATTAGCCATTCAAAAGGGTATTTTTAAAAGAATGGTACAATATATTGTAATTTGGACAAAGATACATATTCTTTATATTGTGGTCATGTTTCTTAATTAACCCTTTTGACGCTTTAATCATTCTATAATGGATATAAAATAGATCTTAATTAATTTTACAAAGCTGCACAGAAGGAAGGAGATAATTTGCAATGAGTTGGGATGTTGTTTTAATTCGTACAAAGACAAATAAAGAACCTTTAGAGGAAATAGAATCGGAAAATATTATTCCCTTTAGCTTTGCCGAATTTACACAAGAAATGCAGAAGATAGCAGGGCAGCAGTCCGCAGAATATGATCCTACAATAGCGTCACAGCTTATGAGAACCAATACATGGTCAATTGAAGTTTATCCAGAGGAAGAAAATGAAAGCATAGGATTGTCGATTCGGGGCAGCGAAGAACCAACCGAGGTGTTAAAAGCACTCCACAAAGATTTAGGATGCAGATTAATAGACTGTTGTACAAGTGAGTTTATAGATTTTACAAAATCCTCCAGCTTTGAAAAGTGGAAATCCTACCGTGATCAGATTATTGCATCATATAATAATTAAATTTTTATAAAATAAGGAATGAACGCTGGCGGCGAAAAGCTCCTAAATTGCGGGATGTTCCTTTTTTTATTTCCTATAATTTATTGTGTTTTCTATACATTATTCCACAAAATATTAAGTAAAAAGATATAAAAAAATATTAAAAAACAATAATTTCCAATTTCTGCCAATAAATAAAATCTTGCTATTTCCTTTATTATCATGTAAAATGTAAATTAAGTGGTAAAAAGTGGAATGAAGTGGTTTTAAGTGGGTGATGATTGTTATGTACATGGGCGAATACAATCATACAGTAGACGCAAAGGGCAGGCTGATAATTCCTTCCAAGTTCCGCGAAAAACTAGGAGATACATTCGTGGTGACAAAGGGGCTGGATGGCTGCTTGTTTGTGTATGATAACACGGAATGGACTGCTTTTGAAGAAAAGCTGAAAGCTTTACCGCTGATGAATAAAGAATCACGAAAGTTTGTCCGTTTTTTCTTAGCAGGCGCGGCAAGCGTGGAGGTCGATAAACAGGGGAGAATCCTATTACCGCCCTCGCTGCGGGAATTTGCGGATTTGGATAAGGAGGTAATCCTGGCAGGAGTAGGGGGGCATATAGAGATCTGGAGCAAAGACAGATGGGCAGAAGCCTCAGAATATGACGATATGGATGATATTGCGGAACATATGGCAGAGTTGGGGCTGATGATATAATACGAGAAATAAGGAAAGGACACAATATGGAATTTCAGCATAAGTCTGTGCTGCTTGGGGAAACAATTGACGCACTGAAGATAAAATCTGACGGCGTATACCTTGATGGTACGCTTGGCGGGGGTGGACATGCCTATGCAGTTTGTACAAGATTATCGGATAAAGGGCATTTTATTGGGATTGACCAAGATGCAGATGCAATTGCGGCAGCAGGGAAGCGGCTGGCAGAATTTCAGGATAAGGTCACAATTATTCGGAATAACTACTGCAATGCCGGACAAGCGCTGGCAGAACTGGGAATTTCGAAAGTAGATGGAATTGTGTTGGATTTAGGCGTTTCTTCGTATCAGCTTGACACAGTAGAGCGTGGATTTACGTATTCCCATAATTCGCAGTTAGATATGCGCATGGATCAGCAGCAGACACTTACTGCAAGGGATATTGTAAATAACTATAGCGAACAGGAACTTTACCGTGTGATTAAGGAATACGGTGAAGAACAGTTTGCCAAGAATATTGCAAAGCATATTGTGGCAGCGCGGCAGAACCAGCCAATTGAAACAACGTTTGAATTAAATGAATTGATTAAGGCGGCAATTCCGGCAAAAATGCGCGCGACAGGAGGACATCCCTCGAAACGTACATTTCAGGCAATTCGCATTGAATGTAACCATGAATTGGATGTATTAAAAGAATCTTTGGAGCATATGGTACAGATGCTGAATCCGCAGGGAAGACTTTGTATTATTACATTTCATTCCTTAGAGGATCGGATTGTTAAAAATTTTTTTCGGAAAATGGAAAACCCTTGTATTTGTCCGCCGGAATTTCCGGTCTGCATATGTGGCAAGGTTTCTGTGGGCAAAGCGGTGCCTAGAAAAGCGATTTTGCCCTCAAAGGAAGAACAGGAAGAAAACCCAAGATCAAAAAGCGCAAAGCTGCGGGTTTTTGAAAAATATTAGATTTCAAAGCATTAATCCAAAGCCTGAAAAGCGTAGAGAAAAAATGCTTAAAAATATGTAAAATCAATAAGTTTTAAAAATATAAAGAAAAGGAAGGGATGAATATGGGTTATGCCAAGCAAAGCAATAGAAACAGTAGAAGTCCCGCCAGAAATACAAGCGGGTACAAAAGACAATCTTATATAGAAGGAAATGCTGCGAGAAAGCTTGAAACTGCACCACAGCGCAAACGCAAACCAGTGTCGCAGAACAAACATAAGGCAAATGCGCGCAGAAAGCAGCAGGTAAAAGTAATGCCAATGAACATTGCTTATATGGGTGTGATGACAGCGGCGCTTGTTGTATTAAGCATTGTTTTGTTGGGATATGTCAGATTGCAGTCAAGTATAACGCTTCATGTCAATAATATTTCACAGCTTGAAAGCGAATTAAATAGTTTAAAGCTTTCTAATGATGAAATGTACACAAAAATTATGAGCAATGTGGATTTGGAGGAAATTAAACGCATTGCGGTTAATGAACTTGGAATGAAGTATGCAAAGGAAGGACAAGTAGTTCCTTATTCCAGCCAAGGCAGCGATTATGTGCGCCAATACAGCGAAATCCCAAGTAATTAAAAGTGCTACAATAAGGTTGTAAAAGGGTGGTTTGATGGCACAAAGAAATAGTAAAAGAAAACCGACGAAGAGAAAATCAAACATACGAAAGTTTAGAAGGTTTAATCTGCAGAAAGTGAAGTCAATGAAGCTGGCGGTGATGATGATGATTATCCTGCTGGCTTTTGCGGGGTTAGGCGTCCGGCTTTATGCGATAACGCGCGACAACGAAGTAGATTATAAGAAAAAGATATTGTCCCGTCAGCGTTACGACTCAAAAACACTTCCGTTTAAGCGTGGAAATATTACAGATGCTAATGGAACGATTCTTGCGGTCAGCGAGATGGTCTATAATGTAGTGCTTGACTGTAAGGTAATGCTGGACGATGAGAAGAACAAAGAACCTACATTGTCAGCAATGGCAGACTGCTTTGGACTGAGCCGTTCCGAACTAAATGAATATGTGGAAAATAATCCTACTTCCCAGTATAAAATATGGAAAAAGCGGATTCCCTATGAAGAAGTCAGAGCTTTTCAGGAGCGGGAAAAACAGTATAATGATGATGCAGAAAAACAAAATAAACAGATAACAGAGAAGGACAGGCAGCTTGGTCTGATACAAGGCGTCTGGTTTGAGGAGGAATATATTAGACGGTATCCCAATAATTCATTGGCGTGTGATGTTATTGGATTTACTGGTACGGATAACAATGGTACATGTGGGCTGGAGGAGTATTATAATGATGAACTAAATGGCATGAACGGAAGGGAATATGGATTCCTAAACGGTGATGGCGTGCTGGAGCGGACAACCGTAGCGGCAACAGACGGAAATTCTCTTGTGACGTCGATCGATGCCAATATTCAAGCAATTTGTGAAAAATATCTCAATCAGTTTGGAGAAGAACATAAAGACGAGGTGCGCGAAGGCGGCGGCATGATGAACGGCGGTGTGATTGTAATGAATCCCAACAACGGTGATGTGCTGGCAATGGCGAATTATCCAAGTTTTGATTTAAACAATCCCAAGGACTTAACGCCATATTTTACAGCGGAACAGATTGCGCAGCTAAAGCAGGAAGAAAAGGAATATGATGCCCTTAACAATTTGTGGAGAAATTTCTGTATTTCAGATACCTACGAGCCTGGATCTACAGCCAAGGCAATTACACTAGCAGCAGGTTTGGAATCAGGAAAAATCGTTGGGAATGAAACATATTCCTGCGGAGGAGCATTGACAGTATCTGATAGGGATATTAGCTGCAATGCAATACACGGCACCGTGGACGTAGGCGGCGCACTGGAACAGTCCTGCAATGTGGCATTTATGAAAATGGGAGAGGCAATCGGTGCCAAAACCAGCGTGGAATTTGAGCGTATCTTTAATATCGGACTGCGGACAAATATTGATTTGGCAGGAGAAGCAAAGACAGCTTTGCTGGTGTTTACAGAGCAGACAATGGGGCCGACACAGCTTGCGACAGCTTCGTTTGGACAGGGCTATAACGTTACAATGATTGAGATGGCGTGCGCTTTTTCTTCTATAATAAATGGCGGTTATTATTATGAGCCGCATGTGGTAAGCAGAATTACAAATTCCAATGGCGATACAATCCGCAATATTGAGCCGCGGGTTTTGAAACAGACGATTTCTGCCAGCACATCAGAGCAGATGCGGCATCATTTACATATGGCAGTGGCACAAGGTACAGGGCGTTCGGCGCGGCCGGCAGGATATGCGATTGGTGGCAAGACGGGAACAGCGGAAATGGTGCCGCGAGATAAGATAAACTATGTTGTTTCCTTTATCGGTTTTGCACCAGCAGACGATCCACAGATTGTGATTTATTGTGTAATTGACCGACCTAATATGCAAAAGCAGGCAACGGCATCTTATGCTACAGGAATTGTTAAAAATATTTTAACAGAAGTGTTACCTTATCTGCATATTGCAAAAACGGAAGAAATGACTGTTGCGGAACAGGAGGAAGTGGACAAGATTCTCGGTGATATTGTGACAAGTGACAATGCAGATGAAGAAGGCAGCGGCACAGAAGGCGAAGAAGGGGATAAACCGGAAGACGAGGGGGACAGCGCAGGAGAAGGTGATACCCCACAGGAGGGTGCTCTTACGGTGGATGACAATGGCAATTTAATAGATGCAGTAACGGGAATCCCAGTAGATCCGAATTATAGCATGTCGGACGATCCCAATCTTGCGACAGAAGCGATTCGGGAAAATGCATCGTCAGGTACGAGTTCAACGGGGAGCATCTGGTCGGGAAGCTTTCCTATACGCAATATATTGCCGGAGAATGGTGAATCAGGAAACAGCGTGTCAGGCGATAATCCGTCAGGAAATAGCCCACCAGACGAAAATCCAGCAGAATAAAACATATCCCTCGAAAAAAGATAATAAATTATAATAATTACTTTTTCGAGGTTTGCGGATGACAGTAAAAAATAATGCAGCCAAACGCAATATGACTACACAGAAAAAGAAAACCTTCTTTTTGTGCATTATGTCTATTCTGATGATGATATTGCTAATGGTTAGGCTTGGTTATCTTATGATATTCTGCTCCGCCCATTATATGGAAATGGCGCAGATGCTGCACGAAAGAGAAAGAGATATCAAGGCGGCGCGCGGGCGTATTATTGATGCGACAGGTACTGTGCTTGCCGACAACAAAACAGTATGTACCATCTCCGTGATACATAGTCAGATTAAAGATCCAGAGCATGTGATTGCAGTTTTAAGTCAGGAATTGGCGCTGTCTGAAGAATACGTGCGCAAGCGTGTGGAGAAAATTTCATCAAGAGAACGGATTAAGAGCAATGTTGATAAGGATACCGGCGATAAAATCCGCAATCTTGATCTTGCAGGCGTTAAGGTGGATGAAGATTATAAACGGTATTATCCATACAGTGAACTTGCATCGAAAGTGCTGGGATTCACTGGCGGAGATAATCAGGGAATTATCGGCTTAGAGGTTTCTTATGAGGAATATCTAACTGGAAAGAAAGGGCAGATATTAACGCTGACAGATGCAAGAGGCATTGAACTAGAGGGCATGGGAGAACGGCGCGAAGAACCGCAGGCAGGAAACGATCTCTATGTCAGCCTTGATATTAATATTCAAAAGTATGCTGCACAGCTTGCGAAGCAGGCTTATAAAACAAAACAGGCAGCCGGCGTATCCATTATTGTAATGAATGTCAATAACGGTGAAATTTTAGCAATGGTTGATGTGCCTGAATTTAACTTAAATGAACCGTTTGTGTTGATTGATGAATTTGCAGCATTGGCGGAGCAGACAGATGAGAATGGTAAGAAAAGAGAAACACAGGATTTGCTTAACAATATGTGGCGTAATGGCTGTATTAACGATACATATGAGCCAGGGTCTACATTTAAAATTATTACGGCTGCGGCAGGGCTGGAAGCTGGCGTTGTAACGCCGCAGGACAATTTTTCCTGTCCTGGGTTTATTACGGTTGATGACAGGCGGATACACTGCCATAAACGTGCAGGACATGGCGCAGAGGATTTTGTGCATGGTGTTATGAATTCCTGCAATCCGGTTTTTATTACCGTAGGGCTGCGGCTGGGAGCAGAAAAGTATTATCATTATTTTACACAGTTTGGCTTGAAAAACAAGACTGGAGTTGATTTGCCTGGAGAAGCGGGAACAATTATGCACAAGTTGGAAAATATCGGAAATGTGGAACTTGCGACCATATCGTTTGGGCAGTCCTTTCAGATAACGCCTCTGCGGTTAATGACAACCGTTTCGGGGCTGATTAACGGGGGAAAGCTGATAACGCCGCATTTCGGGGTTTGTGTAATGAATGAAGAACAGAATCAGATACATGAATTTGATTATCCTGAGACAGAGGGAATTGTTTCATCAGATACAACAGAAAAACTGCGTTATATGTTAGAGCAGGTTGTAGAAAACGGCGGCGGAAAAAACGGTTATGTGGAGGGCTTTCGTATCGGCGGCAAAACGGCGACAAGCCAGACGCTTCCGCGCGGGAGCGGTAGATATATTGCGTCGTTTCTGGGATTTGCGCCAGCGGATAATCCTAAAGTAATGGCGCTTGCTATTATTGATACACCGCAGGGAATGTATTATGGCGGGCAGATTGCAGCGCCGGTAGTGCGTCAGCTATTTGAAAATATTCTTCCTTATCTGGAAGAAATCGGCTACCAATAACAGCAAAAAAATTTAGGCATATGCAAAATATAATTTGCGTGCAGATGGGAGCAGGAATGATTACAGTAAAGGGTAAAAAAGTGTTGGTTATCGGTGCCGGTATCAGCGGTATTAGTGCGGCGGCGCTCCTTGTGAAAAACGGCGCCATACCGATAATTTATGATGGAAATGAAAAGATTAAGCATGATGAGGTTGGGGTAAAGCTTTCCCGCAAAATCGAAACGGCTGCGACGGTACAGATTATAACGGGATCGTTTTCCAATGAAGTTACAGAGGAGGTGGTGCTTGCTGTTCTTAGTCCGGGAGTGCCTACAGATTTAAGCTTTGTACAATATATTCGGAAGAAAAATATTCCAGTATGGGGCGAGATAGAGCTTGCTTACCAGGTCGCAAAGGGAAAAGTAATTGCGATTACCGGAACCAATGGCAAGACTACCACGACCTCATTAGTAGGGCAGATTATGCAGGAGTATTGCGGAGAAGATAAAACATTTGTTGTAGGAAATATTGGAAATGCTTACACAGATGCTGCGCCTTTGACCAATGAGGAGTCTGTGTCGGTGGCGGAAGTATCCAGCTTTCAGTTGGAAACTATCGATCAGTTTCATCCGCAGGTTACAGCGATTTTAAATATCACACCGGATCATTTAGATCGCCATTATTCAATGGAAAATTACGTGGCGGCAAAGGAGTCGGTAACGCGAAACCAGACGAAAGAGGATTTCTGTGTACTAAACTATGATAACGATTATACAAAGGCGTTTGGCAGTCGGTGCCCAGCGCAGGTGGTATATTTTTCTTCGTCGCAAAGGCTTGACAATGGGCTTTATTATGAGAATGGCGAGATTTATCTTGCAGAGGATAAAAAAAGCAAGGCACTGCTGAATGTGAAAACAGATATGAACCTTGTTGGCATTTGCAATATTGAAAATGTTATGGCAGCAATCGGCATTTGCACTAGCGCTGGTGTACCAATGGAATATATTTTATCTACAATTCGGCGCTTTCAAGCGGTGGAGCATAGAATAGAATATGTAGCAACCAAAAAAGGTGTAATGTATTACAATGACTCTAAAGCAACCAATACAGATGCCGCGATACAGGGCATTAAAGCAATGGATCGCCCAACCATCTTAATTGGTGGTGGTTATGATAAAGGCAGTACTTATGACGATTGGATCAATTGTTTTGACAATAAAGTGAAGAAATTCGTGCTGATTGGTCAAACAAAAGAAAAAATAGCCCAGTGTGCGGAGAAGCATGGTTTCCCGAAAGAGGATATTTTATTTGCAGAAACTTTTCAGGAAGCGCTGGATACCTGCGTGCGGGAAGCCGCGAAAGGAGATGCTGTATTATTGTCCCCTGCGTGCGCAAGTTGGGGAATGTTTCCAAACTATGAGGTAAGGGGAAAACAATTTAAGGACTATATTTATAACTTGGAGGAGTGATATCGTGGCGAGAAGACCGCAAAAGTTCCGAAACGGCAGACATAATATGGATTATGTGCTGTTAGTTGTGGTACTGTTTCTTGTATGCTTCGGCTTGCTGATGATATATTCTGCCAGTTCCTATGAAGCGGGCGTGGATATGGAAGATCCGGCATATTATTTAAGGAAACAGGCCTTAGCTACGGCGCTTGGAATTGTGGCATTATTTTTCGTATCTAAGATACCGTATAAATTTTGGCAGAGATTTGACTTTATTGCGCTTGCGGTATCTATTATATTGATTTTCCTGCTGCTGACGCCGTTGGGAGTTACTAGAAACGGTGCGACAAGATGGATTGACCTGAAAATCGGTCTGACATTACAGCCTGCGGAGGTCGCGAAAATCGGTATAATTATTTATTTGGCGAGTATGATACAGCGGATAGAGGAATTAGGCAAAAATATACTGCGGACGCCAAAAGGTTTGGCGATTCTTATGACACCGCCAGTGGTGGTTGCTGGATTAATCTATATTATATCCAGTAATCTAAGTTCGGCAATTATTATTGTTGGAATTGCAGTTGCAATGCTTTTTGTGGCAGTACCAGACTATAAATGGTTTATTATTATCGGTGTTGTGGGGCTTGCGGCAGTAGCAGCGATTGTATTTTATGCTGCAGGGCCGGGAGCGACAGGAGAGGGATCGTTCCGTTTGGGGCGTGTCAGAGCATGGCTGGATCCAGAATCATACAGTACAGATAAAGCGTTTCAAACGTTGCAGGCATTATATGCGATTGGTTCTGGCGGATTGTGGGGGAAAGGGCTTGGGCAGAGTATGCAGAAGCGTAAGTTTCTTCCAGAGGCACAAAACGATATGATTTTCTCAATTATCTGCGAAGAATTGGGATTATTTGGTGCAGTTACCATTATTTTATTGTTTGTGGTTTTAATTTGGAGCTGTATGATAGTGGCAAATAAGACTACAGATCGTTTTGGTTCGTTATTGGTAGTCGGTGTTATGGCACATTATGCGATACAGGTAATACTAAATATCGCCGTTGTTACGAATACCATTCCCAATACAGGAATTACACTACCATTTATTAGTTATGGAGGAACTTCATCGTTGTTTTTGCTTGCGGAGATTGGAATTGTGCTTAATGTCAGCAAGAAATGCAAATAGCAGGTGGCTTACATTTATAAATAATTGTAAAATGCCAAAGGGTATCTACATATAATAATATAATTCATATTTTTATGTGGTGAGATGCTATGTCCCAAACAACACAAAATACCAGATTGATTCGTATGGAAGGGGGATATCCGCTTGAGGGTACAGTAAGAATACAAGGTTCTAAAAATGCCACGCTTCCGGTAATGGCTGCATGTCTGTTGGTTTCGGATAAATGTGTATTGCGCGGCTGCCCGCAGATTACTGATGTAATGTATATGGGCACGCTGATAAAAAGTACAGGTGCGAAAGTTGAGCAGACAATGGGAGTTAATGGCATGGATATTGTGATAGAATCCACAGATATCCAGGAATGTAGGCTGCCAAGCCGTTATGTCAGTGCGATGCGTTCTTCGGTTATTTTAATGGGTGCGCTGCTTGGACGTCTAGGAGAGGTGTATGTGGACTATCCGGGAGGCTGTGTAATTGGAGAACGTCCTATTAATTTGCATTTGTACGGGCTTGAAAAGCTGGGTGCGCAGATATGGACGGAGGGAAATCATATCCATGCATATGCGGATGAACTGATCGGCACTGAAATCCGTTTTCCATTTTCCAGCGTAGGTGCGACGCAGAATACAATTCTTGCTGCTGTAACAGCAAAGGGAACAACGGTGATATGGAATGCTGCCAAAGAACCAGAAGTAACGGCTCTTTGTGCATTTTTAAATCAGGCTGGCGCGGATATTCGGATACATAAGGATTTTATGGAAAGTGGGAAAATTGTGATTCACGGCGTAGAGTTGTGCAGGCTGCATGGTGTTGATTACTGTGTGGTGCCCGATCGGATTGTAGCCGGAACCTATCTGTTTGCTGCACTTGCCGCAGGCGGCAATATTACATTAGAAAATATACCAATCAGTCATTTAGACAGTGTTTGCGAGGTAATAACAGGCATGGGAGGCATATTTTCTTATCATGCAGATAATAACAGTTTGACATTGTACGCGCCGAACCGTAGTGAACTGCGGAATATATCCTATATTGAAACGGATATTTACCCAGGATTTCCCACGGATTTACAATCGCCTTTACTAGCGGCGGCGTGTGTTGCTAATGGGAAATTAATGATAAAAGAAAAGATATTTTCAAGCCGTTTTAAAATCATAGAGGAATTACAGCGTATGGGTGCTGATATTGCTGTTACATCAGAAGAATGTGCTATTGTAACAGGCGTAAGCACATTGGAGAGCAGAAATGTAATTGCTAAGGAACTTCGGGGCGGCGCAGCGTTGGTGATTGCCGGACTTGCAGCAGAAGGCATTACCACGGTATCGGATATCTGTTACATTAATAGAGGATATCAGGATATCGCCGGAGATTTTGCAAAGCTTGGTGCCAGAATAAGCTATGATTAAGGTTTAAAAAGTTTTTAACTTCGGGTTATATTAACTTTAAATGGGAGCAAAGATGAAACGCAATGCAGACATAATGAAACTTCCTAATATTCGATTAAAGGTTGGGATAATTATTTTTCTTGGTATTATCAATGTTCTGCTTTTGGCTTCCTATTTCGTACTGCTGCATTTTGCAGTGCGGAATGTGGTGGTAGAAGGTAACAAGCATTATTCGGCTGCCGAGATACGCTCAATGATTATGACGGGATACTTCGGGGATAACTCCCTGTACTTATCTCTGAAGTATAAAAATAAAGACATTAAGGATGTACCCTTTGTGGAAACGATGGACGTTGCAGTACAATCCAACGATACGATTAAAATTACAGTGTATGAGAAAGCACTAGCTGGATATGTGGAATATCTCGGCAGATTTATGTATTTTGATAATAAAGGTGTCGTTGTAGAAGCGTCGAAAGTAATCACAAAGGGAATACCACAGATTACAGGAATAACGTTTGACCATGTAGTGCTCTATGAAAAGCTGCCTGTGGAAAACGAGGAAATTTTTCAGAATATACTGACCATTACAAAACTGATGAATAAGTACAATGTAATTAGCGATAGAATCCAGTTTGATAAAGATTTTAACGTAATGCTGGGATACGGTGGGGTGAAGGTGAATATCGGACAACTGGAACGGCTGGATGAAAAGCTGATGGTACTGCCGGATATTCTTCCTGCATTGGAAGGAAAAAAAGGTGTTTTACATATGGCAAATTATACTGGAGATAGGGAAGATATTATATTTGAGAAATAAAAATAAAAAAATAGGTTGATTAATTGCCAAAAAAATTATATGATAGATTAGATGAAATTTAAAAGGAATTATGAAGGAGGAAGGAAACTTGCTCGAAATTAGATCAAACGAAACAGAAGCAGCGGCAAGGATAATTGTTGTAGGAGTGGGCGGTGCCGGTAATAACGCGGTAAACCGAATGATAGATGAAGCAATTACAGGTGTAGAATTTGTAGGAGTCAATACGGATAAGCAGGCATTACAGTTATGTAAAGCACCGAAATTATTACAGATTGGCGAAAAGCTTACCAAAGGGCTTGGTGCAGGTGCAAAGCCGGAGATTGGCGAGAAAGCAGCAGAAGAAAGCTCCGAAGATATCAAAGAAACAGTGAAAGGTGCGGACATGGTGTTTGTTACCTGCGGCATGGGAGGTGGCACGGGTACAGGGGCTGCGCCGATTGTCGCGGCAATTGCAAAGGAAATGGGAATCTTAACAGTCGGTGTTGTTACGAAACCGTTTCGCTTTGAAGCGCGCACGCGTATGACAAACGCCTTAGCAGGCATTGAGAAGTTAAAGGAACATGTAGATACATTAATTGTGATTCCCAATGATAAACTTCTTGAAATTGTGGACAGGCGTACTACAATGCCAGATGCCCTAAAGAAAGCCGATGAAGTGCTGCAGCAGGCAGTACAAGGCATTACAGACCTTATCAATGTACCATCTGTTATTAATCTTGACTTTGCGGATGTACAAACCGTTATGAAGGATAAGGGTATTGCACATATTGGTATTGGTAACGGCACAGGAGAGGAAAAGGCTGCCGATGCTATTAAGATGGCTGTAGAATCTCCGCTTCTTGAAACTACCATTAGTGGTGCTACAGACGTAATACTTAATATATCAGGTGATATCTCAATCTTTGATGCAAATGATGCAGCAAGCTATATCCAGAAACTTGCAGGAGAGGATATTAACGTAATCTTTGGCGCTATGTACAACGAGGATATGACAGATTCTTGTACTGTAACAGTGATTGCAACTGGTATTCAGACAGAAACGCCTGCAATAAACAAGTTTGGCGGCAATTTTTCAATGGTAGGCAAGAACGGACAGCCTATTCCAATTAAAAAACCTGTATACCCTGCGCCGAACCAACAACCTGTTCAGGGCGTAAACGGCAACACCACCAGTATGCCCAATCTAAGCGGGATTAAACCTGTCACAGACCTAAAAAGCAACGTGAAAGAACAATCACTCAAGATACCTGATTTCTTAAAACGTTAAGAATAATTATAAACTTCGATTTCTAAGGCGGCAAGTAGGGGAGATAAATCTTCAATACTCGATTGCTTTGTCGAAAAAAAACAATGATTTTGTCCCATGCTTTGACAAAAAAAGCATGGGGCTTTTTGTATACTTTTTTTGTACGGGAGGTGATGAGAATTTATGAAATCTACATTGATATTTATTTTATAGAGAATGCCATGCTGGATGCGGCAATACTGACATTAGCATTATTCTTAATGGGAAAGCGGATGATACCGTGGCGAATTGCCTTGGCAGCATCAGTTGGCGGAGTCAGTGCAGTGCTTATATTGATATTTGGCATAAAATATGGTATTTTTTATATTTTGGCAGTGCTTGCGACAGATTTTATGATGTTTCTTGTGGCAGGCAATGCTGATACCGGAGAGAAGATGCTAGGTATTGTTTATTTTCATGCTTTGGCTTTTGCATATACAAAGCTGGAGGAATGTGCGGCAATGCTTGGAATATGGAAAGGGAATCGGGTAATTACGCTTGCTGTGTTGATAGCAATGATTATGCTGATAGCTCATTATCAAAGCCGCAGAAGGGCACAGAGGATTTATATGGTGACAATTACGGAGAACGGCGAACATATAGAACTGAAAGCACTGTTTGATACCGGTAATTCCCTAACAGAACCAATGAGTCAAAAACCGGTTTCGATTATTGAGGAAAACGAAACCATAAAATTATGGCTTGCTGCCCAGCCAGAGAGATACAGAGTTATCCCCTTTCGCAGTATTGGAAAAGAGCATGGGATATTAGAGGGAACAATGGTTGACGAGTTGATTATCTGGAAAAAAGATCGTCAAATTGTTCATAAAGATGTGATTGTCGCATTGTACAAAGGGAAACTGTCAAAAGACGGCTCCTATCAAATGATTTTAAATCAAGGATTACTGTAAGGAACTGTTAAAAATGAATTGTTTTACAGTTCTTAAGTATAGATTACAAATAATATACAGACAGGTCAGATGTGTAAAAAGTAAAAACAGTGCAGATTTGTTACGAAATTGTAACAAATTTTGTTGGGAGGCAGAGCGTGCTGTTTTGGGAATTTGGAAAGGAGCTAGAGTGTTTCATGATATTAAATTTATATTTACCCGGAAAGATACGCTTGTCTTTCGGGAAAAGGGACTGTTGGAACAGCGGGAAAAATGCCGGCGGCAAACAGGAAATTCACTATATCGGAGGTTCGGAAATATTACCGCCGCCGCTTGATGCAGAGGAGGAAAACGAAGCGATTAACGGATTGGAAACAGAACACGCAAACGAGGCGCGGGCAACGCTGATCGAGCATAATTTGCGGCTTGTCGTATATATCGCAAAGAAGTTTGACAACACGGGAATTGGTGTGGAGGATTTAATTTCGATTGGGACAATCGGACTGATTAAGTCAATCAATACGTTTAACCGCGATAAAAATATTAAACTCGCCACATATGCATCTAGGTGTATAGAGAATGAAATCCTAATGTATCTAAGACGAAACAATAAGACAAAACTGGAGGTATCCATTGACGAACCGCTTAACGTTGACTGGGATGGTAATGAATTGCTTTTGTCGGATATCCTTGGAACAGATGAAGATGTAATATATCGTGATTTGGAAAATGAAGTGGAACGCAATTTATTAAAAAAAGCAATTTCACGACTTGGTGAGCGGGAGCGCACAATTATTATGTTACGGTTCGGACTCGGGGGAAATGATGACAAGGAGATGACACAAAAAGAAGTTGCCGATTTTCTCGGTATTTCACAGTCCTACATATCGCGCTTGGAAAAAAAGATTATGAAGCGCCTAAAGAAAGAAATGGTAAGCTAAACTTGCGATACGCCTGTACGAATAGCTTCCAATACATTACATATGCCGCGGCAATATGGAAAGCCCGCAAATGGCAGCACAGAAACGGTGGTTTCCAATTGCATCGGCATAAATGTATAGGAGGGATAGTATTATGGCACAGGGAAAAGTGGAAATATGCGGAGTAAATACAGCAAAGCTTCCGGTACTGAAAAATGAAGAAAAGCAGGAACTTTTTGCAAGAATAGAGCAGGGCGATCAGGAAGCACGTGAAGCCTATATTAAAGGAAATTTGAGATTGGTTCTCAGCGTGATAAAACGTTTCTCCCAATCCAATGAAAATGTGGATGATTTATTTCAGATAGGTTGTATTGGGCTTATCAAAGCAATAGACAATTTTGATTCTAGTCTGGACGTCAAATTTAGTACGTATGCGGTTCCGATGAATGTTACTAGTCGAGAAAATATAAGGAGGATGATAATGACTAGAAAACAAGCGATATCGCAAGCAATTGATATACTTTCTGGCGATACCAATAATAAAGATATAGTATATGTATTAAAACAAATTTTGGAAGAATTACCATTATCTGGTTGGACAAACGAATCTATTATTGACAGTATTGAAAGTTATGCTTATGAGCATAACAATACATTACCAACAATCTCAGAGTTAACTAGAGAAAATAAGCTGCCAAGTAATACAGTAATAAATTCAAAGTTTGGCATAAAATCTATGAATGTATTCTATAAAAAATATTTTTCTTTTTTGCAACCACAAAATAAAAGCAGTTCCCCATATCGCTTTGAAAAAGATAATTATTTTTTAAATATTTTTAAAGATAATTATATGCGAATAAAAAAAGAAAGAAAAGTGAAAAGCGTTAGTACGAATTTATATAATCAATTTAAAACAAAAAATACACCGCATATTTCTACAATTATAAAAAGATGTAATTGTAAAACATATAATGACTTGCTTATTTTATGTGGGTATAAAAACTCAAAAGAAAAATTAAAATCATCTTTAAGTGTATCATATGATGATAAGGAAGAACGTATTTCAGAACTAAATAATTTACCAAAGGTCT
>ERZ778495.500-NODE-500-length-37354-cov-7.450307_pt1 | contig 37354 bp, 33 predicted proteins | sample MGYA00433100_ERZ778495 | MGnify/ENA primary metagenome ERZ778495 (study PRJEB29527, sample SAMN07138962) | mouse gut metagenome | material: feces | host: mouse | place: China:Nanjing | collected 2016-01-25 ...
CGGTTGGCCTGCACCAGGTAGTTGCGGAATCCGAAGCCGCAGCAGTGGCGCCGTTCGGGATAGTCGACGCACTGGCCGCCCCACGATTCGATCATGCCGGCCAGCACATAGGGGAATTCCGATCCGCCGATGCCCGATTTCGGGAAAATCTTGGCGTAGTGGCAGCCGATGTGCTCGACCACGTGCAGCGGTTCGCCCGTGAGGGCGTTCACCAGCTTGTGCTTGGCTTTGCGGGCGATTTCCTCGCGGAAGTGGAACATCACGTCCGAGGTGTGGGCCAGGCTGGCCGGCTTGCGGAATTCGCGGCCCGTGGCTTTCAGCAGATTCTCGCGCGTCCTCTCCTCCGTCTCGGGGAACTCCTCCCACGTGGCGAGAATCTCGGAATAGACGCCGAACGAGGTGATGCACGAGGCTACGAAATTCTCGTAGCCCGCTTCGGTCATCAGGGCGAACTGACGCGCCACGACGGTCATGATCGTTTCGAGCGGCACGATGTCCGAGTGGTAGCCGATGCCCGTGCACGACGAGTGCTTGGGGTCGTCCAGCAGGTCGCGGCCCAGGTCGTTCTGCAGAATGTCGATGAAGGCCTTTTCGCTGCCCGGGAAGAAGTTCTGGCGGATGCAGCTGCGCGCATAGTAGTAGCGGTCGTCGGCTATCTGTTTCTGGTATTCTTTCCAGCTGTTGCGTTTCATGGCGTCGGTCAGTAATGTTCGTTGCTGTTGTTCAGAAAGACGTCCATCATGTATCGTTGGTCGGCGCCCTCCTCGTAGCCCAGTTCGCGGGCCTTGCGGTCGGAGTGCCGTTCGATGCTCTCGAACATGGCCTTGCCGCCGCTCACCTCGAAAATGCGGTCGATTTCGCCGAGCGACTCTTCGTCCAGGCGCCGCAGGGCTCCGGCTCCGTGCCGCATGTAGACCGGGGTGAATTGGGGGAAAATATCCTTGTCGTGGTCGAAAATCCACTTCCAGACGGTGCCTTGTTCGGGGTGCAGGTCGGGTTTGACCAGCCGCGGTACGATGCAGTAGCCCGTGCGCAGGATGTTGTCCCCGATGATGCGCTTGAGGGCCAGCTGCTGGCGTCCCTTTTCGCTTTCGGCGAAGAATCCCAGTTTCTGCGACAGCGTGCGCAGGGCCTGGATCACATAGCCCGGCGTGTTGCCGCGCGGGCAGCGGGGGCGGCACGACATGCACTCGCCGCAGTACCAGATGGTGTCGCCTTTCAGGAGGCGTTCGATGGCCTCTTCGTCGCGGGTCTGTACGATGCTGACGATCTGTCGCGGGTCGTAGTTGTAGAACTCCGCCGCCGGGCAGACACCCGTGCAGACGCCGCAGTTCATGCAGGAGTTGAGCCCCTCGCGGAACCGCACGTCTTCCATCAGCATGTCGAAATATTTTGCCATGTTCGCAGTATCCTTTGCTCGGCAAAGGTACTCATTATCGGCCGTCTGCGAGGTGGTATAAATACCTAATTTCGGGTTGTCGGACCGATTGGACGGGTCGATATGGCATTTGCGGCCCCGGGCTGTTGAAACGTTTTAGCAAGCTGCTAAAACGATTTAATGGGGCGTCTGTCGCCGTTCGTAGGTCTCGAAGACGAACGGGTGGGGGTAGGTTTCGCCGTGCGGAAAGGCTTCCGACGCGACGAGCCGCCACTGCCCCGGGTCCCATTCGGGGAAACGGGTGTCGCCCTCGTAGGGATGTTCGACGCGGGTGAGGTAGAAGCGGTCGGCCAAGGGGAGCGCTTCGGCGTAAATCTGCGCGCCGCCGATGATGAAGACTTCTTCTTCGGCGGTGAAAAGCGCCAGCGCTTCGGTCAGCGAGTGCACGACTTCGCAGCCTGCGATTGCTATCTCTTGCCGTGAGACGACTATGTTGCGGCGGTTGGGCAGCGGGCGGCCCAGCGATTCGTAGGTTTTGCGTCCCATGACCACCGGATGGCCCGTCGTCAGCGCCTTGAAGTGCTGCAGGTCTTCGCGGATGTGCCACAGCAGCGTGTTCTTGTCGCCGATTACTCCGTTCGACGCTACGGCAACTATTATTGAAATCATAGGTTTTCTGCGATTTGATTGTTTCCGGTCCATCGCCCCCCCCCTCGCAATGACGTTCTGCCTTGTACGTTGTGTGGTCAGAATGACATCGGTGCCTTGATGGCGGGCCAGGGGTCGTAGCCGGAGAGTGTGAAATCGTCGTAGCGGAAATCGAAGACCGACTTCACATCGGGGTTGAGCCGCATGACGGGCAGGGGCCGCGGAGCGCGCGCGAGCTGCTCGTCGACCTGCTCCATGTGGTTGAGGTAGAGGTGCGTGTCGCCCAACGTGTGGATGAATTCGCCGGGCCGCAGTCCGCACACCTGCGCCATCATCTGCGTGAGCAGCGCATAGGACGCGATGTTGAACGGTACTCCGAGGAACGTGTCGGCGCTTCGCTGGTAGAGCTGGCACGAGAGACGTCCCTCGGCTACGTAGAATTGGAACAGCACGTGGCACGGCGGCAGGGCCATTTCTTCGACTTCGGCGACGTTCCATGCCGAAACGATGATGCGCCGCGATTCGGGATTGTTCCGAATCAGTTCCGCGGCCTGCGCAATCTGGTCGATGGTTCCGCCGTCGGGCCGCGGCCACGAGCGCCACTGGTAGCCATAGACGTGGTTGAGGTCGCCATAGCGGTAGCCCTCTATGGGCGATTCGGCGCCTGCCGATGCGAGAAACGCATCGCGGTCCAGCGGGCGGATTCCCCGTGCCGCGCACAGCTCACCGTAATAGCGGTAGGCGTCGTTGTCCCAGATATGTACGCCGTTTTCGACCAAGCAGCGGATGTTCGTGTCGCCGCGCAGGAACCACAGCAGTTCGTGGATAACCCCTTTCAGAAAGACTTTCTTGGTCGTCAGCAGCGGGAATCCCTCGCTCAGGTCGAACCGCATCTGATGGCCGAACACGCTTTTCGTGCCCGTGCCCGTGCGGTCGCCGCGGATGACACCTTCGGTTCGGATGCGGCGCAGGAGGTCGAGATATTGTTTCATCGGTCGAATCGTTTGAGGGTCAGTTCGCCCGTGTCGTCGAGCACGGCGTAGGCAGGGGTCTCTTCCCAGCAGCCCAGATGGACCGTGTGGAGCCCCGCTTCGCGGTAGTCGCGGGCGAAATGCAGATGGCCGAATACGAAATGGTCTATGGGCGGCTCGGGGTGGGTAGCTGCATAGTTGCGGGCATATTCGATCAGCGGCTCGGTCATGGCGGCGGTGGGGGCTCCCTCGGCGTGGTGCGATTTGCGCGAGCGACCGCTCCACCAGCGGCCGAAACGCACCGCCCAGTCGGGATGCACGCCCCACGAAAAGAGCCAGCGCAGGGCCCGCGACCGGAAGACGCGGTTCAGCAGTTTGAGCAGCGGCTGTCCGTCTATCTGCATGTTGTCGCCGTGGGCGATGAAAATCCGGCGGCCGCAGAGCGTCATGACCTGCGGCGAGGTGCAGACCTCCACGCCGCATTCGCGGGCGAGGCAGTCGCCCGTCCACATGTCGTGGTTGCCCGTGAACAGCACCACGCGCACGCCCCGGTCGGTCAGCTCGGCCAGCTTGCCCAGCACGCGGGCATAGCCTGTCGGGATGACCCGGCGGTACTCGAACCAGAAATCGAAAATGTCGCCTACGAGGAGAATCGCTTCGGCATCTTTGCCCGCGAGGTCGAGCCACGCGAGGAACTTCCGTTCGACGGCGCGGGCCGCCGCCGGGTCGCCACCTCCGAGGTGGACATCGGATGCGAAGTAGACGGGCATGGCTTATCGGGTCAGCTCGTCGAGTTTGCGTTCGAGACTTTTGCCGTAGATGTCCTTGGCCACGAGCGTGCCGTTCTTGTCGATGAGGAAGTTGGCGGGCAGCTTGCTGATGTTGTAGAGACCCACGGCCGCCGAAGCGCGTCCGCGCAGGTCGCTCACCGAAATCCACGGCAGACGCTGTTCCTGCACGGCCGTAATCCACGCGGCTTTCGAGGTGTCGAGCGACACCTGGTAGACCTCGAACGAGGTGGGGGCGTCGGCATATTTGCGGTAGGTCTCTTTCAGTTCGGCGTTGAGGGTGTTGCTGTTGCCCGCTTCGGCCGACCAGAAGTCGATCAGAACCACCTTGCCCGCGAGCGACGAGAGCCGGATTTTACGGCCGTAGATGTCGTGCAGCTCCAGGTCGGGATAGCCCATTTCCGAGACCTTGGAGGTCAGGCTGATGCGGGCGTCCATGCGGGCGATTTCGCCCAGCAGGGGCTGCAGGTAGGGCGATTCGGGGTAGCGTTCTTCGATGGCTTCGGCCACGGTGCGGAAGTAGACCACATCGCTGTCGCCGTTGAAAAGGTAGGTGTCGCCGGGCAGCCGCTGATACAGGGCGTAGACGGCGGCCAGCGAAGCCTTGTTTTCGATGATGAAGCGGAGCTGTTCGCGGCGGATGCGGAAATATTCGGCCGTGTATTCCTTGCCCAGTGCCTTGCGCTGTGCTTCCGCCAGGTCCTGCCGGGCGAACTGCGCGGCGATGGCGTCGAGTTTCTGCGCTCCGGCGACGTAGGGCTGGTAGAACTGCCGGAGCAGTTCCGTCTCTTCGGAACCGTCGACCGTGTAGTTGCGGACGACGCTGCCCACGGCGTTCACCGTCAGGCGGTCGCCCCCGGCAATCAGCAGCGGAATCCGCTCGCCGTTGCACACGAGGTTGTAGAGCGACGGCGTGGCGGCCACGTCCTTGAGCCGGAACTTGTAGCCGCCGTCGGGACCCAGGGCGGCCGAGTCGATGATCGTCTGCGCCAGCGGGGTGACCTGTTCGAGGTAGACGCTGCGGGCTTCGCTGCCCGCGAAACGGCCTGCGAGGGTCGCCTTCGTCGAGCGGCATCCGGTGGCCAGGAGGGCTGCGGCGAGCAGGGCGCCGAGCGTAAGTCTGTTCATGTTGCTGAGTTTTCGCATGGTCGGGGTTCAACGACAGAACGGGCCGGAGCGTAGTCGGGGCGGCGTCTGTCTTCTATCTACAAATATAGGGATAATCCAATAATGGCGCAAGTTTTATTTCTGCGAATTGCGCCGCTGGCCGTTTTTCTGGAAATTGCGGCTGCCGTGCTGCTGGTTGCGGCCGCGCTGCATGCGCTGCTGACGCTGCTGTCCGCCTTTCTGCGGACGCGCCGAAAAGTGCTGTTTGTAGTCGCTTCGGAGATTATTCAAGGCCGTTTCGTCGATCTGCACGGCACCTGCGGACATTTGCCTGATGTCCTTTATGATGATTTCGTTGTTGGGGTGCTCCTGGTTGTATTCGTAGCTCTTGGCACGCATGTAGCAAGCCAGGTTGCCGACCGTCCGTGCCACGGCGCCGGGGTTGTTCGCCTCGCCCAGTTTGCGGAACATCTGGCCCACGTACTTGCCGTAGTGCTTATGGCTCAGACGGCTCTGGGCGTAGGGCATCCGGTGGGGCGCCGCGGTGAGCTCCTGCCGCGAGGGACGCGGGTAGGGCGAATCGACATCGAGCTGGAAATCAGACATGATGAACATGTGGTCCCAGAGCTTGTGGGTGTAGTCGGCCGTGTCGCGCAGCAGGGGGAACAGGTTGCCCATGACGGCGATGACGGCGCGTGCCTGGCGGTTGCGTTCGCGGCGGTCCTCGATGAGCGACAGCGAATCGATCATCTCCTGGATGTGGCGCCCGTATTCGGGCAAATACAGCTTGCGGCGTGTGTAATTGTAGTTCTTTTTCATGGTTGTCGTTGTGGTCGCGGCGGCTGTTTCGTGCGGTCGGCCGCGAGGTCCGGCAGGTCGTTTGCAGTGGTGCGATTCGGGCTGTTTCTGCGGGCCGGAATCCAGCTGCCGGACCGGGCCCGGAAATTGGTTTTACGCGGCGGAAAGCCCTACCTTTGGGTCGGAAGCCGGGTTTCGGGGCCTTTGCGGACCCGTTGCGGCCGGGGCCGCTGCGATGCCGCCCGCTGCTTCCGCGAAGCGGTTTCTGCTGCCGTGGCGGCAGGGTTCGGCTCCGACAAAAGTAGGTAAAATTTCAGAAAAAACAATTATGGCAAAGGTTTTAATTCTCGACCGTTCAAAAAGTATGCGAAACACGCTGCGCGAGCGGCTCGAATACGAGGGTTTCTCGACCGAGGCGGTCGAGGACGAAGCCGCAGCGTCGGAGATGTGCCGTAAGATTCCGTTCGACGTCATTCTCTCCGACACGGGCTGCAAGGTCCCCGATACGGGCGTTCCGTTCATCGTCCTTTCGGCCGAAGCATCCATTGATTCGGCGGTCGAGGCGGTGCGCAGCGGAGCCCGCGATTACCTTACCAAGCCCGTCGACATGAACCGGCTGCTGCGGTCGATTCACCGCACCATCGACGACCCGGCGCCCGAACCCGCCGCCGCTCCTGCGCGCCGCGCGCGCCGGGCCCATGCCATGCACGCCGAGGAGATTATCGGCACTTCGGAACGTATCGGGCAGGTGCGGCAGCTCATCGACAAGGTTGCGCCCTGCGACGCGCGCGTGCTGATTACCGGCGAGAACGGCACCGGCAAGGAACTGGTGGCCCGTTGGCTGCACGCCAAAAGCCCCCGTTCGGCCGCTCCGTTTGTCGAGGTCAACTGCGCCGCCATCCCCTCCGAGCTTATCGAAAGCGAGCTTTTCGGTCATGAGCGGGGTGCCTTCACCTCGGCTATCAAGCAGCGCAAGGGCAAGTTCGAGCAGGCCGACGGCGGCACGCTTTTCATGGACGAAATCGGCGACATGTCGCTCGCCGCGCAGGCCAAGGTGCTGCGGGCCTTGCAGGAAAGCAAGATAAGCCGCGTCGGCAGCGACAAGGACATCGACGTCGACGTGCGGGTCATCGCCGCCACCAACAAGAACCTGCGCGAGGAGATCGACAAGGGCAATTTCCGCGAGGACCTCTACCACCGCATCGGCGTCGTGGTCGTGCGGGTGCCTGCCTTGCGCGACCGCGCGGGCGACATCCCCGAGCTGGTCGGCCATTTCATCCGCGTCATTTCGGCCGAATACAACCTCCCGCCCAAGAAAATCGACCCCGAAGCGCTGGCCGCCCTGCAGGCCAAGCCGTGGACGGGCAATATCCGCGAGCTGCGCAACGTCATCGAGCGGCTGCTCATCCTCAGCGAGGAGAAGATTACGGCCGACGACGTCAAGAACTATTGTTAGAGTATTCCGAGCAGTTCTTCGGCCCGGTCGACGATATGGTCTGCGCCTGCCTGTTCGAGTTCGGCACGGGTGCGGAATCCCCACGCGACGCCGGCTGACCGCACTCCTGCGGCCTTGGCCGTTTCTATGTCGATGCCCGAATCGCCTATGTAGAGGGTTCGTTCGCGCGCAATGCCCGTGCGGGCCAATATCTCTTCCACCACTGCCGGGTCGGGCTTCAGCGCCACCCCTGCGCGCTGCCCGAAAACCGGATCGAACGGTATTTGCGGGAAGAAAAGCCGGACGAGCTTTTCGGTGCCTGCCTGAAACTTGTTGGAAGCCACGGCCAGCCGCACGCCCCGGCGCACCAGCTCGGAGAGCAGTTCGGGGATGCCGGGGTAGGGCTTGGTGTAGGTGTCGATATGTTCGGTGTAGTAGCGCACGAAGTCAGCCCGCATCAGCGCCACGTTCTCGGGCGAGCGCAGCGGTTCGGGCAGGGCCCGTTCCACCAGCCGCATGATGCCGTTGCCCACGAAGCCGCAATATTCGTCGTAGGAGTGCTGCGGCAGTCCGCGCAGCGCCAGCGAGGCGTTGCATGCCACGGCCAGGTCGCCGATGGTGTCGAGCAGCGTGCCGTCGAGGTCGAAAATCGCCAGTTCGGTCTTCATCGTTTTCTGTGGATGCGTCCGTCCACGGCCGCTACCGCGAGCGACATCAGCGGACTGACTATGTTGAAGATGCAGTAGGGCATGTAGACGAAGGTCGATACACCCAGCACCGTGGCCTGCGTCATGCCGCACGAATTCCACGGCACGAGTACCGAGCAGACCGTGGCCGAATCCTCGACCGAGCGGCTGAGCAGGCGCGCATCGAGCCCCCGTTCGGCGTACAGCTCGCGGAAAAGGCGTCCCGAGAGAATGATGGAAATGTATTGGTCGGCCGTGCAGAGGTTGAAGAAGATGCCCGCACCCACGGTCGAGGCCACGGCCGGAAACCTGCGGCGCACCAGCCGCAGGAAGATTCCGGTCAGCGACCGCAGCATGCCGCTGCCCGTCATCACGCCGCCGAAGCACATGGCGCAGATAATCAGCCACACGGTGTTGAGCATGCCGGCCATGCCGCGTGTGGCGATCAGTTCGTCGAGCTGGAGGTTGCCCGTTTCGATGGCCGTCGGGCCGAAGCAGGTCATCAGCACCCCCTTGAATCCCGAGAGGAATCCGAGTTTTTCGACCCCCGCCACTTCGGCCACCAGCCCGGGCTGTGCGGCAAGCATGGCGATGCAGGCGAATACCGTGGCGGCGAAGAGGGTGACGATTGCCGGGAGCTTGCGCGCGATAAGCAGGCCTGTCGCCAGCGGCACCAGCAACAGCCACGGCGTGATGCGGAACGAGGCGCGCAGCGTCTCGGCGTAGAGTTGTGCGTGGGTGCCGGTTTCGTGGTCGAGCGTGAGGCCCGCTACGGTGAAGACAGCCAGCGCAAGGAGCATCGACGGCACGGTGGTGCGCAGCATGTAGCGGATGTGGGCGAAGACGTCGACCCCGACGGTCGAGGAGGCCAGCACCGTGGTGTCGGAGAGCAGCGACAGCTTGTCGCCGAAGTAGGCGCCCGAGATGATGGCTCCGGCCACCCAGCCTTCGGGGAATCCCATCGCCCGGCCGATGCCCATCAGTGCCACGCCGATGGTGGCGATGGTCGTCCACGAACTTCCGGTCATCAGCGACACTCCGGCGCAGATGACCGAAGTGGCTACCAGGAAGAACGACGGATGCAGGATTTTCAGACCGTAGCATATCATCGTCGGGACTATGCCGCTGACCATCCACGACCCTGCTATGGCGCCGATGAGCAGCAGGATGATGATGGCCGACGCCGAAGCGCGGATGTTGTCGATGACGGCTTCTTCGAGCACCGCCCAGCGGCAGCGGTAGATGCCTATCGAGAGCATCACGCAGACCGAGGCGGCCGACAGCAGGGCGATCTGGCTGCCTCCGTCGATGGCGCCGCCGCCGAAGCAGCGGATCACTACGTAGAGCAGCAGCGTGAGTACTGCCAGCGGGATGACCGCCACCCACGGCGACGGTGTTTTCGTTGTTTCGTGTTGCATTTTTCTGACCGGATAACCTGACCGGGGGCAAAAATACAAAATAAAGTGCAACGGCGGAATACGGCGGGCGGTTTGCGGCGATTTTTGCGGAGCGTGCGGCAAATGCGTGCGGCCGATGATGGCGTTTCTCAGACGGGTGGTGTTCTTTTATGTCGACGGGTTCCGGGCGATGACCCTCGGCCGGACCTTGTGGGCCATTGTCCTGGTCAAGCTGTTCATCATGTTCGCCGTGCTCCGGCTTTTCTTCTTCCCCGATTTGCTCGCCGGGAAAAGCGCGCCCCAGCAGGCGGCCTGCGTGCTGGAGCAGCTCACCGGAATTTGAAATCCTGAATCGAATATGGTTTCCGATTATTTGCAGACCGTCGACTGGTCGCGGGCGCAGTTCGCTCTGACGGCCGTCTATCATTGGCTTTTCGTGCCGCTCACGCTCGGGCTGAGCGTGCTGGTCGCCATCATGGAGAGTTGCTGGGTGCGCACCGGCGACGAGTTCTGGCGGCGGACCGCCCGTTTCTGGATGCGGCTGTTCGGGGTCAATTTCGCCATCGGCGTGGCCACGGGGCTCATCCTCGAATTCGAGTTCGGCACCAACTGGTCCAACTATTCCTACTTCGTCGGCGATATTTTCGGCGCGCCGCTCGCCATCGAGGGCATCATGGCGTTCTTCCTCGAAACCACCTTCATTGCCGTCATGTTCTTCGGGTGGGACAAGGTGAGCCGTAGGGTCCACCTCACCGCTACGTGGCTCACGGCCGTCGGCGCCAGCCTTTCGGCCTGGTGGATTCTGGTGGCCAACGCCTGGATGCAGTATCCCGTCGGGTGTACGTTCAACCTGGGGAGCGTGCGCAACGAAATGACCTCTTTCTGGGAGGTCGCCTTTTCGCCCGTCGCCGTCAACAAGTTTTTCCATACCGTCGCTTCGTCGTTCATGCTCGCCGCGCTGTTCGTCGTCGGCGTCAGCGCGTGGTATCTCCTGCGCCGCCGCGAGGAGCGGATGGCCCGGCAGAGCATCGGCGTGGCGTCGGTGTTCGGATTCGTCTTTGCGCTCGTCACCGCCTTTACGGGCGACCGTTCGGGGGCGCTCGTCGCCCGCGTCCAGCCCATGAAGCTGGCCGCTTTGGAGGCGCTCTACAACGGTCAGGCCGGGGCGCCGCTCACGGTCGTCGGGGTGCTCCGGCCCGCAGGCAGCCGCACGGCCGACGATCCTTTCTATTTCGGGTTAGGCGTTCCCAAATTGTTGTCGGTCATGAGTTTCCGCGATGCGCAGGCCTATGTGCCGGGTATCGGCGACCTGTTGGCGGGCAATCCGAAGCAGGGGATTTTGTCGGCCGCCGAGAAGATGGCCTGCGGCCGGGTGGCGGTCGCAGAGCTGGCCCGTTACCGGGCGGCTTCGGAAGCGGGCGACCGCCGGACGATGGCCGCCGTGGGGCGTAAGTTCGACCCGGCGACCTCCGAGGGCGAGGAGTTCCTGAGCGAATATTTCGCTTATTTGGGTTACGGTTATCTGGAGACGCCCGCGCAGCTGGTGCCCAACGTGCCGCTGCTTTTCTATTCGTTCCGCGTCATGGTCGGCGCCGGATTCCTCTTTATCGTGGTGCTGGGCGTTGTGTGGTGGCTCAACCGCCGCAACCGGCTTGCGTCAAAGCGGTGGCTGCTGCGGACATGCGTGTGGATGATTCCGCTGGCCTATCTCGCTTCGCAGGCGGGGTGGGTGGTGACCGAGGCGGGGCGCCAGCCGTGGGCCATTCAGGACCTGATGCCCGTGGGGGTCGCCGCCTCGAAGATTCCCGGCGCTTCGGTCAGCGTCACGTTCTTCCTTTTTCTCGCTCTTTTTACGGCGCTGTTCGTCGCTGAAGTGAGCATTCTCCTGCGGCAAATCAAAATCGGTCCCGATGCGGCCGGAAATTCCGAACCGCAGAAACTCTGATACTTATGGATACGTTCATATTCACGCAGGTTTTTTCGCTCGGGCATGGCCCGGAGGGAGGCGGTTCTTCGGAAGCGTTCGCTTTCTTGCAGCATTACTGGTGGTTCTTGATTTCGCTTTTGGGGGCTTTGCTCGTTTTTCTGCTTTTCGTGCAGGGCGGGCAGGCGCTGTTGTACAGCATCGGCCGGACCGACGAGGAACGTTCGTTGGCGGTCAATGCGCTGGGGCGCAAGTGGAAGCTGACTTTCACGACGCTGGTCGTCTTCGGCGGCGCTTTCTTCGCCTCGTTCCCGCTTTTCTATTCGACTTCGTTCGGCGGGGCGTTCTACGTGTGGATGGCGGTTCTGTTCTGTTTTGTGGTGCAGGCCGTGGCTTACGAATATCGCCGCAAGCCTGCCAACGTGCTGGGCGCAAAAACGTTCGATGCGTTTTTGCTGGTCAACGGCATCTTGGGCCCGTTCTTGCTGGGCACGGCCCTTTCGACCCTTTTCACCGGGGCCCCGTTCACCGTCGACCGGCTCAATCTGGCCGACCCCGGGACCAATGGCAGCACCGTCATTTCGCAATGGACCACCCCGTGGTATGGGCTCGATGCGCTGGCCGTCGTGTGGAACCCGGTGCTGGGCGTCGCTGTCGTTCTGCTCGCCATGACGCTCGGCTGTCAGTATCTGATGAACAGTGTCGGTGACGAACCCGTTTTCTGCCGGGCCCGCAGGCGGATGTTGTTTTGCGGGTGCGGATTCGTGCCTTTCTTCGTGGCGTGGCTGGTGCATCTGCTTTTCGCCACGGGTTACACGGAGAACCCGGCCGGACTGATTACGGCCGAACCTTATAAATATCTGCACAACTTTTCTCAGATGCCTTTTCTGGCTGTCGGGCTCGCGGTCGGCGTTGGGTTGGTGCTGTGGAGCGTTTATGCGGGCTGGCGCGGCAGCCGCAAGGCGATTTGGTACGGCGGTGCCGGAACGGTGCTCGCCGTTTTGGCGCTGCTGCTTTGTGCCGGGTGGAACCACACGGCTTATTACCCCTCGCTGGCCGACATGCAGTCGTCGCTGACGATCCGCAACTCGTCGTCGAGCCTTTTCACGCTGCGGGTGATGGCGTATGTTTCGCTGCTGGTTCCGTTCGTGCTGGCTTATATATGGTATGCGTGGCGGGCCGTCAGCCGCAGGCCGCTCACACGCAGCGAGCTGCACGGCGACGGACACCAATATTGAAAAATGCGGGGCCTCATCCGAGGCCCCGCATTCGTTTCCGTCTGTCCGGACTTATTCTTTCGTCTCGCCGAACGGATATTGGTTCTGGTGCACGTCGTCGAAGCGCATGCCCTTTTCGTAGGTCTTCATCGCGCGGCGCGACATGCCCATCGACGAGAATCCGCCGTCGTGGAAGAGGTTCTGCATCGTCACCTTGCGCGTGAAGTCCGAGAAGAGCGTCAACACGTAGTCGGCGCAGTCTTCGGCCGTGGCGTTGCCCAGCGGCGACATGTTTTCGGCGAACGACATCAGGTCGCCCAGCCCCAGCACGCCGTTGCCCGCCGTGGTCGGCGTGGGCGACTGCGAGACGGTGTTGATGCGCACGTGCTTCTCACGGCCGTAGATGTAGCCGAAGCTCCGGGCTATGGATTCCAGCAGCGCCTTGGCGTCGGCCATGTCGTTGTAGCCGTAGAGCGTGCGCTGGGCGGCGATGTACGACAACGCCACGATCGAGCCCCATTCGTTGATGGCGTCCTTCTTGCGCGCTACCTGGATCGCCTTGTGGAACGAAACGGCCGAGATGTCGAGCGTTTTCGACAGATAGTCGTAGTCCAGGTCGTCGTAGGTGCGGCCCTTGCGGACGTTGGGCGACATGCCGATGGAGTGGAGCATGAAGTCGAAGCGGCCGCCGAAGTGCTCCATCGTCTTGTCGATGAGGTTCTCCAGGTCTTCCACGCTCGTTGCGTCGGCCGGAACCACTATCGTGTTGCATTTTTTGGCCAGCTCGCCGATGGTGCCCATGCGGATGGATATGGCCGTATTCGTGAGGACGATTTCGGCGCCTTCCTCTACTGCCCGTTCCGCCACTTTCCAGGCGATGGACTGCTCGTTGAGCGCTCCGAAAATCAGACCTTTCTTTCCTTTGAGTAATTGAGATGCCATGTTGTACAAGGTTAAAATTCCGGACAAAAGTAACAAAATTTTTTCAATCGCTCCTTTCCGGCCGTTTTTATCGGTTTAATTCCGTGCAGGCTTTTCCGCTTCGGCAGGGTCCGGATCGATTCGGCCTGCGTCCGCTCCGGCACGCGAATTGTCGGAGAACAGACAGCTTTAATTTAACAAGTTTTACGATGAAAAATGTAACTTACCTTATCGAGCGGTCGAAGCAGGCCGTGCGTTACTGGTGGCTGATGCTGCTCATCGGCATCGCGCTTTTCGTGCTCGGAATCCTCGTGTTCATCTATCCCGCTCAGAGTTACGTAAGCATGGCGGTGCTTTTCGGCTGGGTCATCCTCGCCGCAGGTATCCTGGAGGTCGTGCTCTCGGCTTCGAGCGACCATTTCGTCACGGGCCGCGGCTGGATGTTGGCCGGGGGTGTCATCCAGATTATTCTGGGTCTGATTCTGGTGTTCAATGTCGCCCTTTCGGCCGTCACGCTGCCTATCGTGCTCGGGTTCTGGCTCCTGTTCCGTGGTTTCAGCACCATCGGTCTGGGCGGCGACATGCGGGCCATGGGCATCTCGGGCGCCGGTTGGACCATCGTCGGCGGGGTTCTGCTGCTGCTGTGCGCCCTGTGGATGCTTTTCCAGCCGCTGGTCTTCGGCACGGCGTTCGTGGTCGTATGGCTCGGGGTCGCGCTGCTTTTCGCAGGCGTTTCGGCCATGGCGCTCTCGTTCCAGCTGCGGACCGCCCACCGCTGTCTGGCGAAGGGCGACTGCTGAGAAGCGTACGCCGAATGATAAACCGGGGAGTTCGCTCCCCGGTTTTTTTCGTGCAAAAACGAGAGGAACCAGACACGTCCGGTTCCTCTCCCCATCAAAAACTAATTGAATAACTAACCTTGTTAAAAATCGTCCGCAGGCCGCAGCACGTCCGAGAGATAGTGGTGCAGGTAGTAGAGGTCGGCTTCGTCGCGAATCACTTCCTTGAGCATCAGTTCGTCGTCTTCGGAGTTGGCACTGTCGGAAACTTCGTTTTTGTCAATATCCTCCATAGGCAGTCTCTTTTTATATGAATAACGCAGTGTCTACGGCGAATATTGTGCAGAACTCAGCACAGAACCAGATTTTTTTCCTTGATCATGCGCCGCAGGTTGATGAGCGCATAGCGCATCCGTCCCAGCGCGGTGTTGATGCTCACGCCTGTCTGCTCGGCGATTTCCTTGAAGCTCTGCCCGCCGAAGTAGCGCATCATCACCACTTCGCGCTGTTCGGGCGGCAGCATCTCGATCAGCATCCGCACGTCGCTTTCGATTTGGCGGCTCACGATTTCGTCTTCGACCGTCTTCTCGGCCAGGCGCAGCGAACCCAGCAGGTCGTAGCCCGCTTCGGCTTCGGTCACCGATTTGTCCTGGCGCCGGGCCCGGAAGTGGTCGATTACCTGGTTGTGGGCTATGCGGAGTATCCACGAAAGGAATTTTCCGTTGTCGCAGTAGCGGCCTTCGTCGATGACGCGCACCGCTTTGATGAATGTCTCCTGAAAGATGTCTTCCGCCACGTCGCGGTCCTTGACCAGCATCCGTATGTAGTCGCGCACGCGGCGGCTGTGGCGTTCGATGAGTTGCGAAATGGCGCTCCGGTCCCCCGAAAGGTATCGGCTGAGCAATACCCGGTCATTCGACTGTACGTTCATACTCTTCTCCTCAATTTGGTTGCAAAGAGTAGAATTTTCTCGATAGGCGATCCGTTTTTTTTGCGTTGTTGCGAATTCGAGCCAGCGGCTCCGGCCTTCGGTTCCGGTCTTCCGGAGCGGCCTTGCTTCGGCAAGGTAAGCACTTTTTCCCGAAATACCAAACCGGCTTCCACTCCGTCCGAACCCGTCCGGGCTCTTTTTTGCGTCGTGCGGAAGTGCAAATTTCGTGCCGAGACGGCCTTTCCGGCCGGGTTTTCCGGCGTTTTGTCTGCCCGCCGTTTTCCGGTCAACCGACCGTTTTCGCCGGTGAAATGTGCGGCTGTCCGCCATGAAAAACGCGCCGGAACAATTCCGGCGCGCATGGACAAACGGTTTCCCGAAATCTTTAGTAGCTCCGGGCGAACAGGACGCGGCGGTGCGACGGTTTGCCCGAGAAGACGCAGACGCCCTCTTCCTCTTCGGCGTCGACCGGAATGCAGCGGATCGTGGCTTTCGTGGCCTCCTTGATGGCCACTTCGGTTTCGACCGTGCCGTCCCAGTGGGCCGATATGAAGCCGCCCTTTTCGTCGAGCACTCGCTTGAACTCGTCCCACGTGTCGACGCGCGTAATCATCGAATTGCGGTAGTCGAGCGCCTTGCGGAAAATGTTGTGCTGGATGTCGGTCATCAGAGTTTCGATATGTCCGGCCAGCCCCTCCTGCGAAAGGGTCTCCTTTTCCAGCGTGTCGCGGCGCACGAGTTCCACCGTGCCGTTCTCCATGTCGCGGCCGCCCATCGCTAAGCGTACAGGTACGCCCTTGAGCTCGTACTCCGCGAACTTGAAGCCCGGGCGTACGTTGTCGCGGTCGTCGATTTTCACGCTGATGCCTTTGGCCCGCAGTTCAGCGGCGATTTGCTCGAACCGGGCCACGATTTCGGCCAGCTGCTCGGCCGTCTTGTAAATCGGTACCATCACCACCTGAATCGGCGCGAGTTTCGGCGGCAGCACCAGGCCGTTGTTGTCCGAGTGGGCCATGATAAGGGCACCCATCAAACGGGTCGAAACGCCCCACGAGGTAGCCCATACGTATTCCAGCTTGCCCTCCTTGTTGACATACTGCACGTCGAACGCTTTGGCGAAGTTCTGCCCCAGGAAGTGCGACGTGCCGCTTTGCAGGGCCTTGCCGTCCTGCATCAGCGCTTCGATGGTCAGCGTGTCCTCGGCTCCGGCGAAGCGCTCGTTGGGCGATTTGTGCCCCACCACCACCGGCACGGCCATCCATTCTTCGGCGAATTTTTGGTACACGTGAATCATCTTCGTGGCTTCCTCGATGGCTTCCTCGCGCGTCGCATGGGCCGTGTGGCCCTCCTGCCACAGAAATTCGGCTGTGCGCAGGAACAGGCGCGTGCGCATCTCCCAGCGGACCACGTTGGCCCACTGGTTGCACAGAATCGGCAGGTCGCGGTACGACTGAATCCAGTTCTTATAGGTGTTCCAGATGATCGTCTCCGACGTCGGACGTACGATCAGCTCCTCTTCCAACTTGGCGTCCGGGTCGACCACCACTCCCTTGCCTTCGGGGTCGTTCTTGAGCCGGTAGTGGGTCACTACGGCGCATTCTTTGGCAAATCCCTCCACGTGGTGCGCTTCCTTGGAGAAGAACGACTTGGGGATGAACAGCGGGAAGTAGGCGTTCTGATGGCCCGTTTCCTTGAACATCCGGTCCAGAGCGTCGTGCATCTTTTCCCAGATGGCATAGCCGTAGGGTTTGATTACCATGCAGCCGCGTACGGCCGAGTTTTCGGCCAGCCCCGCCTTGACCACCAGGTCGTTGTACCATTGCGAGTAGTTCTCGTCCGATTTGGTCAGGTCCTTGAGTTCCTTTGCCATAGTGCTGATTTGCGTTTTAGCTTTTTTCGTGCTGCAAAATTAACAAATATTATTCATAATGGCAACGCGTCGCGGTGCGCAATTTTCGGACGCCTGTGCTGTTTCCCGGCTCGGAGACCTCGGCGGCCCGCCGCTCGCTGCGCCTGCCCTTTTTGGCAGCCCTTTTGCACTTGATGGAGTATGCCGCGGTCTTTTCGGCGCATGATTCTGTCGGGTTCCGGCAGGTTCCGCCGTCGGACTGCGGCGTTGCAGGCGGAAATAAACCGAACTAAAAAAACAAGCGTATGTTCTACCATTCCAAGGAACTCCAGTTCAAGGCCCGGGTTTCGCGGCCCGACCCCCGGTTCGCGCGCTTGCTGCTCGAGCAGTTCGGCGGCGGCAACGGCGAGTTGAAAGCGGCCATGCAGTATTTCGTGCAGGCGTTCGCCTGCCACAACCCCTATCCCGACAAGTACGATCTTCTGATGGACATCGCCACCGAGGAGTTGGGTCATCTGGAGATTGTCGGTGCTACCATCCAGATGCTTCTGGCGGGTGTCAACGGCAATCTCAAGGATGCCGCCGAGCGTAACGACGTCTTTGGCGAGGGCGATTTCTCCAAGGACGATTTCATCCACCAGGCCTTCTCCATCAATCCCCAGTTCGGGGTGATTACGGGCGGCGGGCCCCGGCTCACCGACAGCAACGGCGTGCCCTGGCAGGGCTCCTACGTCAACGCCAACAGCGACCTGACGGTCGACCTGCGGTCGAACATCGCCGCCGAGTCGCGGGCGAAAATCGTCTACGAGTATCTCATGCAGTTCACCGACGACAAGGATGTGCTCGCAACGCTCAACTTCCTCCTCACGCGCGAGGTCGCCCATTTCCAGCAGTTCGAGGCGGCGCTCGACACCATTCAGCCCAATTTCCCGCCGGGAGTGCTTCAGAGCGATCCCCGCTACAGCAACATCTACTCCAACCACTCGGTCGGCGACGACGCGCGCGGGCCTTGGAACGAGGGCCGCAGCACGGGGCTCGACGAGGAGTGGATTTATGTCGAGGACCCCTGCCGGCAGGTCCGCGAGACCGACGGCCTCACCCGAATCGAGCCGCAGGGTACGTCGCGCACCTTGGCTTCGGTGCGCAGTGACGATCGGAAACTCGCCAAAGAGCGCAGCCGCGAAGTTCGCCGCGCGACGCCCGAACGCAACCTCGAATGGTGCGAATATTCCCCGGCCGAAAACGATAAAAAGGGGACGGCGTCCCGTTCCCGCCGCCGTCCGGTCGAGCAGGACTGATTCCTCCGGTTCGGAACGGTCCGGTCGGTGGGGAGTAGGCCACCGGGTTGTTTCGCAGGGCTGTCCGGGAAACCGGACGGCCTTTTTTATGTCTTGGGCTGAAACGGCATCGCCCCTGTCGCAAGTCGTTGCGGCAGGGGCGAGTATTCGGGTCGGTCCGGAGTGTCAGAACCGGAAGCTGAGCGACAGCGCCACGTTGTGACGGGCGAAATCGGTGCGGTAGAGCGAACTCTCCGCGAACATATCCTGCGGCCCCGTGGGGGTGTCTTCCGTCTCGCTCACGTAGAACAGATAGTAGTCCGTCGTGGTGTGCTTCATGTATTGGTAGGCCAGGTCGAGCGTGCATACCCGCGACAGCGCCAAGCCGATGCCTGCGCTGTAATAGACCGTCTTCTTGATGGCCGGCTGTGCGAATATCGTGTTTTCGTCGCGCAGCATCGAACCGCTGTATCCGAATCCGGCACGCAGGGCCAGCCCCGGCAGCGCCTTGAACTCCGCGCCTGCCCGGACGATGTTCGAGCCTTTGAGCATGTCGCGGAACGTCTGCTTGTACGAGTGCTTGAGTTCGGTGCCTATCGGGTTGTCGCTCATGCGGATTCCGTTGTACCAGTCGCGCTCGTAGTCCACCGACAGGATGGCCCGGCTGCCGAACGTGTAGGATGCGCCCAGCAGCAGACGGGTCGGGGTGGTGAACGACCAGCCGTCGGGGTTTTCGTCGTAGAGCAGCGGGGTGGTCATGTTTTCCGTGCCCGAGGAGATGTAGCCCTTGCTGTCGGGGCGTACGTTTGGGTCGGTGTTGCGGTTGGCGAAGGCCATCGAGGCTGCCGAGCTCTGGTACTTGCGGTCGAGCGAATAGTAAGTCGGCGTGTGGAACGCCGCGCCGATCCGCAGGCCCGGAATCGGCCGGTAGACCAAACCTACTTTCAGGTTCACACCCGCACCGTTTATAATCATGGCCTGGTTGAGTTTCGCATAGAGCAGCTGGTAGTCGAGCGAGGGGTCGGTGCCGTAGGGGTGTTCCGTGCTCGGGTCGGCATAGCGGTAGTCTTCGGCGTAGTCGACGTAGAGTTTCCGGTGGATGCTCTGAATGCCCACCGTGGCGCCTACGTAAAGTTTGTTTTCGATGTTGGCGCCTACCGACATCGCGAATTCGCCCGCCGAGCCGCGGCTCTTCACGGTGGTGTAGTGCGTGATGTCGGCACCGTTGCCGATCCACGTCGGGGCCCAGGCGTTTTCGCCCGTCTGGTCGATCATGTAGGCCCGGTAGGCGAGGGCGGCATTCCAGTATTGGGGGGCTATGCGGTCCCAGTTCCAGTTGCCCTGGCCGCCGTCGTCATAGAAGTCGTTTTTCGAGATGCGGTTCCACACCATCTGCCGCGCATAGACGTCGGCCACCGTCGCGGCCTGCCCCGAACGCTGGTAGGAGTAGTCGTAGTTGAAGTCGGCAATGCGGTTGTAGCCGAATCCGATGCTCAGCCCGATCAGCCCGCGGGTGCGGTTCACCGTGTTGATGACCACGCTTAAGTTCGAGGCCGAAAAGCGGTTGGTTCTGTTGCCGCCGTAGGCACCCGCATCCGGCGTCGTGCTTCGCGCAAAGGTCATCATCGGTGTGAAGGTCACTTCGTTTTTGCGGTACATGCCCAGTCCTGCCGGGTTGATAGCCATCGACGAGGCGTCGGCTCCCAGCGAAGTGAAAGCTCCCGCCATTGCCATCGCCCGCGCCGTTCCGAAGTTGAACTGCGTCTGCGACAGGCCGAGCAGGTCGGCAGGCGTCATGACGTCGCGGTCGATGAGCAGACCGCCCATGTCGCGGTTGTAGCTCGTCTGGGCCGTGGCGGTCCCGACGGCCAGTATCGCGGCCCATATAATCCAGCGTGTGCGTTTCATTGCTTTTGGTGTTTTGTCTGTTTAGCGTCCGCCTGCGTTGCGCGAGCTTCCGCCCCCGCCGCCGCGGTTGTACGAGCCGCCCGTGCTGCCGCCCCGGTTGTAGCTGCCCGAGTTGTACGACGAGCCCGAGTTGTTGCTGCCGCGGTTGTACGAGCTTCCCGAATTGTTGTTCGTCGAGCCGCCGCGGTTGTAGGTGTTGCCGCCCGAGTTGTTGCGGTACGACGGATTCGAGTAGCTGCCGCGGTTGTTGCCGCGGTTCGTCGTGGTGCCCGGCCGGGCGTTCTGATTGCCCGACGACGGGTTGCGTACGCCGAAATGGCCGTTGCTGCTGCCGCGGTTCGGCGTGCCGCTCGTCCCGTAGGTGCCGAAACGTTGGTCACGGTTGTAGTAGCGGCAGCCCGACGAGGGTGGGGTATTGGGATTGGCCCGGTGTACGATGTTCGAGGCGTAGGGACGATGCGGATGCCCGCCCCAGTGCGGAGGTCCCCAGTGCGGGTGCCCCCATCCCCAGCCATGACCCCAGCCCGGATAGTACCACGGGTCGTACCAAGGTCCGAAACCCCAGCCCCAGCTGCCGAACGAGAATCCCCAGCTGAAGTGGGGACGCCAGTTCCAGCCGTAGTACCACGGGTCCACGTAGACCGACGGACGGCCCCACGTGCCGAACATGGCGGTGATGTATTTGGGCTCGACCCACACCTGGTCGCCCATGACCATCACGTTATAGAACGCAGGGTCGTAGGCCGACACGTAGTGGAACGAGCTGCCGTAACGGAAATCATAGTAGCTCGACGGCATCCGGTACGTCGGCGACTCGAAGCCCCGCAGACGCCGGGCATAGGCGCTTTCGTAGGTGTCGGCCAGCACGTCTTCGTAGGGGTTCGACGTCGTTTCGTAGTAGCGCCGCTGCACGGCGTTGGCTTCCGCCTCGGCCAGCCGGGCTTCCCATTCCGCCCTGCGGGCTTCGGCCTCGGCTTTCTTCTTTTCGGCTTCCGCTTGTTGGCGCCGGGCGATCTCCGCCTTGTCGTGAATGGCATAGAGGTCGTCGTTTCCGTATCCCGCCGCGGCAAAGTAGCTCGACGAGCATCCCGTCAGCCACACCGTCATCGCGGCCGTTCCGATGATAAATAGCCATTTTTTCATAACGCGCTTGTTATTAACGTCATCTGTTTGTCCATCCAACGAAATCCGTGTCGGTTTTAGTATGGCTTCGTGGAATTATCGGACCCTTTCCGTGCGCTCCGCTTCTTTTTCCACGGCAAAAATGGTGCAATCCTTTGCGTCGTTGTTTTCGATGGATGCCTTTTTTGCAAAGGTAAAAATTATTCGCGTTCAGCAATTCTTTGCGCGGTGTTTCCTTGTGTTTTTTCGTTTCGTGCGTTTTTTTCGGGACCTTTGCGTTTTTTAATAAAAAATTATTTCTATATTTGCAGTCCCGAAACGCGGGTTTCGGGTTCCGTTATTCGGAGAGATGCCGGAGTGGTCGATCGGGCCGCACTCGAAATGCGGTGTACGGGCAACTGTACCGGGGGTTCGAATCCCTCTCTCTCCGCAATAGAGCCTGACAATCAGGATTTTATTTTATCGACACCCAATTTTACACCCCGAAATGTAAAATTGGGTGTATTTTTTGAAATGAAGTAAGGTATTTTCATTGCCTCACAAAATGTAGGCATTTTAATGGGGCAAATATAGGGGGCTATTAAGTTTCAGTCTAAAAATCGTTTTATAAAAACAAACGCAAAAGTGGGCTTATATAAATAAGCCCACTTTTTAGTATAGCGATTAAATAACCCCGATATTATTCATCATTAACGCTTGCCTCTTCTGCTGTTTGAGGAATAGCATTCATTGTCTGCTGTCCCATCACCACATTTTGAATAACACTGGCCAAGTCATATTGAGCTCGAATATTTTGATATGATTCATATTCCCAAAATAAATAAGTATCCCATAATCCAATTTCAATCTCGCGAATAAGAACACCGATTTTTTCTCGATCTATTTTTCCATCAGATAGAAAATACGACGAATTGGCCAGTTGCTTACTCAATACAAATATTGTTTGTAATTCACCGGGTGTATACGATTTATACCAGTCATCTGGTCTGACAATTTGATCCGGAGTACCTCTTCGCAGATAACTTTTTGACAATGTTTCTTCTACATATTTTTTACCCACATTTCTTACTGCATTGAGGCGTAGATTTGAAGTGAAATACGATTCTATATCCTCAAAAAATAAATTATCACAATTACCTTTTTCTATTTGCTGAATCATACCGTCTATTTCATCTTTATCTATTACAATATCTTTAAGACGAAGATTCCTAATATCAAAAGCATCTTTAGTTGGCATCTCAAAAGGAACCCCAATTTTATGCAATGCAACTACAATAGCTCTTTTTTCAGATATGGTTAACTTATTATTAAACTCGCTGACCGTTTCTATATAACTCTTTTTTGCATACGCCTTAAAAACGTCGAGTGCTTTTACGGCCATTGCTCGTACATTCTTAATTTTCTTCTCTTGTTTCCAATGCAAGAAATAAGAGCCGCCATAAGTTCCTATCAAAGCACCAATAGCGCCACTAATCAGAGGTAATACCCAATCCCAGATATTATATGTTATTTGTTCCATGTTGGAGTTTATAGATATTTATCAAGTACAGCTTGCTTTTGACTTGCAGCCCTTTCGACAATTTCACGAGCAGATTTAATTCCCGCTTCTATATCTTCAATTTGAGACACAACTTCTTCTTGTGTTTTTCTATCAGGAAGCATAATAGAAAGGCCTGCAATTCTATCTATAGAGGCTCTTAAAGACCGACAGAAACCTTTCTCTTTTCCAGCCTGCTTCAGAACCTCGACCAAATATTTGGGTAAAATATCCTCTGTTAATACTTGTAATACTCCACAATGATCGGTTGGATAGAACGGCTCATTGGAAGGAATATAATTGACCATCCAATCTCCATCTATACCCCACACAATGGATGGTTTTGAAAAATCTGTAAGCAAATATTTATCAATAAGACCGAATGGTTCCATAACATTCGCACTTATAACTGGAATACCTGCATTTTTTGTCAGATCAGAAGAAAGAACCCGTTTGCCTATCGACAGTTTGAATCTGTCTTGATTTGATAATCGAAACGATTGATTTGCTTTCTTCTGTGCAGTTTCAAATAGCGTTTGTATTTGGGTGGATAAAGCATTTATTGTTTGTATTGCAAACTGCTCTTTTTCTTCTATGGGATTTATTTCTTCAACAATTTTTTCTTGAATTTCTTTTGGAGGAAATGGCAATCGTATGGATCTAAGATTATTTGCACTCAATCCACCTTGCGCAGAACCGGTAACATTATCTTTAAGTATAGATTGCCCCATATTGCTATATAGGGTATGGAATAAATATTTTTGCGTTATAATATTTTTACTACGGATAATGAAAACGTGCTCGTTGACCATTGCTTTCTGATCATGCAATTCGTCTCTAACCAAAGCAATTTTTCCTGTTAAAGCCCCATCCTTACAAAGTAAAATATCATTGTCTTTGATAAAACCAGAAGTCGCTTTATCAAAGAATTTTTCATCTACATATTTTGGTGCCGACAAATTCAATCGACCAGAGACATTGTCTATATGTTCTCCTCCGAGTGATAATATGCCTCTTTGATTATTCTTTACCCCTCCAATTGGCCGTGAACCTGTTTCTATTGACTCTGCAATACTTTCAATAGTTTTCAGTTGCCATCGGCTTTGAAATGTTACTTTTTTTTTAGCAGTCGTGGAAATAACCTTATCAAATACAGCTCTATCAAAAGTTATCATATCGATTAAAGCAAGTTGACATACATGCGATTGCATGCTTTCTGCTATTTCCGAATTATAATCGCCATTGAATGCTCTGTAAATATACGTACTTGCCTTATCCGGATTATCATAGTTATTGGGATCGAACAGCTGCGTGCACTCGTCGATGTTTTTGCCTCGCCGAATAGCATGAATACCCTCATCGCCTCTGCGATTCGAGAATTCATAACCTAAAAAGCGTTTTTCAATATCTTTTTCTTCGTTGCGTTTAATCACAACCACTTGCTGAGGGTATGCCAAAATAAAATAAAGCAACTTTTCAGCCTCTATATTCAACAGTGTTTCCAAAAACTTAACATCTGTCTTTGCCGGAATCTTCTTTTTATATTCAATAAATATATCATGTGCCTTAACTTTATCATTAGGCGATTTTTGAAGCAACGTTACATAATCTGAATACTCCAGCCCTTCCCACGCATGGGCTACATATTTAGTCGCAGGAGTTTCGATACCATTGATCGTAACATCATTGATTGTTCGGAAATAGGTATCAACCGCTTTTTTAGTATTGGCGGCAAAATAGTTGTCTCGACGACGTAAAAACCATACTGCAGTACGTGTCCCAGTCTCCATGAATGTGTTTTTGCCTAATTCGGCAATAGCAACAATGTCGAAATATCGTAAAATTACCTCGCGAGCTTTAGTATATATACCTGCATTACTGAGAATGGAACTTGGTAATATAACCCCTGCAACACCGCCCTCTTTTAATAACTGCTTAGTGCGCTCGACAAATAGACATTCTATTTCGGAACTATTATCAGTCAACGAATTATAAAGTTCGAAGTCTTTTTCTGTATAATAATCCCGTGTTGTCTGCCGAAACGAGGATACAGAGTAAGGAGGGTTACTCAACAATACATCAAACTGTTGATTATCATTCTGTTTATCATCAACTTCTTTGCGCAGTTTACCTTTATATTCCGTATTCTTATGGAAATTAGCAAGGCCATCACTCAGTATTACATTAGCAAGACCATCACCATGAAGATAACAACCGACCTTACCGACTTTAACAAGTCGATAATCCTTTTCCACTCCATATACATATTTAGTAGCCCAGCAAAAATGATCTTTTCGCCATGTATCTATAGAAGTTTGTGTTTCATCAATATATTGTGATTTATTACATGCATTCAGCAGACTTTGTACTTCGTGCATATACTCCGTAATGAAGTGCCCGCTCCCTGCTGCATAATCAATCATATACGGCAATATCTCACCATCTTCCCGTTTCAGCTTGTCCGCAACAATTGAATCCAGAGGCAAACTTTTAATAATAAACTGCGCAATAGGAACCGGTGTAAAGAACTGCCCCGCCTCTTGTTTAAGACCAGTAGTAAGCAAAAGCTCAAAGAAATCCGATAAATATTGTTGACGCTTATTGTATCTAATCCGATATCCCTGTATGAGTTCGACAACTTCTTTTACTACCTTCGCATTTTCTTCAAAAGATGCAGAGTCATATACCTCTTTTATTGCAAATTCATTGTTTTTTTCCAGTCGCAGTTTATTTACTTCACGACGTAAATATTGTTTTGTTTCTTCTGTCAAGTTTACACATCGTTTCTCAAAATCCTTGTCGTTGAAATCGCTTACCGTGCGATCCAAGAATTTCTTCATCCCCTTACTATACAGATCGGTTAGGCGCAATTGAAAATCAATATGGTTATCGCGTCCTTCCAGCCACTGGAATTTGAGTTCTTCCCCGGACTTTGCCGTTGTTTCGTCGTATACTTTACACAGGAACAGAGTGAAAATCTTATTAAAGGCATTTCCTTTATCCGAAACAACGTTATGTCGTAAGATTTCGAGGACTCGGTTGAAAATGAAACTCGAATCTTCAGCCTTTATTTCTCTCAACTGCTCCTTTGTCAAAGCCTTACTTTGGAAATTATAAGGTTGAACCCAAGAATCAAAGATGCCGTTATCTTTCGTTAGTTTGTTCCACTTTTCGTATATATCTTTGACCTCTCCACTCCTGTATTCATCTTCGATCTTAATAATTTCATTAGTACAAATGAAATTATTGGATTTGAACTCAGATGCATAAAGCATCAAAACATCCGCTTTGCATCCAGAAAGCTGGAAATATGTAAACAGCTGACCTCCATCCTTGTGAATTCTCGCCAATTCTTTGTTAAACTCTTTGCCATATGTTTTACACTCAATAAGAAGATATGGAGATCTATCATTACGATTGACGCAAATGTCCAAACGGCCGGAAGTTCCATGGCCTGACGGCCAAGTTTTCTCCAGTATTATATTTTGAGGAGCATAGCCCTTTTGCAAAAGTTTGTCAATGCATTCCAAAACTACAAAATTTTCCGGTTGCGAAAAATTCTGTGTAGTTTTGCTTTCGGTTGTGATTCCGGCTCAGCTACCTCCAGCTCCTTTACCGGCTTGTTGAAGTCGACCTCTATGGTATAATTATTTTGAGTGGTATATATTTTTTGATATACACCATTTGTCCCATCTTTTGGCACAAACCCTAATGCGCCTATATATGTTCTAACATCCATAAAATACTCCTATGATTATACAAAATTAGTAAATTTTCAAGTCTTGGAACTAATTTTTACACATAAATTTACTTTTTCATTTTTTATGCCTATAATTTCACGCTGTTACATACCGTTCTTGAGAGATTTATTATCTTTTGCATTTTCTCGAACTTCTCTCTGCACCACTCCTTAAACGGCACTTTGTCGATATTTAGTTGTAGTTTTCGTTTGTTGGTCGGAGCGGGTGTGATTTGTGCCGTTACTTGTTCAACCGTGAATTTGCAGTTGTGTTCTTCGGAGTATAGTTCGCCGCTGTATTCGAGTGGTTTACCCTTGATAAGCGTCGCGGTTTGTTCGTCATCGAAGCCGACCGTTCGGCAAACACTCTCCATTCGGATCATCTCTCGGAAATAGGGGAACCACATCGTCGCTTTTGAGATGATCGTTTTCAGCAGCGACATTTCTTTCTTGTGCTGCTTCGTTAGGTTCGTCGTCTCGGCGGTGTGGCGTGCCTGTGTTGTCGCAAGGGTTTGGCTGTGGTCGGTTTGCATGGTTTGAATCTTCTTTTGCAGTGATTCGATGCTTTCGTCCCGAGTGGCGACCTCTTGCCGCAGCACTCCGATTTCCTGCTCCTGCCGCTTGACTTTCGACGTGCCGATCATTGCTCCGATGCCGTCGAGAATGGTTGTACCCACCTCGGCGGCAGAGCTCTTCAAGCGTTCGGTTTTCAGTTCGCCTTTTACTGCGTTCAGTTCGGTCGCGGTTCGATGCAGTTCTGCGCGTGCCGTCTGTTCCTGCTTCGTGGCATGTTCGACCGCTTTGCGTTTCTCCTCCTCGATACGGAGCAGTTCGCCGATATTGTCCTGCAAGTTCTGCTGTCGAGCAATGGCGTTACGATAAAACTCCTGCGTCGTAACATGTCGGGCTTTCGAGCCGTCGATGCCTCGTTGCAGTTCGTATTTGGCCATAGCTGCGGCATAGGTGTCTTGGTACTCTTTCAGCTTAACACGCGACATTACGTCGTCAGCGCATAGCCGAGGTCGGGCCGTAGATTTCGTGCGATATTTCCGCTTGTTAGGTTCGTCGGTCTTCTTCTTGCGGATTTTGCGCCGTTCACCCGTTACGATGGGAACGACAGCAGCATGGATATGGGGTGTTGCTTCATCCATGTGCAATACTGCCGAAACGACGTTTTCGGTTCCGAAAGTCTTTCGTAACCATGCAAGGTTATCGGCACACCACGGTTTCAATCTCCCCTCTTGGACGATATGCTTCATATCCTCCTGTGTGCCGGTCAGCATAACACGGATAACCCGCACTTGATTTGTTCCGATTTTGCGGGTCAATCCGGCATGTTCAAGCCGATGATTGATTGCCTGTGTGCGGTCGTGTACTCCCTCCGGATATTTGACGAGTTCTTCGTTCAGGTAGGTCAGTTCAGGTATGGCATTGGGCGGCATCTTAGTACGTGCGATATGGGCGGTCATCGGCACTTCATTGTCCGGCGACTTATCCAAATGCAATACGACATATCCCATGATTCAGTAATAATTTTGCGGTTGATGATTTCGGTTGTCGGGTTTTCGACCGCATATGCGGTCGGCGGCCGGAACGGTCGCAAGGGGTTTCCAAAGGGTTGCCCTTTGGCCTATTGGGGCTTTTTCAGCGTCGGCGTGCCGATGCGTTGAGAAAAAGCCCTAATAGGCTATGGCTTTTCTGTGGAGGAAAAGCCGCGGGCGCGGAGCGGCCGAATGGTGAGAGACATTACAACTTGCGTCCGCGCGACCGCCTGTGCTCTTTCACGGGAAGACGACTGCGCAGATAGTCGTTCAAGTCGTTGTACGGCCGATAGTGAATGGATTGGTCGGAGAGGTTCCGGCATGCCTTTTTCAACTTGTCCGTCGCTTTGCGCACCGCCTCGTCATTGTCAAAATAGGCATACACCCGTTCGTGCGACGCGATGAACGGGACGGCTTTGGCAAGGTTCGTTACTGAGTTCAGCACGACGATATTGTGCGGCGGGTTCGGGGTGCATTTGAGCGTTAGAAACGAGAGGTAGTCCATGAATCCCTCGAAAACGAGGCACGTCGGATAATCGCCGCGGCGGGTCGTCGGGGCTTTAGAGGTGCAGCCCTTGAAATAGCGGTTGCGCAGCTCCCAGCCTCCGGCATCGTTGCGGAATCCGACGGCGAAATAGGATTTGCCGGCCACACGATAATGCACCTCCGAACAATGTGCATGAGCTGCGGCAAGGTCGATGCCCCGGTCCGTAAGGTAAACGAGCAAGGCGGGATTTTCCAGCGGACGTACTTTCTCTATCGCGATGGCCGATTCGCGGTGCGACGATACAAGGTTGCTGTACCCATGAAAAGAAAAAGCGGGCGTTCCGGAAATCCTCTGCTCCAGCCGTCGCATAGCCTCCCCCGCACTGCACCGCTCCATGCGCATCACGAGGTCGATCAGCGTGCCGCCCTCGCCTGCACCGTAGTCGATCCATAGGTTTTTGTCATAATCTACTTTCATACTCGGCGTATGATCTTCGCGCAGCGGCGAATGATACAAGCCGTAATAACCTCTGTCTTTCGCCGGACGGATGCCCTGTGCGGCAAGGTACTCCCGTATCGGGAACTTATTGATTGCTTTTGCGTCCATAAGCTGTTTTTCCTTCACTCGGTTTATGGTACGGTTCGAGGTTTAACCCGCCGTACCGGTTTAGAATGGTTTAATAACATATACCCCCGTTTCGGACTAAACCGCCCGTGAGGGTCAATAATGGAAATCGGGATTGTAGCGGTAGAACTTATCTTCCTTGACGATCATCCGCTTGTTCTCCAGAAAGACTTTGAGCTGCTTGGCCTTGTTGATGCCGAACGAATGGCCGATGGCGGCATAGCTGCTTTGCAACTTTCCGATAAGCGACGAATAGGAAACCCTGTCGGCTTCGGAAAACAACAGCTCCAGCGCCTCGCGGTGTTTGGCCTCGCAGACCTCGGCATAGTCGAAACTTTTGGCAGCGGTAGTCTGCCGAAGTTGGTAGTCCTTGACCAGCTCGGGCAAGGCATCGGCATTGATGCGAAAGGCGAACGGCTCGAAATCCCGGTCGCGGATATGCATCGCTGCAACGGAACTTATATCGCGGTCGAAGTCGTCTTTGGTAATTTGCAAGACAGTTTCGGCCTTGTTGTTCAGTTCCGTACCCAGATGCCCGCGCGTGTTGTCGTCGCCTTTGTTCAGATGCAGCACTGTATGGATGTGGATGCGCCGCTCGTCCGTCCACTGCATCAGCTTCGTGATAAGGTCGGTCGCCTCGCCGGGGCTGTTGATGTCGTGCGCCAGATCGCGAATGCCATCGATAACGACCAGTCCGAGGTCGTCGAGGTCGTAGATCGCCTCCTCGATCTTCCGCAACCGCTCTTTGGTGGCATAACCGCGCAGGCACAAGAACTCCAACAATGGCGGATGCATATCGGTCGGCAATCCCGCCAGCCGCAGAATCCGGCACAACACCCGCTTGCAATGGAAGCGGCTCTGCTCCGTATCGACGTAGAGGATGCGCCGCTTTTCCGGCGGCAAAGAGGCCGAATAGTTCAACACCGTGCTGCCGGTCATGGCTGCCGCCACGATTGCGCAGACGTTGAACGTCTTCTTGCTCTTTGCCTTGCCGGTAGAAGCGCTGAAATTCCCCAAAGTCCCGATCACCGAATCTTCGACCCGCAGAATCACGGGCGGTGCCGTGAATTCGTCCGTGACGAACAGACGAGCCGAACGCCATGAAGAAACCGGAACCGAAGCGGCAGATTTATCGTGCGCAGGCATGGCTACCTCCTTCCGCCTGTTTTGCGTCCGGCGAGTTCGAGCGCCAATTCGGCATCCACGATGATCTTGCGCCCGATCTGCGTAATGGCCTTGTCGATTCGGCCGCTCCGCTTGATACGATTGGCGGTCGGGATGCTGCATCCGAACAGTTCGGCGATTCCACGAATGCCGTACACGTGTCTTTTCTGCAGGGCGAGAACCGGTGCGGGGTGCTGCTCCGCATGTTCGCCGTTCTGTTGAAGGTAGAGAAATTCTTCGCCCGTCATTTGCCAGAGCAGCTTCGATTTCAAATTTCGAATATCCATAACGAAATACATTTTGAATTACACACAAGATCGCCGGCCGGTCGATCACGGTGCAAATGTAATTCGTCGAGATGCAGAAGACGAGCAATCGTAGTCGGCGCAGTTATTCTGCGCTGACTATGAGCGATATGCGAATACCGCACACGATACTGAAATCGTACTACGGTCGTAGCGGAAACATTAAAAAGGAAAGTCGCAGAAGATCGTGCGGTAGATTTTCGTAAGCGGTGCACGGCGTCGGCGTTCGAAGTTCTGACCAATCGCGATTCGGTAGCGTTCCTCGAAAAAACGTTTGATCGACGTGTCGCGGTTGGGAAGAAAATAACCATTGTCCAGCAGACCGGCAAGAAACGTTACCAACCGTTTGATGTCCGGCTTGTCGTTCTTATGTTTCGCCTGCCAGTGCAACGTTTCGTCGAGATCGCCCGACTTGACCAATCGGGCCTCCAACTCGCGGAGCTTGTCGAACATTCGCGTGCGGAAAATTTCATCGGGCAAAATGCTTTTAGCTTCGGTCAGCTGTTCGTTCGCATCCGTCGCTGCCGGTGCTGGAACCATCGCTTTTTCTTTCACGGGAAAATAGCTGTCGAGAATCGACACGACAGCGCGGCTCGCAGCGAGGATGGGAGTATAATAGTTTTTGACGATCCATGCGATATTTTCTTGTCGGTAACGACTGCGTTCGTTGTCGAGCGCATCGAGGTCCTCCCGATTCTCCCGCAACAGCTGTTCGCGTTCCCGTTCCGTCGGATAGGGATAATCCGTTATCGTTGCTCGGTCGCGCAGAATCAACGCCCGTTTGTCGCCGAACAAATGATTGTCCCACTCCGTATAAATGGCTCCGAAATCAAGATTGCGGAAAGTATCTTTGCGCTCTTCGCAAATACGTATATTATCCCGAAGCAGGATACGCAGCCGCATCAACACTTTTTCGTCTGCCGATTCGGCGACAAGGCGCACGGCAAGATGTTCCATATCCGTCGCTTGCAGACGGGCGTAAGCATCCCGATACGCTTCCTGTCGGTACACCTGTTCGTAGGTCGGCCGACACGGATCGAACGTCAGCTGTTCGTTCAACGTTTGGTAGAGTGCCGCCATATCGGCGATAGTCGTATAAATATCCATCGTTACAATCGGTTGAATTTATCTATTGCGTTGGCTTTGATGTCGTCGGCAATGTCGATATAAGGTTTCATCGCTTTGTAATCGCTATGCCCCGTCCATTTCATTACCACCTGCGCGGGAATACCCAGTGCCAGCGCATTGCAGATGAATGTGCGGCGACCGGCGTGCGTACTCATCAATTCGTATTTCGGCGTTACGAGGTCGATGCGTTCGCTGCCTTTGTAATAAGTTTCCCGAATCGGCTCGTCGAGACCAACCAATTTCGATAACTCTTTCAGATAGTCGTTCATCTTCTGATTGCTCACTACCGGCAGCACCTTGTCCCCCTCGAATGCAACATCCTTGTATTTTTCGAGTATCGCACGGCTGTGGTCGTTCAACTCGATTACGAGGCTGTCGGCGGTCTTGACGGTCGTTATCTCGATATGATTTTCCTTGATGTCGCTGCGCCGCAGATTGCAGACGTCCGAATAGCGCAAGCTCGTGAAGCATTGAAACAAAAACACATCGCGAACTCGTTCGAGGTATTGTTTTGTCGCTGGTATCGCATATTCGCGCAATCGCGTCAGCTCGTCCCATGTCAGAAAAATCACTTTTTTCTGCGTATTTTTCAACTTCGGACGAAACATGTCGAATGCCGCATTCGTGTGGTATCCTTTTTTGAATGCCCAACGCAAAAACCATTTCAGAAAACCGACCTGCTTGCCGATCGTGCTGTTGCGCAAATTTTTCGTATCGCGCAAAAAGCCTACGTATTCATTCAATCCCTCCTCGGTAAAACGAGCGAATGTCAGTTGCAGGTCGAATGCCGCAAGATGAGCTTTTACGGCCTTGAATTTTTCGAATGTCGCCGTAGTCCAATCGTTCTGCCGTCCGCACTCTTTCGTAAACTCGTCAAAACACTCGAACAGCGTCCATTTCGGAGCAACCTCAATTGTCGGTTGTGCCCTCCTCGTTCGACGGTTGAATGTCTGTTTCAGCTGTTCGGTGTCGGGTATCATATCGGCTACCTCGAACTCTTTAAACGTTTCCTGCATTTCCGCTCCATAACGAAGCAAGGCGGCATTGATCTCCGCTGCGCTCTGTTTGAATTTATTCGTCGTACCGTTTCTGACCTTTTGCTGCTTTTCATCCCATTTCGCCGCATCGACCCGATAGCCGGTTGTAAACTCAACCCGCTTGCCGTTATGAATAACACGCATGCGGATCGGAACGTTCTCGACGACCGCAACCCCGTTCTTTTTCCGCTTCTCAAGCGTGAAGATGATATTCCGTTTTATATTCATGGGTGCAACAATTAAATCAGCACCCAAATATACACCCAATTTTTAAGATATGCAAGTAGTGTAAATGATATTACATTTACATATATACAAATACAAATATTTGGTTTACACGTATTTGATATTACACGACCATTTATAAAGGTGTAGGAGTAAGAGCCTCTCTCTCCGCCAGCGAATCGGATTCCGATGAGGTTGCAAGCAGTGGTTTGCAACCTTTTTTGTTTTCACTCCTCCTCTCCGGTTTTGTAACCGATGGCCCGGCGGGGTTTTCGGGCCTGGGGTACCTTGACTGACAAAGCCGCAATCGCTTCGTAGATATTGTCCAGTTCCTTGCGCATGTCTTCCGAAAGGTCGTTCACGGCTTCGGCATTGTCTTCGTCATTGCGTTCCAGAAGCGCCAGCTTCGCCCGGATTTCCGCAAGTTCGGCCGTCACGGTCGTGGTCGTCATAATGTAGTTGCGCATCGCTACGAATGCACGCATGATTGCAATATTAATATCCACGGCAACTTTGCTGCGCAATATACCCGAAAGCATGGCTACACCTTCCTCTGTAAATGCGAACATTTCCGTAGAGCCGATATTGTAGTCCGGGGGTATCACATTTTGTGATCTCCCTATGGCTATCAAATAATTAGCCTCATCAGGAGTCAGTCGGAGCATGAAATCTTCGGGAAAATGTTCGATGTTGCGCCGTACCGCTTGCTTGAGTGTGCGGGTTTCGACTTGATAAAGTGCTGCAAGGTCAAAATCGAGCATGACGCGCTGGCCGCGGATTTCATAGATTTTGTTTTGGATGGCGGTAAGTTGGGGGTTCATTGTGCCGGGACGGAACACGGTTGACAACATCAAATAGAATAAAAAGGCGGAAAGAAATCAGTTTCTTTCCGCCCCGGAAGTTGCGTCGTGTGTTACTTTTTGGAAATAATTTTTGCAGTCAAAGCAAGAACTTTTGCCTGCGGTTCAAAATAACGAAACGGAAAATTGCCGATATGTCATTCTGAACTGGAAGTAAAGGTATATATTATTTTTCGTATTCCATATTATGGAAAAATTCTTCCAATGTCACTTCGTAAAAATTGCATAATACCGTCAAAAGTATAACCGTAATATTTGTAGTTCCGATTTCATACAGCCCGACATTCACTCCGGTTTGATCGGTAACCACTTCTTGGGTATAACCACGATCGGTTCGGAGCTGTTTCAACCGGGCCGCGATTGAGTGCAATAACTTATCGTTTGTATGCTTCACTCAATATTTTTTACAAAGAACACTCCGAAACCGCTATTTTTATTCCTATGAATTCGTAGGAATAGAATATTTTTTCCTATATTTGCACCGAAATCATATAATGAACATGGTTTTTATGCTAAATTTGCGAGAGAATAGTTCGGCTTAGCCGACGGACATAACGACATAAAGGGTAAACAACTCTTTATACCAGTAGGCAAACGTGGAGACCTCTTTCGAGAGGGTTTGAAGTTGGTATAACGGTTGTCAGTCTCGGTTATGTCCTGCTTGTTCTTATGTTCTACAAGCAGGGCTTGACTGGGGCGCAGGACAGCTCCCGATTAAAGGTTTCTCCAAGACCTACACAAGGGGCTGACACCGCGCCCCTTTTTTGTTTTCGTGGGTGTGAGTGTTCAACACAAGCTAATTGCGGCTGCAGCATATTGTGGAATAAATTTAAGGGCGGCCGGGACCATCGCACCCCGCCCTGGTTTTTTAATGAATCTTCGATGACTGCCGGAAGATTGGTTGTTGGATTATTGCAGTAATGTCTGCTAAATAGTTTTATAATTTTATTGAATATAGTTATAGTCTGCGTAGAATTCCTGCGTTTCCGCGTAAGACTTGCCCTACGACCGCCGGGTTTCGGGTGCGGAGAAACGGAGCCCCGGAGGTTGAGTTGCGTCACATCCCAGCAACGTTTTTTTGCTCCGCACCCATTTTTAACAATTACACCAGCAACACTCCTGCTGTTCATTCTCAATGTCTGCAACAAAGCCATCCACGACAGAATGAACAAAGGACCGGAGCACAAGGAATCAAAACCCTTGTGCTTCGCTGTTTTATTTTCGATTGGTCATCGGTCTTATATCAGAATCTCATGTAACCGAGCTCGAATTTTCGCTTTCTCATCGGTTCCGATAGTCGAGAGCCGCAGCAACGGAAGACCGTATTGGGCCAGGATGCGGTCTTTCTTTTCATCGCGTTCGGCTTGGCGGGTGCCCTGCTTGTGAAATTTGTATCCGTCGGTTTCGATTGCCAGCACGGGCTGTTTGCTCACCCGGTTGTAAATCAGAAAATCAAGATGCGTAGCTCTATTGGAGACGTAGCGACGTTCATCGTCGTCGAGCAGCGACCAGTCGCGGATGAGTTGCCACAGGGGCTGATGACAAATGATTCCCAGGTGGCAAAAATGAGCATCCTCGGCCAGAATTTTTTCCAACAGGCCGAAAGTCAGATTCTCGGAGTCGAACCGCGAAATCCGGAGATGTTTTTTGAGAAATGCCTGCCGGGCCTTGGCGTATTGTTCGTAAAGCAGGTCGAAAACCGAACAAATCCGGCTCTGCGTTATCGTGCAGTTATTATACGCGATATAGGCTATCAAATCGGGGATATGACAGCTTTCGGTTTGTTCGTTACCGGAGACAACTAAACAAAACTTGCGCCAAGTTTGGGTCGTCCACGAATGTTTTGATTGTATCGTCTACGGTGGACATCACGATAGCATCCTTCTCGCGTCCCTGGAATTTGTGTACCGTTGCTACGTCGATATTTCCGCCTAACCGATTGCTAAGTGCCGAGACCAGCTCGTTGTAGGGAGTGATGACACCGATTTCAGCACTATCGTAGGGGAGGTTCGGCAACACTTCACGTGCGACGACTTCGATTTCCCGTTGATTGAATTGACCGCGTGCGTGATCGCCCGGGACCGTCCGCCAGGCGGAGATTACATCGGCTTCGCCCCGGTCTTCAGTCATGATGGCAAGTTGCCCGCCGTAGAATTTCTGGTTGCAGAAGTTGATGATTTTCGGGTGGCAGCGATAGTGTTCGCGCAACAATGTCTGCGGAGCGTTGGGGAGAACCTGGCAGACCGATTCCCAAAAAACTTACCCCTGCGCAATTATAGCGGACATTTACCGCATGTTTTGCTCCGATGGCCTGCAATCGAAGCCTGCCCGCATCGGTAATGACGTTGGGTAACTGCATCGAATCACCGACAATCACCGCATTTCGGGCGCACATAAGTGCCAAGGCCCCCATTTCAACCGAAATCTGCGACGCTTCATCCATGATTACTTAATCGAACAGCTTTTCTCCGGACCATTCGGGCTATTCCAGGGACCTTTCAGATTTCCGACCATTTAGGACAAACCGTGACAATTAGCCACGGTTTGCTGCATTTTTAACGTAATAGCCTGGACATTTGCTCCATACATTTTTTCTTTTGCTCCAAGTTCGGATGCACATATAGATTGAGCGTCGTACTGATATTGGAATGTCCCAACAGAACGCTTACGGTTTTATAGTCGCATTTGCTTTCGATACAACGCGTAGCGAAACTATGTCGCAGACCGTGAAATTTCATCGAAGGCAAACCGAGCGACTGCATGAATTGTTTGTAATAGTTCCGATAGGTACGCGGTTCTGTTGGGGTCGGCTCATTTGTCAGAACGTAGAAACATCCGTTCACTATTTTCTTGATGGGGCGAAGCATCTTCAGCAAATCCTTTGTCATCGGAATCTCTCGAATTGAGTTTTTTGTTTTCGGGGTATCGAGAATCACCTCGGTATGTTTCCGGGATTCTCCCACGATATAGATGCGTTGAATCGTTTTTTGAACATGGATAATTCCGTTTTCGACATCCAAATCATCCCATGTCAACGCACAAATTTCTCCGATGCGCATTCCGGCACTCAGGCAGATATAAATACCCAAGTTCTTGAATGTAAAGTGGGATTGGATATATTCCATGATTTGTTTTTGATGCGAACGGCTCAATATGTCTATCGAATGATTGTCTCGTTCGGGCGGAAACTTTATATCTATTTGCCGATATTCCATCATTTGATTTTTAACGCCGAAACGCAATATCATTTTCAGAACGATTAAAATATCCTTAATCGTTTTATGGCTCAATCCTTCGTTGAGTTTCCGAAATACGAAAGTTTGCACGTCCTGCTCCTCAACGAGTGTCGTTTCTCCGAATACCGGTAAGATGTGGTTTTCAATCAATAGCGTGTAGGCCGCAAAGGTCGAACGCTTTACATACTGTTTTTTGTCCTCTTTCCACAAAGCGACGATTTCCGAAAGTCTGGTTTCTGCTATCATATCTTAAAAAGGTTAGATTATATAGCAGAAAGATAGAAATAAGGCGGGTTTTGCAGTTATTTTTTCGCTAATGTTCCCCATTTGAGATT